>Ga0126339_10000876_pt1:0-12500 | contig 18744 bp, 12 predicted proteins | sample OrbTmetagenome_2_FD_92532 | JGI IMG/M metagenome (GOLD analysis project Ga0126339, IMG submission 92532) | Coral microbial communities from Petempiche,Puerto Morelos, Mexico - Orbicella T R C metagenome | ecosystem: Host-associated > Invertebrates > Cnidaria > Coral | place...
AGAATAAAGTGTCTCGCCCAAGAACTCCCCGGTCAGGACCGCTCGCTCCGGGGTCGAACGCACTAACCATGAGGCCACCGCGCCTCCCACACTAGATAAATAAAAATAAATAAATAAATAAATGAATGAATAAATAAATAAGTAAATAAGTAAATAAGTAAATAAGTAAAAAAGTAAAAAAGTAAATAAGTAAATAAGTAAATAAATAAATAAATAAATAAATAAATAAAAAGACAATAAAAATGAATAAAAAGGGCCGGAACATAATTTTTTCAGAGTGGGTGAAAATAAGCGTGCATAGGGGAGCCATGGGGGAAAAAATCGAGCAAGCGCTTTCTAAGTTCTATCTTTGATGCGAAAAAAATTCTTGCACATGCCATTGCCCACTAAAAAAAAGTCATGCACAACCTAAAGGTACGAAAAAACAGTCATACTCTAGAAAGTTACATAACCCCTGCCCCCCTCCCCTTCAAAAAAAAAAAATAATGGTCCGTCCCTAACCTCGATTCTTTCCGCCTACGAGCGGTTTCCGTGGATACCATGGGATCGTCACGCCTTCTTTTCCCGCCAATCTTACTCGTCTTCGACTAAAGCGATCACACCCTGGGAACATTTTTCACGCGATCACATTTTTCACGCGACAACATTGATTTCGAATTGTGCAAAACAGACTGCTTTTGATTAGGCGGAGAAAATTGATCCAAGGTCGTGACCATTGTTCAAATATTGTTAATATTGTTTCCTGTTGGCGTGTTTACGTGCGTGATTGACATTCCTCGGATGCTGCTTACATTTCATTCGTATGCTCACGGCATCTGAATACCTTGGTTTTGCACTCATTGCTGTACATATCCTGAACTCATCACTTCATCTTCCTCCCGAAATAGAAGTAACTGGTCGAGATCAGTCAAAAAGTATAAAACTGGAAGCCTGAAATCAGGTGCGCGCACTGTTGCAAAACTCATTTGAATAGCACAATCAACTGCGTGTTTACATCGTGGAAGCTTGTAAATTGTCTTTGGCAGATTTAAGCAAGTCAAATTATGAGCGATCATATAGGTTATCTGTTCAGATGGTTTTTTTTAACTGAGCGTTTTAGTGACTCCCTACGTTAGATGTCTTGTAACATCCATCCCGTTTAATGACGCGATTTTTTTTTTACATATATTTCTTGTTCATTGCTCTTCACAGGTATGGATCTATCTTTGCGAGATGACAAATCAACCGATTTCCTGACTCACAAATCTAAAGAAGACCTTTCTTATGAACCGAAAGAATGGAAGGGAAAGTCTTCAAATGACATTACCGCTGCCGAGAGTGGTGATGGTGGGAAAGAAAACCGTGAGACTTGGGGACACAAAGCGGAATTCATCCTAGCCACTGTTGGTTTAGCTGTTGGTTTGGGCAACGTTTGGAGGTTTCCGTACCTTTGCCAGAAAAATGGAGGAGGTAAGAATGGAGTCTTAAAAATTTCTTCACGTATTATTACGTATTTCAGTGGAAAACCAAAAAAAGCTAAAACTTAATTTAATTTCAGAAGAGAACGCCCTACGCGCCGCAGGTCGCGCGTCGCATCGTGTTTAAGCGCCTTTCAATTCACCAACAGAACAACGCATCACGCTACACGTCGAACCTCGAAATCAAAGCTTTCGCTGAAATCCACACTGTACTTGACCCCTCATGTCAGCGTAGCTTAATGCGGTTTTTTCTTATACGGTGGGGAAGAGAGCAGGATCAATGGCTACTGTTTTTATCATTTATGCTAAAACGTGACCGAATGACGAATGCATACACGCGATTGCGTAACGAGTATCAACAATATTGGAGATAAACTAACATACGGATGGGTTTGTTTGGAATCATCCCAAAGAAAAGCACTCTAAAATCAAAGCCAGAACTTGAGCAAGACTCGAGTGAAGACTATATATTACTAGAGAGTATATTTCTATCAACGGAGTTTAATTATTTGTGAAAGTTCTTGTTACTGTGATCTACCGACTATGCTGTGATATGTCATTTTTCAGTGAACCATAAATAGTAAATGTATGTACGTTAAATATCTATTGAGTAAATACATATTAAAAAAGTAATTTTAAATTCTTTGTGTACCCAGTCCATGGACCCAAGTGTGGACCACCCTAAATTTGTATCGGTTGGTATATAGGATGGACTGAGAACTGCAGATAGAATGCAAACAACACCAGTATCAATACTATCAATATACCACCATCAATATTTCACAACTGTTATCTTCTCTTCCTGGACAAAAATAGTTGGGAATGTTTTCAAAATACAATTAATTACATTGAGTTCAAATTAATAAATAGCAAACACAAACAAGCCTTGTACTTCTGTTGTTAGAGCAATGTTTGCTACCTTTGCAAGGGGATAGGGAGGGACAGAACAAGACTGCTAAATTACCTTCTTAAACTCATTAACAATTCATCAAGTTTGAACAAAGGAATTCTTGACCGTGACGGTGTGTGGATATCTGATCTTAATTAGCATCGATTTTGACGATTTAATTTCTCCTTAGTTTTAGTTTCGATTGAGAATATATATCAAACACTCAAGACAGTGTTTGACCACATTTCCAAACACCTCGAAGTTCATCTAAAATACTGTGCTCCGCGTCATATTTTCATCTCTCTTCTTGGTGCTTGGAAATGTGGTCAAACATGGTCTTTTGTGTTTGATATATTACTTCCAAACAATTTTTCTTGGGCTTCTGTGTAATTAATATGCTTTTGCTGCCAATTCAGTTTTAAACACAGTCTACAATTATTTCCTCTTCTGATTGATTCCTGGTGATTCTCTGATTGGGCATGCCATATGGATGAAGCATCGAACTCCTACATCTGTGAAGCATACCTAGCTTTTTTCTATCCCTTATTAAGCTTGTACAGTACTGATAATTTTTACAATTTTGAGATAAATAAAAAATGAAAATAAAACTAAAGATTTATTGCCCACCTTGGATGTACTCGACATTTTTTTAAAACCAAACCATTCCAACTCAGGTCAAACAAAAAGGACTGGACATTACATGTAGTTCCACGTTGCTACTAGTGTTATTTATAGGATGCTCCTGTCTTAGATTTGTTGTAAACAGAGTTCAGTTTTATGAACACATATTTGCAACTTTTTCCCTCACTTAATGCCACTCTTTATCAACAGGTGCTTTCCTTATTCCTTATGTTATCTTCATGGTGATTGAGGGATTACCACTCTTCTTTCTGGAGCTAAGTATTGGTCAGCGAATGAGGAAAAGTGCCATAAAATGCTGGCAAGATGTGCATCCAGCCCTGTTTGGAATTGGTGTGGCATGCCTTATGGTGTCTCTGATGTTGTGTCTCTATTATGTGGTTGTAATAGCTTGGTGTTGTTATTACTTCTTCATTTCATTTACCTCACTACTGCCGTGGGAACATGACAAGCTATGTAACAACTACAAGGCATTTACACAACTTGGAGAAGCTGTTGCCCAATGTGCCAAGAACAACTCTTGTTCAAACACAACTCATGCACGTTTGAAGTCAGAATATGATAACTTCCCTGATTGCTGTGTGCGAGATCCACCACAATATTACTTCTACCATCACACACTGCAGATCTCAACTAGTATTGAAGATACTGGTGTTGGAATAAATGGAAAACTTGCTGGATGTCTGGTGTTTGCATGGGTTATTACATACCTTTGTGTAGTCAAAGGAATCAAGTCAAGTGGAAAGGTATGATTTTTTAATTAAATTTGCTTCATCTGTAATGATACACTTGAAAAATTACTTGATTCTGATTGGCTAAGAGCAATGAAATTCAAGTGTACAGGGCAGGAAAAAAAATTTGAAATCCACTTGCCCAGTGGGCCAGTAAATTTCAGTTTTCAATTTCCCTTACTTAAATATTACTTGCCAATGTGGCAGCCTGTATGGAATCAGAGGACAAACGTGAACGTATGTATGCGAAAGTATGCTTGGAATCCTAACTAATCCATGCTTACAACCTAATGGTTAACTAATCTTTCAGTCTTAGGTTTTGAAATAGCTTCTGACTGGAAATTATCATTAATATCAAGCTGAGATTTTTATTCAGACTCACAAGACTACTGGGACTAATTTCACTTGGCCACAAGGCCACTGGACTTCTATTTTTACTTGCCCAAGAACAAACTTTACTTCCCCCAGACAATCAAACCTGGGTTTTTTCCTGCCTTGAGAGCAAAAAGTATATCATGAATCCAAAGTTGTAAATGAGTGCAAATTACATTTGAAGAAGATTTCTGAAGTTAGTACAAAGGCACTAAAAGACTTGGTATTTTGAAGGTGGTCGAAGTTCATTCAAGGTCTTCACAAAATAGCCAAAGGTAATTAAACATTTTCAGAACACTTCCGAAGATCATCCGAACCCTTCCAAAGATCTATGAATATCACCAAAACATTTTGAAACACCTCCAAAGATCACCCAAGATTGAAGATTGCCAAAGATCACCTGAGGATTGTCAAAGATTTTCCCACATAATCAGAAGTTTTGCAAATGTTGAACAATTATTATTCCATGAGTGCACATCAGATATGAGATGGTAGATAGCCAACAAGGCCCTTTGAAAAATTTACTAAGCTACAACATTATCTTTCTTTACAACGACTAAAACAAACTTTTTATGACCTTATTTATCCATATATTTTGCATACAACACTGGCACGGAGTAGTACTCTATAGTCAGATATTAAGAAAATACAAACAAAACAGAGCCATGTTTCTTTGCTGTTACCTTTGGAAAAAAAAAACCAAAAGTGCACTCTCTTTATTAAATGTATACTTTATTCTAAACATAAATAATGTTTATGGTATATATGCCTTAAAATTTATATACCTTTGGCACATAAGACAATCTGCTAATTAGACTTTCTAAAAGTAGAAGCAAAGCATTAAGTAAAGGTCGACTTGTGGCAAGTCTATTGCCTAACCTATCTAAATAAGAAAAAATAACCATAATGTTATTGTTGTTCAGTTACAAGTAGTTATCAAACAATTTGAAACTTTTATTAATGTGTAGCTGTAATCAGAAAGGAGAATTAATATTTTGATATTGGGATAACCAAGGTTAGAGAAGCCCATGCATTGTTCAGTAACCACATTTTTTGTGTTGATAATTTACCTCACAGGTTGTGTATTTCACTGCAACCTTTCCTTATGTCATCCTGATCATCTTGTTCTTTCGAGGAGTTACATTAGAAGGAGCAGGCAATGGTGTAAAAGCCTTTTTTAGCCCAGATGTAAGTACCTCAGCTTATAATCAGTTACCATAACGAAAATCCATTAGTTTCAATCAAGTACTGCATTAGTAAACAATTAGCTACAGATCTTACATGTCACAGAACTTCTCATGAATTTTTTTGTTTTCGTTTATTTTCCACCAACTTCTTCCCCCAAAGGGTGAATCCTTTTCCCACCATATAAACCTAATCTGGACCACAATCCTTTTGGAGCAATCTCACCAAGTGAGTTCGAAAACACCAAATGCTGTGATGCTGGCTGGGTGTAGCTTGATTAGAAACTTTCTTGTGTGAATAACAAACAATCTGAGATATACTACAGGGAGCTACATCATCAGTACGGAATTTCAGGGTTAAATCCCAGACATCCCTCACTAACAATCGAAGCACAATATTTCTTTACTTAGATCACACTTGCCTACTCAGTTGCAGACAACTTGTTTTTTAGTTAAGCTAAGTTCTATACAGGATTAATGAATAAACCTGAATGTGCTGTCATGCATTTCAGTGGTCGCTGCTAGCAGATGCCAATATTTGGAAAGATGCTGCTACCCAAATGTTTTTCACCCTTAGCCTGGGCTTTGGTGCACTGATTGCATTTGCAAGCTACATGCCTCTTCACAATCAAGTGATGCGTGATGCATATACTGTGGTATTCATCAACTGTGGCACATCACTGTTTGCTGGTATTGTGGTGTTTTCCATTCTGGGATATAGAGAACATGTCACAGGCATCCCAGCCACTGAGGTATGTTGTTCTTCTGATCAGTGCCTGCAGACAATCTTGCTTAAAGAACCTTTATCACTTACTGTGATGCTCAATGGTCAGGGACAACAAAGGTTACCATTTCAGTTGAAAGTTTTATCAGCTATAGTTGTTTCTGCATTTTACAACTTCGCTTCAATTTGTTTTGTCATGTATTTTACCGTATATATAATTTGGTGTATATGAGTCAAGATTTTAGTTACACATTTGAACTAAGTAAATTTTTAATTTTCAGAGATAAATATTAATTAGACTTGGATATTGAAAAGAAATGTTGACATCAGCATTGTTTCTAAACAAGCAACATATATTTTGTTAAAGATTTCCCTAGAAATATAAACTTTGGTGTATTTTGAGCCAAGATTTTAGTTACATATTTGAACTAAGTAAAGTTTTTAATTTTCGGAGATAAATATTAATTAGACTTGGATATTGAAAAGAAATGTTGACATCAGCATTGTTTCTAAACAAGCAACATATATTTTGTTAAAGATTTCCTTAGAAATATAAACTTTGGTGTATTTTGAGCCATGATTTTAGATACATATTTGAACTAAGTAAAGTTTTTAATTTTCTGACATAAATATTAATTAGACTTGGACATTGAAACAATATAAATAACTTTAATTATGATGCATAATTGCCCCCGCAGGGTTTTGGCCCAGATGGCCAAAACCCGAGGAGGCACCCTAGAGGTCCCCGTGTATAGGGAGGAAAATTTTGCCGTAGCAGAAAAATCTCGATTTTTGAGAACAGTCGGCTCGAAAAGGATTGCCGAAAGTTTGCTGGGGATCGAATAAACACACCGCGATCAAGTTAATTCTTTCGAAATGGCGGAGATTCTGATATAGAACAAATTGAAGACAATTTCAAAGATCCTAAAGATGGATTTTGAGATAAAAACAACTCACAACAACCAGTAAATCTTGATATTCGATGCGAGTGTCACTTTGCTCATGTTCAATTGTGACTAAAATACTTCTGATCGCCAGTTCTACCTTTGGCATGTCGTTTATTCAGATCGTTTATTTGTCTTGAGTAATCTTATGTGGCGTAGGGCTGATGTCATGGCTGTGTGACTTGGCAGGAATCCAAACATAAATGTAAATGTTTTGCAGCGTTTTCGTTGAGGACAAAGAACTAGAGGTGACAGTAACACGATACTTCTGTTAATAACCTGAGTATCAGGCCTTTCTTAGCAAGAGGGTAAGGGAAGAGGGGAATGGCAGAGAAAGGCCTTTTCTTTGCTGGGTGCTTCCTCCTCCTACTCGTCTCAAAAAAATTGTGACAGCAAGTTCCAGATGATTTTCTCAACTGCTGTTCTGTTTTCAAGATACGTTTGCTCTTCTAACAAGAAAAATGGTTTGTTTCATCATCAAATTCAAACAACAGAGTGGTTTGACATAATATTTTGTTTCTCTATAATTTTTTAACCTTCAGGAGTGAAATTTTTGAGTGAAATTTTTGTAACAGAAATATTAGTTCCCATGAAGGAAACCTTTCTTTTTTCCATTTATAAATATATTTGCAAAATATTAATGTGTAAGGCAAGGAAGCACATTATGTAAAGGACTACCTGACTACAACTAGTATTAATAAAGATACTCACTGTGTTATTCAACATCAACAGGTTGGATCTGGTCCAGGACTTGCATTCATGACATTTTCTGATGCCATTCTTCTGATGGACGTGTCACCACTCTGGGCCATTCTTTTCTTCTTCATGTTGATTCTCCTTGGAATTGACAGTGAGTTTGGTACCCTGGAAGCAGCCATTGGTCCAATAATGGAGCTTAAGATTTTCCCCAATATGAGGAAGGAATTGCTGACACTACTTGTCGCTGTGATTCTGTTCCTGTTTGGTTTGGCCATGGTTTCTGGTCCAGGTTTCTATATCTTCCAAATGTTTGATGACTATTCAGTTACAATCCCATTATTGGTAATTGCCCTATTCCAGTGCATTGGAGTGGCATGGGTTTATGGCAATGACAGGTATTGTGTGAGAAAAATCCTATGTTTATGCAATTGATCAGTCTGTTGTTATTGAGGTTCACCTGTAGTCTGGGCCAAACAGTTCTTGTTTTACTTATGGGTAATTTTACCTGGGTGGACTAGGATTGACCAGCCCATGTTTTCTAATTTGTTGTATTATATAGTTTTGTCAGTGACCTGAGACCTACTCTCTCAGTTAGCTAGCTCCTTATTGAGAGAAGGGAGGAAGAAGACGTGGACAAGATGCCAACTAATTAATGAGAAAAGTTTGAAAAGTTCACTAAAAGTGACAGAAAACTCCACACAGCCAATCTTACCTGTCCACATTCCAAAGCCAATGAACATTCCATCTTTTCTGTGTGATTTTATGGTAGACAAGATGAATTAAAAATTCTCTCTTTGAGTGTGCAGTTTCAGTAATAATTCAGCTGCCATTGACCTGAAACAAAAATGCACATCAAAACAGCCAAAAATAACATCTACCCCATTCTGAGAGTCTATGGGAAAGCTACAGGTGAAGTTTGTTATGGTTGGAAAATCCACTAATGTCAAACCAGGCACTGTGTTAGCCAAAGGAAATTAAATTATTCTAAAATTTTGGCATAAGCGGCACAACTGAGCCATCATATTTTTGCTTTTCTAAAGACACTGATCACAGTTGGATTATGTAACCACGCCATTGTTCTAATCTCAGCCAATCAGTATTTTGCATTCAAAATTTGTACACACTGATTCAGAATTCAAAGCGGTGCAGGTAGGCTCTTTTTCCCCTCCAATTTCCTCCCCTCTTTCAGTTGTCACGCAAAGAGCCTGCTCACCACGCTAGTCCTGTTGAAGAATTTGAATCAATCAATCATTGAAGACCTAATCAGGAAAGGGGTTTAAATATATTACAGTTGGATTATGTAACCACGCCATTGTTCTAATCTCAGCCAATCAGTATTTTGCATCCAAAATTTGGACACACTGATTCAGAATTCAAAGCGGTGCGGGTAGGCTCTTTTTCCCCTTTAATTTCCTCCCCTCTTTCAGTTGTCACGCAAAGAGCCTGCTCACCACGCTAGTCCTGTTGAAGAATTTGAATCAACAATTATTGAAGACCTAATCAGGAAAGGGGTTTAAATATATTACAGGCTGAGATGTACTCAAAAGATACTTAAGGCAAACATAACATAGCTCTTGAAGGAGAGGTCACTCCAAACGGCTAAACTAAGTGCAGGGTGTTTTTTTAGCGTTGACAAAAATTATTTTTTTTGGAGTGACCTTCTCTCTTAAGGACATTCACCAAATTAACTTTTACAATGTTATGTCAACAGGTTTGCTGATGACATTGAATTCATGACAGGAAAGCGACCATGGATTGGCTGGATGATCTGCTGGAAATACATCTCCCCTCTAGCTTTGTTTATTGTTCTTGTTGCTCTCATTGCTCAACAGAGTCAGAGTGCTCCGACGTATTCTAAATTTGTTGGATGTAAACAGGTATGATAAGTGCATATTAAACATGGGTATCAGAGATTACCAGAACTGTAGTTTGTTATATAACCTACATTTGTTTTCTACTGTTCTGTCTGTAATCAAAATAATGTGATTAGAGATTTGATTTGGTTCGACCATGAACCCAACAGTGACCTCCAAATAAAGGAGGGCCACTGAGATCATTAAACTCTCCCAAACTATCAGGGGTGTTTTTGTGATTCTAAGATTTTAGCAAACTAAAGACAGCCATTATAGGTGACCCTGTGATCCTCTCTTTTATATAAGGGACTAGTTTTAGTTTTTGATAGATTGAAAGTAGAAGTTTCACTCTTTCCATCAGAAACCATACAGTGGTGGAGGTTCCGATACATGGACAGAAAGCACTCCATACCCAGGCTGGGCAGTATTTGTTGTTGTAATGATTGTGCTTGCCTCTACTCTCCCAATTCTCATATGGATGATCAAGGATTGGCCTAAGAATTGGCGTGCAAGCTTCCACAAGACATTCTTTTCTGGAGCCAACAATTACCTTCCTGACCCGAAGAAAGAAGAAATTCCAGAAGCTCAGACTAAGGGTGCAAGCAACTATGGCATAGATGGGGGCAATGTAATGTAATGTATTATAAGGCAGTTGTAAAACAAAGCCTGTTTTGCTATGTGACTTGGCAACATTTTTTTATATATTAACCAGTGAGACAACAGACAAAGCTAGCAGAGCAAGCTTTTCTGGCCTAGCTTCAAAGTGCACTTTTGTGGGATGAAACATGGGGTCAGAAAGGCACATTAAAATTTAAAGTAAGGTCATTCACCCAGTAAAAATAGGGTTCCATTTTCTTAGTCCCAGCCTGTAGTAATCTACAACATTTGAGGGTATTATTAGCTTGGTGAGCATCTGATTTATCATTTTCTATCCCCCAATTTATACATATACAAAAGTAATTGCTCCATGTATGCATAATGGATTTCATTGTTAGTTAACTGACACATAGTTCACACATGTATGTTTGTATTTACCATTAAGCATTTTGTAGTTATTTCCAAGTGTACAAAAGGCAAGGAAATGATTCTGAGGCATGAAAAAGGAAGAGAAAACAATGCGGTTAGAGAGTTGGGCTGTGAATCCAGATGTCCATGAATTATATTACATGTATATTGCATTGTTGAGCAAGTGTTACTGTCACAGTTTCTCTATCCACCTGGATATAATTGTCAAGACAACCTCCAAACGTCCTAAGCTCTATTTGCTAAAATCTGTGCCTTTGGTTTAATGTGAGCTGCCTCAGATAGGTTCCTTCCAAAGAATGTAGCAAGCTTTAATCAGTGTTTGACAAAATCAATTGTTTATTGCTGCCCTTTTCCTTATAAATGTACTGATAACTTTAGAGAGAAAAGTAGAAGACCAAGTTAGTGATATCTACAGTTAATGTTACTGTATGGCATTTTAGAAATAATTTGCTTCCAATATGGTATTTGACTTCATTTAACCCTATTCAAGGCAAAACTGTCCTGCTTTTCCTCTCAAAAGTATCACCGTCTGTTATTTTTTATAGGCCTGTAAATAATGGGCTTCACATGAGTAAAAAATTCAAAAAGAGCACTGGAAACAAAGGAAAAAAGACCAAAATCAGTTTTAGCTGAATTATCTCATATTTGTTTGCTTCTGATGTGGGAGTTTCTCTTGTTGCTGCTGCTTCTACAGTTCTTTAAGTTCTTGTTGTCAGCTTCCCCAAGGACAAGACGACCCTGGGTTAATGTGGGCCTTTGTCTAATCTTGAGTAGCTTTGGTGGCTCTGTTCTCTATAGTATTATGACCACAGGTGCACCAAGGATGAAATCTTCTGGAAATCTCCCTGCCCTCAAAGTAAACTGTCTGGGTTTTTCAATGTTTTATGACATGAGCATGATCAAGAAAAAATGAGTGAATTTCCTTGTTTCCTTTTGTGAAATTCTGTAATATAACTGGTTATAACTATTTTACTCAAATTGGTGCTCCTTTTTGGGAAAATCTATCTGACCACTCCTACTTTTAATTACCAAAGAAGTAATTTAACATTAATTAAGAGAGACCCTGTACAACATCAACTTCTTAGTGTTTAAATTCTTACCTGGCCACATTTTACCAAAGGAAATTCAAGCAAATCACTCACTAGGCACCCAAATGGTGGAAAAATGTATTTCTTTGGGCAGCCTTAATCTAAGACTGAGATGTAAAACACTATTTCATTGTAATTTGTTGCTTATTATAATTACTGGATAAGTTTGAGTGAACTGGGAATAAAAACAAATGTGAAAACCAGCTTTGAAAAAATAACACAAGTGCATGCAAATGGTATGTTCACTTTAAATGATTGCGCTATGGAATTACTGTATTTCCAAACATGTAAGTAAGGTCTGCTAGCAAACACCCAACAGGACTTAACTTTGACTTGAGTTCATAAATCTAAGCTCCCACATCTCTTCCACCATAAGAATTCAAATATTTCCCAATTTCTTTTCATTGTTGCCAATCCCCCATATATGGGTTTAGATGCCCTCTCCCCCACCCAACCCCAAGGAAGCCAATGGTGAATGCATTCTGTAGATATCATCTTGTGTCAATATGCATTTGTGAGTACAGCACAAGACCTTTATATATGCCATTATCTACCGATCAATACTAATGCTTTTATAATAATATGTATGTGCCTTCAGGAATATTTTGCAGGAATTAAACTTATAAGCATAAAAAAATAAGTGGGTATCCAATGAGAAAGACTAGGGAAAACTTGTTCTAAACTCATGAACTGATTTGTCCTTTTGTACAATTTGAAATAGCTTAATATCACTTACTTTTTGTAGTCAGGCTGATACTAAGTCAAGTACATCTTATTTAGCCGCACATCTGAATTGTTTTGTTTTTCTTGTGTATTTAAAGTATTTTAACATTACACTAGTGTAGTGAAACCAGTTGTGAGTCTTAAATTAATAAAATGCTGCTCATAAGGAAG
>Ga0126339_10000876_pt1:17500-18744 | contig 18744 bp, 12 predicted proteins | sample OrbTmetagenome_2_FD_92532 | JGI IMG/M metagenome (GOLD analysis project Ga0126339, IMG submission 92532) | Coral microbial communities from Petempiche,Puerto Morelos, Mexico - Orbicella T R C metagenome | ecosystem: Host-associated > Invertebrates > Cnidaria > Coral | place...
AAGAGGGAGTGTGTGACAGTTTTGTGCACGCGCCGGGAAACAGGTTTTCTACTGTACAAATAACTGTACAATATCGCTGTATATTTGTAGTTATTTGGACGGTATTCGCTGCAGTTGGATAATAATGCTAAATATTGGATACATCGGTAAAAGAGAAACAATTAAAAAGTTGCCAAATTCCGATGTCAACTTATTAAATCTATAGACCCTTTTCATAAATGGCTGCCAATTCAAAATTCTTTTGTGGCAGTGCAGAAGGCAAAAGAAACAAGGGCAAGGAAGAAACAAACATGATTTCAATAGAAACATATATTTTACACTCATTTTCTTTAAGTTCTTTAGTTCATTTCAAAAACTACGCAAATTTTAAAGTTTGTATTGATACACTGACACAGCAGTAGTAGCATATAAGTAAATAAGTTATGTTCTACATCGACAGAGTGCTAATATGATTATTTCAATTATACTAATAAAAGTTTACATGATTATAGACCCTTTTCATAAATGGCTGCCAATTATAACTTCTTTTGTAAGTATTAAAATTAGCCTGACTAACCTCGTTTTTGAGTTGCTAATTCAAAAGAATTTTTACTCCCAAACGAGTTTAGTGAGGTTAATTTAAATGCCTATTGCACGGTTTTCCTTCTTTCTCTGAAGATGGCTAACCCAAATCTTCACGGGTTCATTTAAGGAAAGGCAACACTTTTTTAGCCAATGTGATAAGGCCGTCTTCCGCTTCAATTCCCTTCTTGAAGGCCTCTTCAATAACCAGACATAACTACTCGATGATCAATGACATCAATTGGTAATCAATGAGTAATCGATAAGTAATCAGTTGATTAGTCATTGATTATTGGCGATGATCAATGAGTAATCGATGAGTATTCGAAGCCCAAAAATTTTGTGGCCTATCGATTACTCATCGATGACATCGATTACTCATTGATGTAATTGATTACTCATCGATGATCCATCGATTACTCGACTATTATACTGCGCACGAAAGACACTTTTCTTGCTTTCTTGTACCATTTTTTTTCGTTTGTGACTCTTTTATCTGTGTTAGACTCATTTTTCCTTGTATCTGAAGTTCCCGTTGACGATGTCGAGACGGAAAGTCGTAATCACAAATACAGATGATTCTCAATTGTGCAATATTTCACTTTACCCAACTCTTTCTTTAATAACAAAACAACTGAACAGTAACCAACCAGTCTGAAAATGAAACTAACAAGTACGCTGAC
>Ga0126339_10000877_pt1 | contig 18740 bp, 13 predicted proteins | sample OrbTmetagenome_2_FD_92532 | JGI IMG/M metagenome (GOLD analysis project Ga0126339, IMG submission 92532) | Coral microbial communities from Petempiche,Puerto Morelos, Mexico - Orbicella T R C metagenome | ecosystem: Host-associated > Invertebrates > Cnidaria > Coral | place: Petempiche,Puerto...
AATTTTAGTCTCTCTTCTTCGTATCTGTCATCTTGTAATTTCCTCATGTGGAAGAACATCATCAAAAAGGTACAAACAGCATATAACATGCTTATTTGTACATTTAAGAAATACATGTGCCTTTGATACAGCGTGAAATACGCGAAAGTTTAAATGTCCTGACAAGGTACTGGGCACCGAATGTGAAGACGCATTCAAAACTGAGTACCCAAGTCTGAACAACGCACAGTTTTGCACTGGTGCCCGGGCACAGTGCCCAGGCACCAAGTGTGAACGACACCTTTGTAGGCTCGATTTCCAGCCGCTGTTCGGGAAACAAGGCACACTCCTTCCTTGAACAAAGGACTGGATGCAAGAGAATGGTGGAAATCGAACCTATGGAGTCAAATTAATGGGATGATTATATATTCATCATGTTTTTCAATCATGATTTGGTTTTACATGCTAGCACTTGGCAGGCTGTCATGCTAAATTGAGCAAAGCTAATGTAAAGATTACCTTTACATCCCTTTCTTCTCTTTCAATTAGTCGAAAGAGTTCATCAGTTGTGTTGCTGACTTGCAATGGTCTGTTTGGGGTCTTTGTTTGCTTTGCCAAAAGTGGTAAAATCCATTTTGGATTTACTTTTCTGGTCCTTCCATTGTTTTTCAGGAAGTTTTCCCACCATACTCTTGTGTTTTGGCTAAAATGGAGCCTAAACTTCGGGAGATCATTCTTTATATTCTCTAAGTTTAATTTCGCTGTTTCTTTCAAGAAGCTGTCATCAAGAAAAAGGGGGAAAACATAATTCAAGAGGCACGATGACCGTGCTTTTGGTATTTTCTTTGTTCTTTATTCCACAATGACTCAATAGGACTGAGGGCCGAATTATATCCACACTGAGCAATAAGTCAGCCATACAAAATAAGTGAATCCATTTGCTAAGGTTTAGACATAGTGCTGTTTTTTGGTAGATGTTAGCTAGCTTCATGATATTAAATCTTCATACCTTTGAGGCTCCTCTTGGGAGACCTTTTAGGGGGTCAATGCCCTCTGAGTCCTTGGCAAGCCAAGTTGGGGATGTGGACCACTTTTCATATTTCATTTTGGCCTTTCCATCTGACCCTCTAACGATCTGAAGTTGTGATGCAGTTAAAGTTAGGAACAAAAAAAGGTTAATGGGAATCTGTCCATGTCTAACAGCAGCACATTGTCATATTTTGACTCACAATACAAGTCACTGATGCAAGACTGGACACAATACCGTAATTTACGTTGATGCAGGTATATCTGGATGGTTTATTCTAGGAAAAGGTATCTAGGAAATGACAAGAAGAGAAGCAATTGGTCATGATAAGCTTAGGGCACCTCAGGTGGTGGTAGATTGACCTAATCATGCCATATAGTACCTTGAATTGGTGCTGGTTTGCGTGGCCAGAGAGACTAACGTCAGTGAAACCCTCCATCCATTGCTTCACGTCATACATGAATGTAAGAAGTGAAACTTTTATGGACGAAGAATAACTTTGGCCAATCTCTGTGATCAGCTCCAAGAGGGTCAAGACGTTGATCTCTGCCAGATACCGTGAAATACATGACAAAAGCTGGTTGATGTCTTTGTGGGTGTGACCCACCATTAGGAAACACAACTTTATCTAAAGGAAATGAAAAGAAAAAGGTTGCTAACTTCAGAAAGATTTCAAATAAGGAAAAGCTTAAAAGATCATTGGTCGGGAGTTTTCAAGCTAGTCATTGGCATAAGTAAGTTCCAAACAGTTAAAAAGTAACTCTTGCGACAGAAGGCATTGGCTGTTGCAGGACCATTGTTCTAATGATTTAGTTTAAAAGTAACGGTCACAAGCTGGGACCAACAGATTCTAGTCATTGGGGACAGGTAAGGGCCAAATGGAGGTGGCCTCTCAGGGTACATTCTAATGTTATACCAAGTAATTATAGCTCCCATGGCTTAGATAATAAATTCGCAATCTTTCTATTGAAAAGCTTAGACAGTATTAAAGATGTAAGGGCTCACCTTCTTAAAAATTCGCAGCTCCACCAATAACGCAAGAAAGGCGAGCACAAACCTATTTTTGCATTCTCTCTCAGCGTTGTCCATCTGGAGGTAAAGAATAGGTGGTAAACTTGCAAGCTACCAACACAATAGAATAGGAAAAAGGTTAAAGTTTGCTGCCTTGATGTTTTGTATATTTGTGATAGATTATTTTCAGTGAGTCTATTGCTCATGCATTGCTTTCCTTTTTTCTTTAATCCCCACTAGGTGCATTGTGCATTGCGTATGTTTGCACCTAGAAGTGAGGGGCAATACAATTAATGTTGCTTATTTGACACTCATGCACAGCGATCATGTCAAGAAATAGTATTTAAAACCTGACTTGTTCTACTAAAAGCTTGCTGTTATTTCTTATATATCATGGTTGTTAATTTAGAGTGGCAAGCAAATATTGTATTAGACTAGTCTTTTTTCATTGGAACCACTCCTTGTGGAACATTAAGGTGGTACAACCCTCAAAAATCTTCATTTTTTCACATGTTGTTCTACAAAAAGTTACCCATACAACCTAAAACTAATCAATGAGACAAGTTTATTTTTGCAGTTTTTATCTTGTTTAGTTGCCATGGCAAACATTTATGAGCAACTGATGCCCCCTGGGGTTGTCCACACAATAACAGTTCTATCTCTAGACGTTTTTAAGTAAAAAAGCTGAAACTCTCAGGAAATGATCTTGATATGCTTCTTCATTCAATGAACTACAGAAACTCCATTCAGTCAAATAGATTGAAAATTATTACAAAAACTATACCGACTTTCAAAAATCGAGAAAACAAGCAATCTTATTTTGGTCACTGAAAAACAAGAATTGCACTAAAATGTATGATTGTAGTTCATTGAATGCAAAAACATACAGAGATCTCACTCCAAAAATGGAAGGAATTGAATAAAACCTTAAAAAGTTATCTTTGTTAGCATTTTGGTGTTCTCGTGAAATTTAAAATTTCAAGAAATTATAATTTAAAGTTTGTAAACTGATTTTTAAGATTATCATACAGTTGCAATAAAAAAACTGTTCAAAACTGTCCAGGGCCATAGTTTACACCCTGAGATCTGAGATTGTGCCGCTCAACAGATCTTCGGAATATGTGGTCTGCTCCCTCTGGTTCCATAGCAGGTGCAGATCCCTGGAAATGTGCCTTGCATTTAGTGTGATCAGCTTTCCATGTCTGATATTCCAGAGAGGTTTTGTCCAGGTGTTCATGGCACTCACACTGTTTACATCCTTGGCTAAGGGCTTTCATATCAAGGACCTTTCCTGTGTCCATGTATATCACTGTGACACAACCATTGCGTGATGAGCAGCCTCTCTTTTGCCATGTGCCATCACATGAAACACCACAGTTGACAGGCTCAGTTCCAGACGAGTTGTTTTGCTTCTTGAGAGAAAAAACTTCTCCTGCTTTCTTCATAGTTTCCTTTGCGATAACTTTGATGTGACGGCCAATTACACATGAGTTGGAGAGGAACGCTTTCTCGGTAGGAGGTGGAGGCATATTCATAACTGTGCAGAATTTCCTTGCACCAGCATATCCCTTTCCAAGAGTTCTCATGCCATAAACAAGGTGCCGATTTATTTCAAAGCTCTTTCCTTGCTTCTTTGATGTGCAAAAAGAGTGTTTCCACCCACACTGCTCGCAGAGCAAATGCAAAGTCGAGGCACATCCCTTTCGCTCCAAATTATCTTCTGTAAACAGAAGACTGAAATCGCCACATTCGCCACATCGTAGCGTAGCTGAGAAAAAACAGATGATAGGACCTCCATATCACAGAACCTAAACCCGGTAATAGTTGGACTGGTTCTCTTTGTTGGACTTTCGTCAAGCTTTGGTTTAGGCTTCTCTTCTTGGGCAGTTGATTGAAGCTTTCGGTACGAAGCCGAAGATTCCTTTGCTTTCTTTTCATCGTGTGACAAACCATCTACTGATCCACTCGAAGTGCCTTCCACGACTTCTAGCTCTTCGACGTTAACTCTTTGGTTATTTTTAAACCAATTTCCATAGAATTTTCGCTTCTTACGTCTCTGAGACAGAAATTTTGACATTTTGCAAGTTGAACTTGTGATCACTCATGAAATTCACAGCTTTGCGATTCCAAAATGGATGCGTGTTTACCAAATGGCATTAAAATGAGGCTGAAAGTTAATGTTCACCCCCAGTCTCCCTGCAGATCACTTTTTGGCACCAAAAGCTCTATTTTGCCCACAAAATATGGCCATTTTGAGGTCCAAAATGACGCATCAACAAATGCGTTACCATGGCAACGAAACAACAGCTCTTCGAAAACTGCTTTTTATCACTATATACTACAGTAATATTGACAAAAAGACTTTAGGGGCAGAAAAACAAAAGTCTAAAGAGGTGAAATCAAACAAAAAACTTTGCCCAATTTTTTGCGAAAAAGTGCGATTTTTTTTGTATGGTACCACCTTAAGTGATTTAATTTGAAATAAATTGTTATCATGGTTATTATTTGTGCGGTGATAAAACATCATGGCACTGAAGTTTTAATGACCGAACTATTAATATGTTCAAGGACCATGGAATCTCACCATTGTCTGCACTCACAAGAGGACATGCAGCAATATGTTTATTGTTAAATTTCAATCATGTGGCCATTCACATATGTCAACATAGGCGGCTTGATCAATGCACCTGTTGGTGGTTGTCACATGCATCTTCAGGCACCATGCACTGCTATCAATCTTAACAAAAAAAGTAACAATGACTGCAAGCTCATTAAAAAAGAGTCATTCTTTTTCAAACTATTCAATTTTACCTTTGTGCTCATACTGAGATGGGGAATGTTGTGCTTAGTTTGGTCCATTCCATCTAGTGTCACAGACAAGTACTTTTTTGGATTGCTTTTGGCCTTGGGGCTGTGTTTGTAGTACTTTTTCTACATTCAGCCCTGTGGATTCACTACAAACACAAATCATTAGCCAGTGCCAGGTAACAGCTGTGCCTTAAGTGTAAAGAAATAAAAGGAAATCTATACTTGAAAGAATTTTACATAGAATTGTACTACATGGTTGGATTTTCACCCTTGATATCAATAACTTTAACTTTCGGACTCCCCTCTTCCTGTAATTCATAATCAAATTGTTCCGTAATCTGGATTGCTGAGGGAAGGAATATAGTCCAAAAACTGTCTGGTTTTCTTGATTTAAATGTTGAACTTTGCTTGAATTCTGAGCCACTGTAGAATAGAACGTTAGGAATTAAATGTTTACACTTACCTTTGCTGTGTGAGGTGAATCTTTGTCACAAGCCCAAGCCATTTCCTTGACTCCTGGTCCAGATTTGACCCTGCCAGTATATTTTTAATGTGAACACACAGCACATTTACTGAAACAACTTTGCTGTAAAAAATATAGAAAAAGGAAAAGGATAATGTTATTTTTATAGTGTTTGTGAATAACAACTTCTTGTCCTTGGCCGAAGTCACCCTCCCCCTCACCGTTAACCTTTTTATAATTCCATACTTTTGATAGCAACTGAAGTGACATGTGTCCAGTGTGAGTGAATTTGGTTTCTGCCAGCAAAGGTTTCCCAGCCAACTGCTCTTTGTAAATTTCATACATTGCAGTTTTGGTTAGACACGAGGAAAGTGTTTTGTTTCCACAGTTGGACATACTGTCCACACTTGTAGGCAATATCAAATGCCAAACTTCATCCCCTTCCATTCAAATCTTTGTCTTTTCTTCTTTTGCTTCTTAGTTTCCTTCCTCTTTCATAAAAGCTAAATTGAAGCAAAGTATTTGAGATCCTTAGAAATGCTACACCCTTATTGCATTTCAAGTGCATCCATTTTGATGGGCTGCGACTAAAAGTGGGATGGGGACTTAGGGACTGGGACTCGGGGACATGGGGACATGGGGACGCGGGGAGCCAGGGATGTGGGGAAGTGGGGAATCGGGGTCGTGGGACCCAAGGACGTCAGGATTTGGGGACACGCGGGGACTCGAGGGCGTGGGACGTACGGACTGGAGGACATGATAAACAAACAACACCTGGTTTTTGTGCTGAATTTGTAAAATACAATTCTCGGCGGTCAAGTGAAAGATAATATATGCTGGAGAGTTTGTCAGCAGAGCAGTAGCTGATGATTTCCAGCATCCATGGTGCGGCCTTGCCCATTTTACCGTGAGAGCTCTGGGTCCAGAATGGTTTCAAAGCAGGGAGTCTTAATTGTCGTGGGCAGCCATGGAGGACTTTCCTGGTAAGTAACTGTGTTTTCTTGTCAATCCTTGGACATCCATGCCGTATCCTTCCTAATTTCGATGGTCATGTTTACTTCAGGAAAACCGTTGTCCAAAAAATGTATATTTCTTCCATTTTAATTCCTAGAATCTGAAGGTGCAGATACTTCTCGTAATGATCTCAACCTGGAAAGTGAGTGGGAACTGAAGGAAAGTATATGTCAAGAATCTGAAGAAAGGAACAAAAATCACATTTCATTGCTAGTGACGCTAGACAATGCTGGAAAAAAACGGAAAGGTGGTACGTGATTGTGATATGCCTCTCGAGTACAGCAAACAAAATGTTTTGAAGTTTATATGAAATAATTCATATATGAACTGCGGTTGTGGATGAAAGTGAAGAATGATCATCGCAGTTAATTTTCCAATTTAAGCAATTGGAAAGAAGCCTGAAAAAAATCAGGGCTTCAACGGGATTCGAACCCATGACCTCCACGATACCGGTGCGATGCTCTACCAACTGAGCTATGAAGACACATTGGGAGCAAGGTCAATTAATCGAGTTCATATCTTCCCATGAGGAGTGAAATGATGTGAAGTTTATATGAAATAATTCATATATGAACTGCGGTTGTGGATGAAAGTGAAGAATGATTTCACTCCTCACGGGAAGATATGAACTCGATTAATTGACCTCGCTCCCAATGTGTGGCTTCGTAGCTCAGTTGGTAGAGCATCGCACCAGTATCGTGGAGGTCACGGGTTCGAATCCCATTGAAGCCCTGATTTTTTTTCAGGCTTCTTCTTTCCAATTGCTTAAATTGGAAAATTAACTGCGATGATCATTCTTCACTTTCATCCACAACTGCAGTTCATGTATGAATTATTTCATATAAACTTCACATCATTTCACTCCTCATGGGAAGATATGAACTCGATTAATTGACCTCACTCCCAATGTGTGGCTTCATAGCTCAGTTGGTAGAGCATCGCACCGGTATCGCGGAGGTCATGGGTTCGAATCCCGTTGAAGCCCTGATTTTTTTCAGGCTTCTTTCCAATTGCTTAAATTGGAAAATTAACTGCGATGATCATTCTTCACTTTCAAACAAAATGTTTGCTGCATCGTGGTTAGGTCTTAAACTACAACACGGACATTTGATAAAGGAGAGCTATAACACATAGTGCCAAAGGTCAGAATTTATTCAAGCTATGTATGTGGTACTGGCTTGAAGTTTTCAGTCGATGACCAAATCAGGCTAATGCGAGAGCAGATAAGCAATTTTTAGCCCTACCGTGCCAAACAAGTTGTCAACACTTTTCCGTTTTAAAAATTTGCTTACATCATTTATTCAACAGTTGACCAAAATATCTTGTGTCAAAATATGTTAATTTTAATATTAATGTCATTTAATGTTATCTGTTCTTTTTTGAGGGAATGTCATTACATCTAGTGTGATGAAATGGTTTGTTATGATTCAGTTTGAAAACCAATTAAACAGAGCTATTCTTAATCTGAAGTAAAATAATTATGACCAATGAATTATAAATACTTATGAACCTCACAGCACTCCATGAAACAAAATTATTTACCCATAAGTTTTAATAGTTAGGGTTAGGGTAAGGGTTATTGACATATTTCTAATGACTGTAAATCAACAAAAGGGAGAAAATTGATCCAAAAATATGCTTTTGAATTTACAAATTAAGATCAATGGACCTTGGAAAGATGATCAAGATCTTCATAAGGCTTTACTGTTTGTGTAACATGACACATAAGTTAAATTCAAATCTCTTGCAGTATTATTAATTGTATTCTAGGAAAAACTGATGGGTTATAACAGTGCGGATAGTCCACAAAAGGTTCATAAAGTGATGTAAATATCTCCTGTTTACATGCTTGTATGTTTTTTAGGTCACTGTCAAATGTGCCCCAAGATCATTTCAATGAGGGAACAACCTTTTCAATGTGATGAAAACTTGGTGTTTATTCCAAAAAATGCAGAGAGTTTCTAGCGACATATATAAGCTACTGCTAATTGATTTGGTTGCATTTCGATGTTCATGCAATTTATTTTTCTTTCAGATGATTTCAGTTTACAGATTTACTAGCTAGCATACAGTTCATGTAAAATACACCGTAACATAGTGAATGCCATGATGATATGAAAAATTGATGTAGACTGTAAAATTACCAGGAAGTCAATTAAAACAAAAAATCAGAGCATGGAAAAAATCAGGAGCATGTAAAAAAAGTAAGGAAAGAGATGCAAGTAACAGATTAGTCCAGGAGGACTGTCTATTGAAACTGCTGATGGAGCTTTCAAAAAATGGTAAAATAAACCCATGTAAATATTTGTAAATATGCGAGTCATAATAATAATAAAGTTGTTGTTGTGTTGTGTTGTGCGTTGTGTTATCTTTTGTAGGCGTGGCTCCAATTGTTTCTCACTTCATTTAATGCACCAGAGCAATTATTAGTGGCATGTAATATATTGTAGCTGTGAAAAGTGTATAAGAAACCATTAAAACGTGAAAGCACCAGTGATGAATAACTAGCCTTAGTGACTACCCATGTGTTCCCACTTCCCCCAAGAGAATGTGTAAAAATGTTCTATACCCTGATTATATAACCTTACAACATCCAATTCTCGCTTTATAGGATGGCAGTACCATTACTGAAATAGAAATGGTTGGGGCCTGCAAGAGAAGTAGAAGGACAATATAGGACAAGTTTTTGTAAAATTATCATAATTGAAACCATTTTGATGTCAAACATTGAAACTATTCCACTAATGTTGAAATTCCACTAATGTTGAATGCTGTGTAGCCTCACAAGCTGGACTTCCCCTTAAACATTTTTCTCAGCAATGTGCTATAATTAGTTTACTCAAACCTTCATTAGTGACTGTTTCTAGTTTTCTTTAAGTTGTCAGTACCTATCAGAGTTTCACTGTATTCCCATTCTCATTTCGTCCTCTTCATTTTTCTCCAGTGTTATCAGGGAAAGTGAAGGTGATTTATCACCAAAATCAACTTTATCCATTTTTCAACAGGTGTGTTTTTATAAACAATTGAAATATCATGAATGTTTATTGCTATTTCTTAACCATTACATTTTTTCCTCACAATATTGCCGTCATAGTCAGATGAAATTGAAATGTTGTAAGAGTTTGTTTTGTGCATGCATGTAACAACAGTTTATTGCTGATACATTTGTTCATGGATTTACATTTTATTTTACTTCACTTTAATAGGTCGATAGCAGCCCAGTTAAGTCACCAGATGCTAAAAGACGTAAGGGGTATGCTCGAAAATTAGAATATATAGTACACTGAAATGTTATGACTATTCACCAAAACATGTGATGTTAGGAGTAACATGCATGACTGAAAACCTTTACACATAGCAACAGGAAAACCAAGCCTTCGGAGATACCCGTGGAGGAAGCTAGACCAGAGCTGCTGACACTGACACAATGTTTCTAGCCTTAGTTCATCAGTTTTCTAAGTAGCGTAACAACTCTCGAAAGCGTTTGTACAATTGTCGCAAGCTGTGGCAGCTGCAGTTGGCTTTCATGACAAGGTGTATTGTTTGTGTACAACTTGTTCTACAGTTGCCTCACCCAATGTTGTAAAACCTCACTACAGTAGCTACTTGATGGCTGGTTGTTGGAATCTTTTAACAGGGGTTCACTTTATTAAACAAACCTTTTATTCTTGTTACAGAGAAAAGTGGGGGAATTTGGCTTTCTGCATAGGGCAAAATGTTTTGAAAGCAACGAGGGCACTGTAGCAACAGAATGTAAAGTAGACTTTGTGGAGATAGTTGACAGTAATGATGAAAGTATCAGTAGCAATGAAAGCGAAATAACCAGTGGTGATGAAAGTGACATCAAAGAAGGGCAGGAGGATTCTGAGCAGGTGTGTCCAAATGTATTTCTATTGAAAGCAGAACTCTCCTTTCTTGATGGAATATCGAGGCAACATAACACCAAGTAGTGTATTTAGCTTTTTCTTGGTGTCCAGAAAGTTTTGGTTGATTACTTCATTAATTGCTTTTCCAAGAATTGGATCTTTACTTATGATCGGTCCCCTCATGATATTTGGGAAATTTAAATATTTCCATTTTGAGTGCTTTTTGAAGGCTCAATAGTTTTTGTACAATTTTTCGCCACGCATGCTTCATAATAAAACGTTGTACTAAATTTTAGAATATAGTAGCCATCGGAAACGACCAAAAAGGTGCGTTAAGAACTCACTATCATCCAATAAATTGAATAACGGACTGTCAATTTCCATCAGTTTCTTCAGCACTATTTATAACTTCCATGCATATTGTCTGACTGAAACAGTGGTATACATCTTTTTTGTTTTGCTTTTATAAATTTGTGGGCTTTCTGTTACTATGTGCGACACTTGAACCCTTCCTCTGCAAGATGTGATATGTCGATGTTCTCTTCATAGGAATCTAACAAATATTCTGAAGACGACAAGTGTATCCCATACTACTAGAAAGGAAGAAGCTCTGCATATCCAAGTTAAGAGGCTGTCGACATTTTAATGAGTGAAAGAGCCCGTCTGTACCGAAGCGCCACTTCAGGTTATGGAAAACACCTCCTTTTTGGTTGACACCCTTGTCCATTCAGATGATTGTAAAGCTGACAATCTTGGCAAGTGGACTCGTACTGGTTCTCCAAAAAGCTACATTTCTGTTGACTGCAATGCGAGGGGGACATCTTGGATCTGAAGATAACAAGGCAAAAGAGAAATGACGCCGACTTCATACTGGTTGTCAAACACTGTCTTCATCATGACAAAGAAGTTAAATATGGCAAGAGGTTCTTGTACCACAGCAAGCGGCAAAGGCACCAACTTGTCTTGCTTCAGTACTTTTATGAAGAGGAGGAAGTGCAACTGAAACTTAAACAGCATGGAAACTCTAAAAACAGCAATGAGCCCAATGTGCAAACAAGACCAAGTGCCATTCAAGAACTGAAGGAAACTGTATCATCAAGGAAATGGCAACCCAGGGAGGTCTTTTTCAAACCAGTTTGTCAACAAGTGGAGTTGGAATTCTGTCGTTCCGAAAGTGAGCTGCCGCAAAATGCAAAACAAGTCACTAATGCATTAGCTTCGTCTACAACCTTCTTTAAGCCTTCCACCAACCAAAGTAGAGATATCTTGCTAGAGGCGATGGAGAAGTGCAAGAGCAAAGATGGCTTCGTTAGAGAAGTTGTTGGTGCACCAGAACCTATGGCCTTTCTTACCACTGACCAGCAATTGAAAGACATCAAGTTGTACTGTGCCCAAGTGGGTTCATTTTCCATTCTTGGCTTGGATGCTACGTTTAATCTGGGAGATTTCAGTGTAACTCCAACAACATATAGACCACTCAAGATCTACAATGTGACAAACTGGTAAGCCTCCTCTTTTCCTTGGACCCTTGTTTGTTCATCAAAGCAAAACTGAGCAGAATTACAGGTATCTAGGTTCAGCAACGAAGCAATTCAATCCACACACTGGGCAACTCAAAGCGTTTGGGACAGATGGCGAACGTGCCCTGTCAAAAACATTTAGAGAAGAGTTTCCCGAGGCTGACCATCATAGATGCTTCATCCATCTTCGCAAGAACATCGAAATGAAAATGTCTGGTCTGGGTATTCTTAGAAGGGATCAAAATGAATTCCTGTGTGACATATTTGGATAAAGTGTCGCTGCCACGTCATATCATGGATTTGTAGATTCCAATGATGCAGATGATTTTTACGCCAAATTATGCTCTCTGGAAAAAGTTTGGAATGACCGCAAAAGGGGAATCACCAACAGAGAATCAGCATTCTATGACTGGTTTGTGGGAAACGTCTCTGACACAACCATAACCTCTATGCTCAAACCCCTCTGCCAGAAGGCTGGACTAGGAGACTATTTCTATTTCATTGCTGATGAAGCAGAAAACCACCTTTTAAAGCTGAAGACTGAGCACAAGCATGTCAGTTTGGTAACCTTCATTTGCAAAAGCCACAAGCTTGTGAAGGAACAGGATGCACTGTTGGAAGGAGCAATTCTAGATCAGGGTGAATGCAGACTGACAAATGAGTACAGCCACCTCAAGATATTGCCAGAAAGGTGGAGAAAAATGAACCCCACCGAGAGGAGGGCTTACACCAACAAGTTCAAGGAGAGTGGCCCAGTGTCGCAAACGCCATCTACATTGTCAATATCATATAAACAGTCTGGCATTACTGGCATCCCAGAGAGCATTTTGTCCAATCAGTTTGCCAAACCATGGAGGCTGCTGCAAATGAAAAGAGTTACAGAAGGCTTCCAACACGACAACACTGTACTGGTAGCATTGGAAACATCGCCAAAACCACATGTGGTGACGGAATACAAGAATGGTAAATTCAGTTGTGATGCTATGTGTCCAGCTTACAACCACTCAAGTCTCTGTGCTCATATTTTGGCAGCCACGGAACACAAGGGTAAGCTTTGCAGTCTTCTACAGTGGCACAAGAAAATGCTATGGAGACAAATGTAATCAAAATGTCCACTTACAGTCTTGACGTTGGCAATGCTGGAAAAAAGCCTCACCAACAGAAGAAAGGAAAAGGCAAGGAGGGCAGAAAGCTTTGTAACTGAACACGTGGACAGGCTGCAAAGTACCGTGGAAGTCCAACAACCCGTGAAACTGACAATTGTTTGAAGAAATGGACAACATGAAGTTAGTGGCAAAAGTGTCAATCCATTCTCTCGTCTTTCTTTCCGATCATTCCTGCGTAACAACTTGCACTGGATGTGGCAGACGGTTCCCATGCATGGCAGATGGTGGCCTTTTTCCTTCCCCAGATGATATTGCTATTACACACAGAAAGTGTCGTCCCTGGAAAGACAAAACAGGAATTCTGAGAATAGGGAAGGAACAGGGTGTTTATTTTCATGTAAATTTAGCTTGTGTCAGAAAGGGAAACAGTGCCGATAGCGTTAGTTTTAACGGTTCCTAATCACAAATCAATCCCATTGTCAGGGAATGCCTGACCAATGTGCACAAAGATTTTCTGTATCACCAGCTGAACATTTTGGCAGAAAATTAATATCCAGTGTATTCCATGTCTGCATGGTGAAATAAGCTAAATCATTGATAACATAGAGACATTACCTGAAAATAACACACAAGGAATAATTGCAGTTAGGTCTCCAGCACAAGCTATATGTTCGCATTCACTTGGGGTCCTCTTGATATCTTTTGAACCTGTCAAGGTAAACCACTGGCAATGAAGGCCACTCCCCACAACCAAATTACCCATCTTTTGCCAGGTCTGATAATCCGTTTTCATAACTATACACTAATTGTGCACTTGTTATTTGCTATATTATCCACTGAGGTGAACAATGAGAGATTCCGTAATATTAGACGTTCAAGACATCCTATTACCTCTACATTGCTATATAGGCTGAATGATTATCATTTAGGTGCTGCATGCTCCATCCGTGGCGTCCTATACAACAACGCCATCACCTTGGTCGCAGCTCAAGATCAAACACCAGTCACTAATAGTATATTTGTTGACATTTCTAAATATGGCAAGCTAGTGAAATGTTTCTTTCACTTGTTCTGAAATTTAACCTTCATGTTCAGTTTATGTCATATGTTGTAGTTAAGTTGTAAGTTATGTTTTAAGCCGCATTTAAACGGTATTAACTTTGGGTGTGGCACTCACAGGTTTGGGCCACGCTCTTGATATGTTAATGGCGAAACACCTTTTATTTTCGTCGTGTCTTGAACAACACCCCTCTATATAATAAGAAAGGTAGTCTTATTATGTAGTGGGTCTGGACCCTAGCTAGCTTTAAAGACACGGGACTACCTAGTCAAATGGTCCTTGCTCAGCCACCTAAAATTTAGGACTACTATCGTTACTGATACAAAAGTGGTATAAATGCCGTTTTGGTTACATTTATCATTTCTATATCACATCATGTGACTTTTTCCTGTTGATTCACGCATTGCCAACAGTGACCAATATTAGGAATCAAGCATGATGTTTCACGATGATTTTGTTACTTTGTCGTTAAATTCTTCATTAACTCTCTCTGAAAAGTAGGGAGAAAATGAAACTTTCATGACAAGGACCAAGCTACTGATTTTCGTTTACAAACGCCAGACGGCAAAAGTGGAATTTTTACTGTTGGCGGAAAATGAATAACGTCATGCTTAATTTCTAGCTCTATTCACTCCGAATTAAGGTTACAAATAGTGTTTAGGTAAATAGACAGAACTCAACATTCTTAGTAAAAATTCAGGTTTAAGTTGAAAATTGGTATATGTTTTTACCTGGCATGCACAACTTATCTTCGGGATTAAATGTTGTTGTTTTAAAACTTTTGAGATTAGTATCCTGAAAAACATACATGTTGGTTTCGATTCAAGCAAGAATAAACAAATAACTTCTGTGTTGAGATCGTAGATTAATTACATTCGTAAACAAATAGTGCACATCATACTCAATAATGCTTAAATTACTTGTAACAATGATCCATTTCACTTCCTATCGAAATCTAAATGAGTAATATTTGTACCTTTCTTCAGGTTCTTGACATGTACTTTCCTTCGGTTCTCACTCACTTTCCAGGTCGACATCATTACGAGAAGTATCTGCACCTTCAGATTTTAGGAATGAAAATGGAAGAAATATACATTTTTTGAAGAAGGGTTTTCCTGAAGTATTCATTACCATCAAAATTAGGAAGGATATGGCACGGATGTCCAAGGATTGACAAGAAAACACAGTTACTTACCAGGAAAGTCCTCCATGGCTGCCCACCACGATTAAGACCCCCTGTGTTGAAACTATTCTGTACCCAGAGCTCTCACGGTAAAATGGGCAAGGCTGCACCATGGACACTGGAAATCATTAGCTGCTAGTCTGCTGACAAACTCTCCAGCATATATTTCCTTTCACTTGACTGCTGAGAATTGTATTTTACAAATTCAGCGCAAAACTCAGGTGTTGTTTGTTTATCATGTCCTCCAGTCCCTACGTCCCACATCCTCAAGTCCCCGCACGTTCCCGAGTCCTGACGTCCCCACGTCCCCGCCTCCCCACGTCTCCACATTCCCAAGTCCCCACATCCCTGAGTCCCAAGTCCCATGTCCCATGTCCCAGTCCCCAAGTCCCCGTCCATTTAGTCACAGCCATTTTGATGTGGACATGACTTGATCTTGTATACCTGCAAAGATGCAGTGATAAGCACAATGATATCACTGATTACGCTTCAACACAACCCAAATATGCAGGATCGGTTTCCTTGCCAATTGTAAAACAGGCTTATGACAGTTATAAACTCTGTCACAACGGCATTCTCACACCTGTTTGGACTGTTTCACTTTTCCACTAGTATGTTAAAGAACACAACAAAAATAGGACTTCTAACAATCTTATGATATTAAATATTACTTTTTTATTCGCTCAAGCGATTACAACAATTACAACAATTACAAAACAAGTATAAATGTAAAAATACATTTTTGCAGTATAAGAAGTTCACTCCATATTTCCCCAAAGTTAGGCAAATATGCATAGAAAAAAATTAAAATTTACCGATTACACAGTAGTCAATGTTAAATTGAATATGTTTGTATTTTAGAAAGGTTCACTTTTGAAACATTTATTTCGTCACTTAAGAAAAAATCACTGTCTTATTAATGTCCATTTTTTATCTTTTTTAATGGTCATTTTTTTCAATTTCTTGTCCTGTTAGAAGTGCCCATTGATATAGATAGATGTTATGACGTGGGCTTCGAAGAGTTGAAATCTGCTTTACCGTTGTGATGTCTCAGAGTGATTTCATACAGTGTTAATCATCAAAAATGCAGCTGAAAACTACTGATAATATAACATGAGGTATCATGGAACACCCAGTTGTCAACATGTCGCAAGGTGGAATATATCATTTTTTTTCTTTGTGCATCGTTATTTTCACGTCATTATGCTAATTAGGACGGCGGTATTTGTTGACAAAAGTACAGTTTAAACTTCTTCTAACATTTTAGTTTCAACTGCCCCAAAATTTTATTGCATGTTTTTACAGGGGAGACAGTGCTCTTTAAGTGGAGGGTGGTTTTGGGATCTCAAGTGATGTACTTTTGGCGATATTTTTGTCTAAATTTTGCCTTTTTTATGGCACTTCATGAGTAGTTTGAAGGCAAAGAAATTTAAAATTCTGTAAAAATCAGATGTTGATGAAACTGCCAAAACAGCCTCTCAACGTAACAAGAAATATTTGCTTGTCTCAAATAAAGGAATTTTGCGCGGATTGAGGACATTTTCTTTGTGTGGCAAATTGTTAAAAATGTGCCCTAAAATGGCCACTGAAAGCCCTCTCAGAGGGGCAAAACCAAGATTGTCGCCCCAGTGCTAAAACACCGATCGAATTGAACTGAAAGTTTTTGTGAATCACTTATGTGGACAATTCATGTGAGAAAGTTTGAAGAATTTGATTTTTTCTCGTCCAAATGATCATAGTTGATCATTAGGAGGGTGGCTCTTAAATTTATAAAATCCTTTAACTCCACAAACAAGTCGCTATTAAATTGATGAAATCCCTTCCATCGACAAACAAGTAATTAAATTTTATGAAAGACAACTAGGTCTTCAAAGAAATCTTAAATCAGATACACCTATTAAATACTTTTCTATCTAAAGATCTAAGGCCAAGCCTTAGAGCTACTTAAAAAATTAAGGTGATGTACTTAAACAACATACGGCATTGTTTACTTTAAGTAGCCTCACTCAATAGCGTGATCAAATGCATTAAAAAATGAACAAATGAATCATTCAAAAATAGGAAACAGTAAACTGTACACAACGGTCCTAAAATAAACTGAAAAGACCAAACAAAATTAGAGCAACAATTTGTACATGCTTGATGGTAAGGTTTGTTGATTTACTTTTGCACCATCAGGTGGGTTCCCTGAAAGTAGCAAAGCTCAATATCTAATATTTTATGTTACATTTAGCAGCAGTTCCATGCAACGTGTCCATCCATGAAAATCAAGTTTCCAGGCCTTGTTGTAGATGAGAGAAGATGCGAAAGAAAAATCTTGACAAAAAGACTTACTAACGGCTCCTTTAGGAGCCATCACTTAAATAAAAGTGCAATGGTCAACAACTAGATTCTTAATGTTGAGATATATCGCGTTATGATTAGCCATGTACGCATGTGGAAAAGCAATTCCTGTTCGCTTGAAAGCATGGAACTTTGAAATATGAATATTGCATGCAGGCGAACCACATGATTGAATTTGAAATATGGACATCAATTAGTGAATGGGTAGCGTTGAATTGTTGAAGTCGAATATTTCATTGTAGAAACTAATTATATTTTAAAGTGTCAATGCCCTGCTGCCAACATAAACTTGAATTTTGGTGGGGAAAATGTCTCCACTAAGATTTTAGCTGATCAAGTTTGCAGCTGAAGTGAACAAACCAGGAAGATCAGGTAGACTACTCATTCTCCTCAGCGTCTGCGTTCCCCACAAGCCCATAAACTTGTTTGAACTCCTGTACTTTTGCACCGTGCAGTTTTCTAGTTGGGGTCAACAGGAAATCGAACAGTACAATGGCTGACTTGGGGATGTCCTCTTTCCATTCGACATAATTGTGGCCAACCCGTCTTTTACACACCAACCAATTGGTGGTCCAGTGACCATAAATCCAGGTGATGCTCAAATTATCCCCTCATGAGGAGCCCTCATAGAGGGTTTTTTGGACGCTGTTGGAAGCCTTGGTTGCTACAGACGCTTTATTAATATTCTTTCATTAATTTAAAAATGTGTGAAAGGTAATTAACTAAATATGCATGTACGTTTCCGACTCCCGCAGTGTGCAATACGTGTTGAGTCTAAAGGCAGTCCAAAGCATTAAGTCCTCTCTTTTAATTTCAAAAAATAATCCTATTTTTGTTGATTGCCTTGCCTATTTCACCATTGGTAAGACACTTTCTGGTTTCAGCCCGCTATCAGATTTTTAAAATTGACACTTTAGAAATAAGAGTCAAAACAGATTTTTAATTGTGATAAGTTAATAAAGATGGTGAATTTTAAGCTCGGTAATGAAATGTGAAGGTGAATTAATCAACATGACGCGAGCGTGGGACAAAGAAAAATTCTGAGTCGCCGACAGGAATCAAACCCATGACCTCCCGAACACCGGGTATAGAGCGCCCGCCCGGTGTTCGGGAGGTCATGGGTTCGATTCCTGTCGGGGACTCAGAATTTTTCTTTGTCCCACGCTCGCGTCATGTTGATTAATTCACCTTCACATTTCATTACTGAGCTTAAAATTCACCATCTTTATTAACTTACCACTACTCACGATGAATTCGATAGCGTTGATCCTAGCAGTATGCAGGACACCTATCATATATGAACTCAGTTAAATGACCTTGCTCTCCACGAGTTCTCGTAGCTCAGTGGATAGAGCGCCCG
>Ga0126339_10000878_pt1 | contig 18738 bp, 34 predicted proteins | sample OrbTmetagenome_2_FD_92532 | JGI IMG/M metagenome (GOLD analysis project Ga0126339, IMG submission 92532) | Coral microbial communities from Petempiche,Puerto Morelos, Mexico - Orbicella T R C metagenome | ecosystem: Host-associated > Invertebrates > Cnidaria > Coral | place: Petempiche,Puerto...
CAGTGTCGTAAGTACACATGTTTTACGCTGCAGCAGCACCACAACTACCAGTCTGAAGGTAAAAGGAGGCAATTTGGTATCCCTTCTGCAGGGGAAAAACTGCTCCTTTCTTGTAAACTCCACCATGGTTGTTAATTCTCCACACCATGTCCAGCAACACAGCATTCCCAGCGACCGTGTCATAAAACCAAACAAAAATAAATTTTTGAAAGGCACTTCAAAACATCAAATGTTGAACGTTTCAACAGATCATTTGTCAAACAAACTATGTAAAGGGTGAACGAAAAAAACAAACAGAAAGAAAACGAAAAGGCAACAGATAGTCAATTATCATCCCACTTTCTACATGGCGATGAAATTGTCTAGATTCTACTGCGTGATGCTGAACAAATCCATCAATTGGTTTTTCTTGCCAATTTGATTGGCTGACAACTCAAACCTCATCAGTGATTGGTGGCAAATTTTTGCACAGCCAATAGGAACGTAAAGCAAAAGCAAAAGCAAAACCAAGACCAAAGTACTAATGTAATTACTTTCGACACTCGATTGAAAACCGCTCTAACAATAATTATAATAATATTGTAACAATAACGATACTTTTCAGAATAAAAACTAGCAGCAAAAAACGACGTTTCGATCTCTCTGAGATCATTTTCAAGTTGAAGAGAAAAAACGAATGAAATATACATATAAGTACAAATTAGGGCGTGAGAATGTCAAACAATAAAATATCTAAATACAAGCGCTAAAATGTGATTGTTAAAATAATAAAATACTATAAAAAAACCTATATAAATAACTTTGCACGGATTGAATCTGACTGTTTGTTCAAGGTTGGCCTAAGCTCCTTTATAAAGAGCATTTCGTAGATCAGGCAGTCAAATTTACTTTGGCACTTTCTTGAGATCTTAAAATCACGATATATGTCACTTGGGACTGTTCCATGCTGCTCTTTGATGTGATTCCCGATTGAAGACGATCCTTTGTGTTCCTGAACGTGTTGATAGAGGTGTTGGCACATGTACCTGACATAGTTTGCATCATACAAACCACACTTGTAGTAGTGAACAACGCGTTGCTGGTTAATGATTGGTGGCTTCTTTTCTTTTGATTTGACCTTGTGTCCGACCTTGCGGCTTGTATACACGGGACGAATATCAATTCCAATTTTTTGGCCTAGTTCCTCTTTATAAAGGAGCTTAAACCAACCTTGAACAAACAGTCAGATTCAATCTGTGCAAAGTTATTTATATGGGTTTTTTTATAGTATTTTATTATAACACTTATATTTTAGCGCTTGTATTTACATATTTTATCGTTTGACATTCTCATGCCCTAATTTTTACTTATATATGTATATTTCATTCGTTTTCTTCTCAACTTGAAAATGATCTCAGAGAGATCGAAATGTCGTTTTTTACCACTAGTTTTTATTCTGAAATGTTTTGCAAAAAAACTACTGATAAGAATTTTAAAGCGTGACAACCAGCTTCACCTGTTCAGAAGGCTTGAGCAGTGTAGAGAGAAACAAGTTAACTGTGAGACTGCCATTCAATTTCTTAAACTCTGTCAGAATTTTAATTTGACACCAACCTTTGCTAGGGTTGATCAGACTAAAGCGAACAAATGGAGGCGATCTGCTAACTCCTTTGAAGGAAGCATCGTTATTGAAGAGCTATGCCTGAAGAGGAAGCAATTAGCAGAGCTTAGGCTTGAAACTCAAGACGTTTACAACAAGATCAGAGTGAACTGTCCATCACTTCATTTCCTTTGCATCCTAGAAACGATCGTCACTCTACGTAATGAACAGTACCGACAATCGATGAATGGCCACCCAAGAAGATTTTGAGGCTCCTGAACAAACATGATACTGATATCGATGAACATATCAAGAACATTTCATCCTACAAGCTTTCCTTCTTCCAAAAACTGGCACTAAGTCGCGGTCTTGACTTTGCTCTTCCACAGTGAGTGTCATCCAAGGAAATTGAAGCTACTTTTGAAAAGGCTTTCTGGAAATTAGAACTGGGGTTGAGCAAAGAAAACAAAGAATTGGCGGCTGCATCATTACGTGCAATTGCTTTGAATTACATTGAACGAAAGACCCTTGCACCACCAAGAGCAATGCTAAGAGCAATCGGCCAATTGAAAAAGAAGAATGACATTATTATTACGAAGCCAGATAAGGAATCAGGTGTGCTTGTGATGGACAAGTCAGATTATGTGCGCCTACTGAAAGAGTCATCAATAAACAAAGAAACCAAGTTTATACCAGTGTGTGCTGAAAGACCCAAAATGAGAGGAAGACTTCCCAAGCATTTCCACCAGCTATTGCAGAAGGAAAAGGAGTTAACTGCCACTATAGAAAGAATATTGCCCAAGGCAGTTGCTGGCACAGTTGTCCAGAATGGCCCGAGACTAGCCCATCTTTATGGCTTGCCAAAAACCCACAAGTGACAACTAGCAATGCGACCAATACTCTTGGCAACCAGGACATATAATTACAAGTTGGCAAAATGGCTTGACGAAAAGCTCAAACCTTTATCAGTCAATGACCACACCATCAGTGATGTTTTTAATTTCGTGGATTCTCTCCATGACATGGAAGTTGACGATCACAGTGTCCTTGTTTCATGTGACGTAACTTCGCTCTTTACCAATGTCCCTGTTGATGAGACGATACAAATTCTAGCTGAAAAGGCATTTAAGGACGACTGGTTCAATAAACAGCATAATATCAACATTACAAAATCAGACTTGGTAGAGTTGCTAAATATTGCCACACAAGAACCAGCTTTTTCAGTTTGAGGGGAGTTTGATGAACAAATCGATGGTGTTGCCATGGGTTCGTCACTTGGACCCCTAATGGCCAATGTATTTATGTGCAGTATCGAAGATCGACTTCAGGACTCAGGCAAGTTACCCGAGTTCTACAAACGCTATGTGGATGACACATTGAGCATAATGCCTGACACCGAAACAGCTGAAGCATTCCTTTCCTCTCTAAATGAGAGTCATCCATCTGTCTGCTTCACCATGGAACTTGGCAAACACGGTAAACTTCCTTTCCTGGGAACGGACATCAGGAAATGCAATGGTCGCCTGGAGACAAGGGTGTACAGAAAACCAACTGACACCGGATTATTACTACATTACAAGAGACACATCGATGTTAGATACAAGGATTCTTGCTAAAAACAATGCTGGATCGTGCCTTTAAACTATCATCTACCTGGCAACTGTTCCACCTGGAATGTGATCATCTCACAGACGTTCTCCTGACTTCAGTACCCAGCGCAATTGATACAATCGACCATCAGTAATTTTGTCACCAAGAAAGTTTCTGGCGATCCAATTTCTACTCGAGCATGTAACGTGAATGAAGCCCCTGTCAGAATAGTGTTACCTTTCAAGGATCAGAGATCGGCTAATTCCACACGAAGGTAGCTTGGGGAACTAGGCCGAAAAATTGGAATAGATATTCTTCCCGTATACACAAGCCGCAAGATTGGACATGAGGTCAAACCAAAAGAAAAGAGGCCGTCTATCATTAACCAGCAACGCATTGTTTACTACTACAAGTGTGGTTTGTGTGATGCAAACTACGTCGGGTACACATGCCGACACCTCTATCAATGCGTCGAGGAACACAAAGGATCGTCTTCAATCGGGAATCACATCAAAGAGCAGCATGGAACAGTCCCAAGTGACATATATCGTGATTTTAAGATCTTGAGAAAGTGCCAAAGTGAATTCGACTGCCTGATCTACGAAATGCTCTTTATAAAGGAGCTTAGGCCAACCTTGAACAAACAGTCAGATACAGTGTTGGAGCTCTTCATCAAGGAAGTACAAGAGTTTGGCTTACCCTCAAGAGTAAGAAGTGTATTATCAGTTGTGTAGGCAGAGCATCTGTAGTAGTTGTTATGTGTAATCGTACTGTAAGTAACGGTCGTATTGTAAGTAAGGTCAGTACTGGCATAAGTCATATTAGTATTGTAAGCAATGTAAGTATTGTAGGTAATGTTAGTATTGTAAGAAGTCTTAGTAGTGTAAGTAATGTTAGTATTGTATGCAATGGTAAAAAAGAAGTGATCATGGACTGGAAAATATTGGAGTGGCACAGTACATGCTGGAAAATAGAGGACTGGACTGAGGAAGTATCATAACAGGATGCTCTGTCCACAACTGCTGTGTTGAGTGTGCTCATAGATGTTTACGCTGGTGTCCTTTGTCACTTTGCCAATATCTTTAGTGCTTTAGTGGAATGGAAGACATGGGTCTTCTTGACCCATTAAACGAAGTACATTTTTGAAATTTACTTGGGTTACATCAAAAAGCATTAACTCAGACCCACTGACAAACCTTACAAACTTTGATAATTTCCAAGGTGTGTCAAGGCCCATAATATACTGTTTGAGAAACTTAAGGCTATCCCTTTCCCAATCACTCTCAGGGTTTGCCTCAAGGCAACTAAGTATTTTGCTCATGGATGGTATTAGCAAGTCATATCTTTTGGAAAGTGCTGCAAAATCAGGAAAACTAGGAAGGAGTGTGAAAACTATACCCTTCCAGCAGTCTGCAATATACTGTGGCTTCTGCAGCAGCTCCTTATGGGCTATTTCTTCAATAAATTGGACGACATTCTCAGAATTTACCATAATTTGGCAAGTCATATTTACGTGCTTTTAAAAGCTGAGACATTTCATCTTCATCATCTCACTTCATATCACCCGCAAGGCACTTGTCAATCAAACATTTTTCATCTTCTGAAATGTTATTTCTAAAGGATTGAGTCAACATAGCGCTAGTTACAGCAGATTCCCCCCAAAAAAGACAGGCAAGGAACATCTGAGACAAGAGGACTGGTGGGAATTGACAGGTTAAATATCCTTTCATCAAAACTCTGCCAACAGCAACTCATTAATCCCTTTGATAGTCATGTCTTACAAATGGTACACGCTCATTTTCTCCGACAAAAAGGGAATCATATGTTTCTTTCCTAAAGAGAGAAAACATCTCTAAGCAACCCAACACTTCTGCCCATTTCTTCAACCCACCTAGCATCAATAACAATAATCTCTATGTCTTGACTCATAATTAATGGGTCTCGGGATAAGTCAATCAAATCCTTCTTAATATTTAACCTGTGCACTTTGATGATACGTTTTGGTAGCAGTTGAGGTACAGGTACTGATACAGGTACATGCTCAGATGATGTGTGAACAATATCAGAGTTACTGCCTAAAACAGGTGCAGTTATTGGTACAGGTAGCTCAGATGATGCCAAAACAATATCAGAGTTACTGCCTGTCTGTACATCATTTAACTCTGTATTTTGATGCAATGTTTTTGCTCCAGTTGGAAATGGTACACAATAAGGTTGTGCTGGAGGTATCTTATCATATCTAGATGCAGATATTTTGCAGCAAGCGCTAACAAATGTAGATTCCCGGAGTCTTCACAATAATATTAATTTCAATGCATCAAAGTGCAAGGCCTTAACAGTGACGCGGGAGAAAAATCCAGTGCGCTATGATTACCACCTTCGCCACATTGACCTACAACTGCGTGAATGAGGAGAAAGATCTCGGTGTCATGATAACAAGCAAATAAGCGTGGGAAACTCTAGTTCTCGTGGTTACTGGTAAAGCAAATAAGCTACTCACTCTTCCTCGTCACACCTGGCCCATGCTTATCGATGTCAAGGTTAGAAGATCCTTGTACCTGGCACTACTGAAGTCCCAAATGAGCTATGCAACTGAGGTGTGGTCTCCCAGCTACTCAACCTTAGAGCAGAAAGCTGAAAGGGTTCAGAGAAGAGCTAAATGCAGGATTCTACAAATCAAGCAAGGTGAACTATCCTACAAAGAGAGACTGATTCATCTGGATCTGCTACCTCTTACCTATGACCACGAGGTCAAGGACTTAGTAGTAGTATAGGGGGAGTCAAACAAATACCGTTTCGCAGAGGGAGCTTTATTTCACCTTATCGAAGCCCCCACCGTCAAGTCCGGCCCTCAAGCTCAGGCCGGTTGAACCTGGGGGCTGCGAAACGGTGAAATTCAGCTCCCTCTTTGAAACAGTATTTGTTTGACTCCCCCTATACTACTTACAACAAAGGAGGGCCCCCATATAAGAAACAAGCGAGCCCGCTGTTATACCGCCCGAGCCGAGGTGTCTCGAGCGCCAAACAAGTGCACGTGGCTGATGCAGGGCTGGAAAAAAAGCTGCTTCAAGTGTTGTTACGGGGTGTATTGTGGGCAGCACAACTACCAGCTGAAGAAAGGATCGAAAATGCCAGAGCCGTGTAGAGGCTACGGGGTCGGGCTTCTGTGTGATTTCCCCTATGCATCTCATGCAGCGGGGGCGCGCTAAAACAGCGGCTTATCCGCAAGCGCGAAAAAGCAAAGAGAATTTTTGAACGTGTTCCGTTCGAGCTGAAAGAAACAAAACAACAACGATTAGAGAAACATAACCTTAGGTTATACTGTAAGGAACAATGCCTTCCAACAACCGAAGGTACGAAGAAAGCTGCGGGCTTTCCGTGGTCATTCAAAGCCTCCCTCCAGAGCTTCGTGAGATTGTTCTCAAGGAGTTCAACGCGATAAAAATAAAGGAAAAAAAGGAAATGGGGTGGGGCAAGGTACACGATAACATTTTAAAACTGCCATTCTGCAAACTCAAGCAGCAGATTGCCCAATGATAATATGGTTCGAATATCCCGACTGCCCTTTCGAGGGGAAATGTTACAACTGTTTAGATGAGGGATCTGTTCATGAAATGTCGCTGAGCCGCGAGACGGAGGTAATACCTCCAATTGAAGCCACCCCTGAGTACAACGGTTTTTTGAAACCATGTTCCAGGTATGGTTATGATTATCACGAGTTGTTCCTTTCCAACAATGTAGGGCTTAAGCAAAAAACTTCAGCATCCGCCTCAAGCATAGCAGCAACGACCTCGCGCGTTATATCACGAGCCTCTTTTTGCCACTCAGGTGTGAAATATTCATTCACAAGAAATGCAACCAAGTGGAAGCAGGCAATCATGTTCTTATAACATGGAAATAAAACTGTCTGTTTCTAAAACTTAGTTCGAAGAGGGAGGGTTCGTGATTCTTTTTATCATATCGGCTTCAACTCTGCCACGGATGTCTTTCTCCAATTTCTTGACATCGGTATCAGTAAGCGCTCTCTTTGATGGTTGGCGAAGCATCCTTGCTCGGACCTGATCTTTCAGAAAGTTATACTGTTGAAACTCAGAAAGGATAGCGTCAAACTCATGAGAAGACACTTTGTTGTTCAAAGCGTTGGAGAGCAGTCTGTTGACGGTATCCCGCTTGGCAACGGCGAACGTGGTAATCTCTTGATGCTTCTTTATTTTCAAATCGAGTTTTTTGCTGGCGATTATCAGCCCCGACGAAACGAGAGTGAAGCACCCACCAGTGCCGCCAAGCGGAACTGTTGCCGGCAGGCCAACCACAGACAGAGCGGAGCCAAAACTTGCGCTGGAAAACGCTGCCGAGAGAACACTAGAGCTGGCAGCACCCCAATTGACAAACTTTCTCACGCGTTTGTATTTTTTTACAACGAGGCGATAGTGGTGAACCTCACCGGCCAAAGTGTTGGAAATCTCGTTGACCTTCTGCAGGCAGAAATTTTGAGAAGGCTCCGCCACCACTGGATAGAGAGGGTCGGCAGGCAGCGCGCTTGGTGGCAACAGATTCGCCGAAGACATTGCGTATATATAGAAATTTAATTTAACTCTAATTCAAAAAGAAGAGGTAACCCTTGAAATCAAAGAGCTCACCATTTTCATCTTTGACGCTAATGGTGATGCTATTTATGAACTGGCCTGTAGAGCAGTCTCGCAAAACCTGTTGCAGAGAACCCTGGTAGCTTACCTTTTCAAAAGGGTTCCCTTTCACATCAAACGAGGCCAAGACATCTGACCTTTTGCCATTGAACAGATTCTTTTGCTTGTCGATCAAGTCGCAATGAATGAAATATGTTGCAGGAGAGCCAATCTTTTTTACGAAAGCAAAGCTATTAGCCGGAAACTCTCGCCCAATATCAAGTGTATTTGCCAAATCGCAATCAAATTCAATGGGTTTCGCCCCAGACCCATAATTTCTGATTACAAGTTGGCCAAGAGGTTGGTTTATTGTTGTTTTCAGCTCTTTATATTGATATTTTTCGAACAGACCGTCTAGTTCTTTTGCCAATCTTTCTAAACTATAATGCCCTGCCTTTATTTTTCCTTCTGATTTGCCTTTATGCCCCAAGGTGGCCGAACCTTCTCTTGTCAAGTTGTACCAGCTGTTGTACAAACTGCAAGAAATGAGTTTCATAAAATCGACTCTTGGTAGCGGTTTTTCAAAATGGATAGTCTCTCTGTTCCCTTGCATGACAATAGTGAGAACAACCATTTTTATTCAACAAATAAAATTGTCCTCAAATAAGATGGCTAATTTGTGGAATGGTCCTGCGTTAAAAAAAGCAGAGGCGGCGAAGAAAAAGGCGTGGACAAACTTTTTAAACCACTTCCCCAAAGTGGACAAAAGCTGGTTTGTTTTGCAAGGAAGCATTGACAAGAAAAATAACTTGACTGCGGAGGTGTTTTTCAAAGAAAGCAAAGACTCATTTCAAAGCGTCTTTGGCTCAGACAGGCGGTATTGGAGCGAGGAAATGAAACAAGTGTTCGGTTTGGGAGACAGCAGGGGTTTTCCTTACCAATTGTCGCCACCTGGCTCAAAAGTTTCTTTGCCCGTCCCTGCAGTACCTTTCGACGGCAAAGCGCCAAGCTTGAAGAAAATATTCAACGATGAAATCCAAATCTACGTCACGCCTGACCAATATTTCACGACAAAATTCCAAGAAATATTTCAAGAAACCAAACTCGTGCACACTTCTGCATCCAAATCAAAACACTGGTTAGGAGGGCCTGACATGAAATATTGGCCGCAGCAGCTAAACTTCGCGGTTTTCTGCGCGACACAAGGTTGTGGAGTTTCTCGCAAAATCTTTGACAGCGGGATGAATCTCCCACCGCAGATAAGAGCTTTCTACAAATTCCACGTGTATTTCACAGTCAGGCGCATTTTGTTCCAGCTAGGAGGAATTCAGAGCATGAGCGCTTTGCTCAGAGACCCGCCTTTCAACCAATACAATAATCATTACAACGTCGCTTTGTACAAAAGGTTATGCAATGAGTTTGGTATAGATCCGTCGAGTGATTTTCGCTTCACGCACGGGGAAAACCACGGTCTGGGAAGCATTTACGTGTATGCGTCAGGCGCAACAAAAACTGACTACCTATACCCGGGATGGAACAAATTCAGTGATGAAGGCGGCAAAGCTATTCAAGGAAACCTGATCTATTACATCGAGCCGGGGGCTACTTCTGATACCCAATCGGACTGGTTCGCGCCAAACACCGCATCCGGTTTGCTGCAGGCGGGCTTGGTGTGAATAGATCAGTCAATCGAGGCTTTCATTTACTGCATCCTGGGCGCACAAGTCAACATCCGCAGCAGTATGCTCGGTTCTGGCGGCCGGGCGAGAGAAGCCCAAAGCAAGTTCCTGGTGCTGATGGAAGACGCGATCAGACAGCCTGACCTGGCCATGAGCGTGCAAAGGTACCAGGTCGTGGTGGATCAAGCGAAGGTCAGGCTCAATCTTGCTGTAGCCCCCATGGCCTGGCTTATGCCCGCGCAAATGATAATCAACACTGCAAGCACGGTTGGTTACAACAACAAGCTGAAACAGGCAGTCTCTGGGATGAAACTGGGGGTCAACAACGAGGTAAACCCGGAGACAAAAAAAGCTGGGCTCAAACTCATGGCGGGCGGCCCGTCAAAAATCAACTCACCCAACAGCCATCCATCCAACTCGATAGACAAAGCCGCAACAGCTGAATCAAGGAAACCAGCTTCAACCGAAACTGAACAAGCACAGCCAACGGTGCAAAAAATAGAGCCCACGGCTCCAGATAAAACACCGCAACACGAAATTAACAAAACGGCTGTTATTGTCGGTGTAGTTGGATTATCGGCTTTGCTGTTCATGGCTTGGCGGTAAGTTAACACTGCTTCTTAAAATATTTTTCGAACAAAAAGGCCACCGCGGCAAGAATGAGCAGCCAGGTGTGCTTGGCCAGAAACCCGACGACTTGGCCCACAGCTTTGAAAAGAAAGCTCACAATCGAGCCAATCAACCCGGGCAGCAGAGAACCAAGTTTCGCGGCAATATCTTTGAGGCCATTTCCCAAAGCTTTGCCAGTGGCTTTCAAACCTCTGGTGAGGGTCCCGATGACAGCTTAAATTGTGGTCCCAGTGGCGATAAGAATAGCGGTCAACGTCATGCCATATTTTTTGAAGATCTCTTTGACCCTTTCCAAGAGAGGCCGCCCCCTTTCCCTTTCCGCGATCTGAGTTTGCAAATCCGCGAGTTCCTCGTTTCTTTCTGCCACTCTGCCTTCTGCGGCTTCTTTGTCGGAGGGCGAGGCATTCTCATCTTGGATGATTACCTGGTCTTCCTCGTTTTGGCGCTGCAGCTCGCTTTCCTGCTCTTTCAGGTCCTCCAACGGTTTTGTTTGGTTGAGCCTTTCTTCCGTCGCGTTTGTTTTGCTTTCTTTTGCTGCGAGGCTGGCCCTGAGTCTGTCAACCTCGGCTTTTTCCTTTTCTCTGTTTTTTGCTTGTTTTGTAAGCGAATCCAATTCTTTTTTCTTGTTTTCAAGATCGTTTGATAGTTCTTTTTCAGTTGTTTCAGCCTGCGAAGCTCTGCTTCACTTTCAATATTTGAACCTTGATTTTCGTGAATGACCTCAATATCAGCATCAGTTTGCGTGATTTTACGTCTCAGAACTTCCACTTCTCTCTTTTCTTCTTCTCTTTGCGAGGAGAGTGTTCTGCCTGTTGTAGTTGGTTTTCAGCTTCTGTCAGTCTTTGTTTCATTTCTCTGATAGTATCCCGGTCTTCTGCAATGGTGACTTCAGCTCCAGGCCCAAGTTTGTCTTTGAACGCTTTTATAAAACTTTTCATTAAGCCTGACTCATCATCTTTTAGAATCTTGTACTCACTCTTTCCTGACGGCCCAACAGCAACAATTTTCCCCACATTTTCTCTTTTTTTTGCCTCTTCTAATTGGAATTTTTTCAAATTTTGCTTTTGGGAAATTGCCTTTTATCGTATCTACAGCTTTCTTGAGTTTTTGCCGCAAATAACTTTCTTTTTGAAGATCACCAATTGAATCTGGTCCAAGCAAAGGGCTATCTTCTCCCCGAAATGGTGTCTCGGTATAAGAAGTGTCAGGCAGGCTGGACTTCTTGTGCTGCATTGTACGCATTTCCATTTGTTTGCCTCCGTGGTAGGGGTCACCAGGTTGGTAGGGAGTGGACGCTGCACCTGGCTGAAAAGGATGGGTTGTGTCAACCTCTTGTTCGCCATCATCAGAGTTGTGGTCAAGCCGATTGTCGAGTTCCAGGTCTTTGTAACCAAATTTGCCACTGCCTTCCGCTGCCATAGGAATATATTTCAAGCCCATTATTTTTCAAATTACAAATAATTGCCGGTGTCTTATACACAATGTCAGTTGTTCCAGGGAACCTTCGCCCAACGTACAGCGAAAAGACCATACACGCCATGAAGGGCGAGTGTGCGGTCAAGCGAATCACCTTTACCCCCTTGAAGCCAACCCCGGCAATACACTGTACATTTACGTACCCAAGCTGAACGAGAACGAGGTTCTGGTGCCAGGCTCGCTAGCGCTTGTCTTTGACATCGACCTTTCTGGAGGGCACGCCAACAACTTCCTCGTCCAGAACGTCATGCAGGCACTCGTTGACAGGCTGGTTCTGAAGTTTGCGGAAACAACCCTGCAAGACACGGTTGGGTACGACATCTACAAAACTTTCAAAGACCTTTTTCTTTTGAAGGAAGAGCGAGACAACAGGATTCTCGAACGGATTCAAAGCGAGGATCTATGCAAGATCCGCTCAGGCATGGGAGACAAGAAAACCTCGGGCGTCGACGCTGAAAACAAGCTGAATGAGGTTTAGGGAAAAAAGTACCGGATCAGGCTGGAGCATCAGATCTTAACTGACCACGGCGTTTTCTACCCCCAGGCCCTTTACAATGACCTCATGTTTGAAGTAAAACTTGCCGAAGCAAAACAAGTGGTCATTGACACTGATACAACCCAGCTGAAATACAAGCTGACCAACATCCAGCTCGAGTACAAAATGATCCGTGGCAAGACTCTCGCAGAAGAGGTGCGGAACATTTACTCCAACGGCAGAGTTCCTTTACGACCACGTGTTGCATGATAAAGAGGTGGCCTTCAAAAAAGACAGTGACCCGAGGCTCACCATCAAAGTCAACGCCTAAAGAAGGTCACTGAAAGCCCTCCTTCTCCTGTTTGTAGAGCCGTATACTGCTGGCAACAGAGATTCAGAAAAATTCATCTTCCCCAATCTGACGAAAGTCAGCGTCACGGTCAACAGCTCGCCCAACATGTTTTACAACAACGGCATCGAAGGCAAGGACATGTGGGAAGAGGCCCGCAACTTGTTTGTGAAAGAAAAAAATAAAACGGAGCACATGAATACGACAAAGTTTTACACCGGTGATAAGTTCGGGCTCGTGATTGATATGCGCTCCATGGTTAACCAAGAAATGCACAGCAGCGGCATGCGGATTGTGAACAGTACGGACGGGGTCCAGCTGGAAATTGAGTGGAAAACCGAAGGCTCAGGTGACGTGAAACGCCATGTGTTCGTCATCTCCGACTACCAGTTCAACCTTGTGGACAGACAGATGGAATCTGTACAGGATTGAATATGAACATGGACCCGAGCAAGATACCCTTCAACGCTCTCATCGTGGGGCTGACTAATTCGGGCAAATCGAGGTTCATGGTGGACCAGCTCTACGGCCCTTTCTGTTTCAAGTTCGACTACATCGTGCTCATCTGCCCGACGTTCACGCACAACAAGACCTACCACTGGCTTGGCAAAAATGATCCAAGAATAGATGTGATAGTCTGCGAGCAGCACGACGTGGAAAAGTGGTTGAAGCTCGTGAGATGGCTTTCCGAGGGCACCAACACGCTCATAATCCTCGACGACTGCGCGGCCTCCAAAGATGTGAAAGGGCGTACAGGCGAGCTGGTGAATCTCACCTTTTCTGCCTAACATATGGGCATCAGCATTTGGGTGCTGACCCAGAAGTTAACCGGCATAACATCTTCCTTCCGGGAGAATGTTGCGGCGATCGTCCTCTTTTACACCCCCTCGGCCAGGACAACGAAAGCCATCTTCGATGATTATGCCAGCGAACTCTCCCAGGATGAGTACAAAGGTCTGGTTTCAAAGCTGAAAAAGCGAAAGTTCTCTTATCTCGTTTTCTCACTTCGCCACCCCTACGGGGTTAAGCTATTTGAATAAAAAAAATTAAGTTGTATATAGCAATGGCTGGAGAAGAGGCCGCATCATCAGAAGTTATGAACCTTCTTCAAACTGAGCCCGAGCCGGGTCCAGCAGGTGGCGTCGTTCCAACCGCCCCTGGACCTGATATTCCCGCTCTTCACGAGCAGCTGGCTGTGCTGGTGTCCACAGGCAAAGCCAAAGAGGCTATCGGAGTGCAGCTTCCCCACGAGCAGGTGAAGTCCCTGAGCGACAAAGAGGTTGAGAAATTCACCAAACACTACGAGACGTACATGGGCTCAAAGACAACGGAAAGCCTGATCGACAGCTTTATTTTTCTTGCAACCAAAATGGTCGGAATGACTGTCAAAATCAAAGACATCAACGCTTATCAGAAAGAGCTCAGAAACGACTACATCTTGAACAAAGAGCTCTCCAATCTGGCCGGCAACCTTGCTTTGAAGTGCGGCCAGTTTGTTGCTGCGGCCAACGCGGTGTTCATCACCACAAAACATTTTGATTTCAGTCCACAGTTGCCGGAGCAGAGCCATCCTTCTCATGATGAACACGGCTATCCACTTGAGGGCGTTGATGAAGTACCCGGCTCAGCAACTTCAGAATAACCGGTCACCATTCATTAACAACTGCTGAGGGAGTGCTGACAAATTGTCAACAATTAAACTTTTTTCATGCCGGCGATATCACACAGCAAGCGACAACCACAAATCCAACCACGCAGCATGTGAAAAATCCAAAGGGTGTGGCTGCTGGCAAAGCGACATCTGAAAGAACGCAGCAGGCACAGGAGCAACAGAAGAAAGATGCCGAGGCTTATAGGGCTCTCAGGGAAAATAAGGCGAATGCCGCCACAGAGCCCCCTGAGCCAGCCCTGACTACAGAAGGTGAAAGCCCAAAGAGCGGCAGCCTCAGCGCCAACCGATGGATTGCTATTGGCGGCATAGGCGTTTCACTGCTCGGGATTTATTACAAACGGGAAGAGCTCAAGGCAATGGCCAAGCCCGTGTTCAACAAAATTAAAACACCGGAGCCCGTGCCTGAGCCTGCAGATGTTGAGCCAGAACCTGCTTGTGTGACATAGCGAAAAGGATTAAAACAAATGATTTAAACTTTTGCGTGTAATGTATATCACGATGCCAAAACTTCACATTGCACATTTTCTCTTCAGTTCAATCACAATTTTTGGTATAGGGGTTGTATGGTACGACTTGAACAAAGAGGTTTATGAAAGAGTCTCCCATCTTTTTGACATAATGTGCTGTGAAACGGCTGAAGAAGCAGAGGCAAGAAGAATGAAAGAAAGAGAGAAAGAAAGAAGAAGAGAAATAGAAAAAGAAGAATACAAGAAGAGATGAAAAGACTAGAAGAGAAGAAAAGGATAGAAGAAGAATGGACAGATTAATTTTGTTTTAAACTTTCGTTCTTTACTTATATCAAACGCGCCATGTCCAACAACAAGCTTGTCAAGACCGTCATTGACGCCGCAACTCTTACGTTATTAGCCGCAGGCATCGGCTGGGCCGCAAAAAAGGTTGTGAAAGAGAATTTCACCACGACCAGGCCATTGTTGAACGTTTCAACCGCACTCTGGCTGAGCGTTTGTTCGACCACCAGTACGCGATGGAAATGCGACTCCCTGAGGGCAAGCGGTCCACTGCCTGGGTGAAAAGACTGCCAGAAGTTGTTTCGGCTTTGAACAACAAGGTCACAAGCCTTATCGGCAAGAAACCCGCCGTTGCCATCAAAGAAAAATCTGTTTATGCAAGGCCATCGACACCTTATTCAAGGCCTGTCGGAAAACGCGAAAAAATACTCCCCCCTCTTGTCCAAGTTTCTTATCTCTACCAGCCCGGCGAGCTTGAAGGGGGCGTGAAAAGAGCTACAGACCCAATCTGGTCTTTCAAAGTTTTCGGCATTGAAAGGTCTTTCACCAAACTGGATCAACCCGTTCTCTACTATCTGCGCAACGGGCCCAAACGCGACCTTGTGTGTGAAAAGCTGCTGGTTGTCCCTCCAAACACACAGTTACCCCCCAACTTTTCCGTGAATGCGCACAGGATTTTTATATTGAAGAAAAAGAAATCTATTATATCTCGCCATGTCATTGGTTGTGTACATCAAGGATTTTCTTTACTGGGCCATTGAGTTTTCTGTGAAAGAAAAAGGGAAGAGTGTCCACAAAGAAAGCAAGTATTTTGCAGAGCGTTTCAATGAATTTGTTCTTGGCCACGGAAAAGAACTTTTCTTGGTTGGCGAGGCGGCCCCGGAGTATGAAAACACTCCAGAACACAAGAATGTGCCCATAAAACTTATCGACTGGATTGTGGACAGCTCACAAGATGACAAGACCTCTCTCGTAAAGTTTATGAACTGGCTAACACCCGCGAAAGAAAAAGGGAGCATCCTCGAAGATTTCAAGTATTTAGCAGATCATTTCCAAGAATTTGTTCTCAACCACGGAAAAGAACTTTTATCGGTTTGTGAGGCAGCCATTCTCGCGAACAGTACAAGAACGTCCCCCTCCTCTCCAAACATGCCTTCAGCTGAAGCGAACTAAATGTGAAATTCGATTGATTCGGTGTGAATCCCGTCGGGCAGCACCCACCGCTTGTCATAATATGCGCTCAGCCCCAGCTTCTGCTGCTCGTAAGTGACCATGCGCCTGTTCCGCATCCTGAAACCTCTGTTGGTTGCCATATCTTTGCTGCCTTCCAGCGCTTCCTCGAACCGCTGCCATGTCAGCTCGTTCTGACTTTTTGACATCCCCTTCGTGCTAAACTTCTTTTTTTCGCCCCTCTCCAGCATCGGTGAAATAGCACTTCATGCTGAGCGCGATCATCCGGCTGCCCTCGAACTCAAGTTTGAAGAGGCCTGGGGTCCGGCCACTCCACTTGTCCCAAGCCAGCCACTGATTTTTTTCCGCCTCGAATTCCGCTTTCAACTCTGGCTGGACAATGTCTTCAAGCTGCTCGCCCGATATTGCCATGTAGTTGCTGTCCGTGTCCATCTGGATGAGCTTGAAGTCTCTTCTGTCAATGGACTTGTCAAGAAAGTTGTAGTAGAATTCCAGCATCCGCAGCTTTGCCAGCTGATAGACAGCGATTCCGATCTGGAACGGCCGTCTGATCGTAATCCGGGGCTTACGGCTTTCCAGCTCGTAGGCCTGCCCGATCTCGTCAAGGTCTTCGAAATACGCGCTCCACAGCACTCTGTCGACAACCTTCTCATCTTTCGTGTATATCACGTTCGTTTGCCGCTCCAGCACTTCAACCGTTTTCCCGTAGGCACTGTTTCCGAGAAGTTTGAACACTTCAGCTAGCAGTGCCTTGCTGCTGTCTACGTCTCCTGTCCGGTGCGCCTCCGTCACCTAATGCACGAACCAGGTAAAGATCTTACCCGGTTCTTAGTCAATTGTTCTGGAAACCCTTGTGACAACCACTCCATAGTTCACGTACCACAGCAACAGAGGTGCGTAAAGCAGGATCCTTTGTGCCGACAGAGCCCCCACAAGCTTTCTCCTGTCTCCGCGCTGTCTGCCCGTTCTTGCCAAGTACTCTTCCATATGTTTCGGCAGAGCTTTGGCAGGAACCCGTTTGTTGTAAAAGAAAGGGCACATCTCGAACATTGGCCGCAAGAGCTCTGGGATCTCAATGTCGACTTTGGCGAAGCCAGACCAACTCCCCGCTTTCAACCGGCAAATCAGAACTTCGGCCGCTTCCGCTTGGCGGTCATTGTCGTACTGCATGACCTTCTCCTTCCCGCAAGGCATTTTCTGAGCATGGTCGAGAGATAGAGAGCGCTGGCATCGAAACCGAGAATCTTTTTGCAAAGACGCGGTTCTTCAAACTGATGAGACCTTATCCTTGTTACACCAGCTTTGTGCCGTCTTGTGAAAACCAGGCTCAGTCCACCAACAACTGGCCCTTTCAGCATTTCGTAAGCCTCTTTGCTTGGGCTGTAAAGGTCTGCGCCGCGCTCGATTGCCCCTCGGAGTAAATAATGCAAACTCACCCCTGGCAGACTCACCGCATCTTTCAGAATGTCGATTCCTCTCTCGGTGTAGAAGCTTTTCATCTTTTTCAGCGCCTTGAGGCCAGGAGCGACATCAAGGTTGTTGTAATAGCGCAGCCAGTCTGCAAAGATCCGCATCCCCTTTTCTTTGAACAGCAGCTGGCACCCCTCCCACTCCTTCTGAGTGAGAACGTAGCCGCCCTTCAGCTTCGAATACCAGGCCTCGTATTCTGGGAGCCCAGGGAAATCGAGCTTTTCGGGCACGTCAAACCATTCGTAAGGGAACCAGGATTTCTCAGACTCACTTCCGTAGGCTTTCACCCATTTCACGTAGCTCGTGCTCGGGCCCAGATAGTTGATGATATGGAGGAAACAGGCCCCCCAGGTGAGCAGGAACATGGTTTTGTTCCCCTTCTTGGCCACTTTGACTTTTTTGATACTTCGGCGGGAGTGCTGGCAAAGTGGTTTTTGATCAGATTCAGGTCGTACGAGCCTGAGTTGAAGCCCACAACAGGGACCTGGTTGCACCATTGATTGATTTTTTTCTGGTGAGCTTTTGTCACCAGGTGCATGTCTTCTGGCACAAACTCCGCTCACACCTTGTCCTGGATGTTTTTCTCCCATCTCTCCAGCTCTTTCAGGAACTTGAGGACCAGCTCCGTGGGATTTCTTTTGCAGATGTGGGTGGGCTCTCTTTCAAGAGTGTCCCCGACGCTCACGGAGATGGGCATGTGCACATTTTCTATCGTTAACGCTCCTGTCAGCTCTTTCCGATAATTTTTGTCGCCATACGCCTCAAAATCGTACAAGATCGTGTGTGGGTAAGTTTTCGTTTCCTTCCTCAGGAGTTCCCCCTTAACAAACCCAACTTCGCAAGCGCAGGCCTCGATTAGTTCGTAGCCACTCTTTCGCAGAAATGCGGTACGGTTCATGGTGGCTTGGTACAGTTGTTCGGGTGTTTTACCGTTTGGTATTACCTCCTGTTGGCGAGGAAAACATTTTGGGCATCCGTGGAAGTGACAACCGTGGCATTGGAATACCGTCCTCGTTTCGTGGTTGTACCCGTCGACAGGAGAAGACTTCATTTTCCCGCCTTCTCGTGGAAGCCATCTCTCACCCCCGTGCCTGCACATTGCGTGGTGTATGTGGATCCCCTGTCGCTTCGCTTCTCGCTCCAGCCACAACAGCGCTTGAATGGATGCGGAGCCCTTCGGGTACATGACTTTCTCGAAAGCCGTCAGTGGCGCTTCCACTTTTGTCCCAGGGCAAAAGATTACCGTTTTTCAC
>Ga0126339_10000879_pt1 | contig 18719 bp, 20 predicted proteins | sample OrbTmetagenome_2_FD_92532 | JGI IMG/M metagenome (GOLD analysis project Ga0126339, IMG submission 92532) | Coral microbial communities from Petempiche,Puerto Morelos, Mexico - Orbicella T R C metagenome | ecosystem: Host-associated > Invertebrates > Cnidaria > Coral | place: Petempiche,Puerto...
CGAATAATCCGCAAGTAACCCGGAATAACCCGGAATAATCCGCAAGTAACCCGGAAATTAACCGAGATTAATCCTGTTATTGATGGTTTTGGCTGAAGTCCAAGAGGTACAGGTGTTTTTTCTCTAAACAAAAGCTGGAATTTACCCCCAATTCTGGTGTCAATTACTTACTTAACAGTGTTACATTCAGGAAATAAGTAGATACTTATAATTTGTTATTATATATTTGTTATCCATAGGGTTGGTATACAGAATTAGATTTTTTACAAATCCTATTCATTTAGCCTGATGGTTTTATCTTGTAATGCAAGAGTTGCATAAAAAATCATAATAGTTACAGTAGTTTCTATAGTTACAGTAGTTTCCATAGTTACAATAATTTCCATAGTTACAGCAGTTTCCATAGTTACAATAGTTTTCATAGTTACAGTAGTTTTCATAGTTACAATAGTTTCCATAGTTACACTAGTTTCCATAGTTACAGTAGTTTCCATAGTTACAGTAGTTTCTATAGTTACAGCAATTTAGTAATTTTAGTACAAAAAATCATAATAGTTTCCATAGTTACATTATTTTATTTTATTTGCTTATTTTAGTTCAAGAGATTATCAAGAAATTATCAAAGATGCTCAACATGCTACTTTTCGTCTTCTGTTGTCTTGCGTTGTCTGAAGGAGCCCCTATGGCAACACAAAAGTTGGAAGTATGTCCAACAGATTGTATTTGTGAAGAAGTCAGGACGGAATGCTTTGTTGAAGACTGTAATAGTCCTCTTCCCTTAAAGTTTACAAGACAGCTGGTAATTATGGGGAAGCTCTGTTACTGGCAAAGGCAGTTATTGGAAGGATCGCCCATATACAAAGATACGTTATTTATTTTGACAACAGATGAATGTGGAACGATACCGAGATGCACGTAAGTTTTTCAAAATAATATAATTTATGTTATTAAAATATTTAAAGTGTTTAATTGATTAAATAAATAAATAATAGAATAATTTTAATTTAGTGGAGGTGTTCAATCAACATCGACGTGGAACTTTCATTGGAACATGACTATACCATTAATTGTTCCGACAGCCTTGATACCGCGTAGGTTATATGCTAATGTATATTTATGTAATTTATGATTTTCTATATTATAGGTTTATAATTTATAATTATATATTATATATTATTAAAGTTGCAAATCGTGGTAATAATGATGACGGGGATGATGGTAATGGAGGAAATGGCAGAAATGGCGGTGGTGGTGGTGGCGGTAATGGTGGTGGTAGTGATAATGGTGAAAATGATGATGGTAATGGTGGAGGGAATGGTGGAGGGAATGGTGAAGATAGTAATTCCGATTCAGAATTCGACCCGGATTTCGATCCTGATAATAGCTTTCCCACATTTGATACTACAATGAGTGATAGCAATAGTGAGTTTTGGCCTGACTCAACTTTTGAATGGGACCTTACGAGCGACGACAATGATAGCAACACAACAATTATTTATGATCCGGATCAAACTATCATTTATTCGAATATCAAATCGGCTGGTAAGTTTTATATAGTGTAAATGTTTAAATTTTGCTTAAGTATAATATAAATGTTAGTGCTATAATTTAATTTATCTTTATAGGTTGGACTTCGGAAATGATTGGTAAAACTATTGACAAGGAAATTGCAAGGTTGGGGAAATGTGGAGAAAGCTGTAAGAACGAGTTGGAGTTTTGGTTGGCATTGAGAGATGAGATGGAGCATTTTGAAAGGTATTTTAAAAAATAAATTAAAGTAAAATATAAATTAGTAAATGTTATATCATTGGTAATAAATTTTATTTCAGCATGTGTGAAAATATTTAATTGAGTGGTTAGTTAATTTCATTAATTTAGAAAGAAAGATTTGTTTTGTAAATTTAGCAATACAAGACATGTTACAATGGCAGGTAATTATTTCAGCACTCATAAGGATATGTTGGTGGCAAGCGGGGTTGTGACAAGTGTGCTTGGCGTGTGTTTGACGGTGATATGTTACTATATCGTTAGGGTATGCTTGTTTAGGAGGTCGGAGGAACGTAGGCGAAGACTGAGGGAGGTAATTAGATCAAACGAGACAAGCTTTACATCTGGATCGTATGAAAACATTTTGTTAAGGAATAGCGTGTTAAATAGACATGCGAGGTTAGAGGTAGAGCATGATAGTCAAGCAGAGTCAGAATCAGGATCAGGATCAGGATCAGGAGCGGTATGTGAAGCAAGAGGAGTGTCAGCTAGGCAAGAACAGAGAGCGGTTATGGAAGAGGAAGTTGATCTGTATGAAGTTGAGGCGTTGACTGGGCAGAGCAGGGCTTGGGGGTTGATGTCGCTTTTTGGTAATATCAGGGGGAGTTGGTTAGCAAAGGTGAAGATGGTGGATAGGTCAAGTGAGGAAGGAGTTAGTTGTAACTGGCAGAAATAGGTTTGTAGTGGACAGATAGGGTTGTAGTAGTAGTAGGGTTTGAGCAGGGCATGTAATGAAAGAGTTATTTTTGTAAGATAGATCAGAAGTAGGTTTGTAGCGGACAGAAAGGTTGTAGTAGTAGTAGAAGGGTTTAACCAGGGCATGTAATGAAAGAGTTATTTTTGTAAGATAGATTTTATATTGTATATTGTATATTGTAGATTAAACAGTGCATGATTAATATATGTAAGTATGGTATTGCATGGTAAGTATGGTTTGCATGGTAAGTATGCTTTGCATGGTAAGTATGATTTGCAGTAAGTATGATTTTTAAAGTTATAGTTATATATTGTAAATTTTAAAGTAATGTTGTAAAGTAATGTTGTAAAGTAGTTAAAGAATTGTAATAAAATTTAATTTTGATATATTTAGTGTTTTGTTTTGTGATTTCACTTTTAGAGGCGAGTAAGGCGTGGCCCTATATACAGACTCTCTTGGCTGGCGGATCAGGAGGACTTGGATTTGGGGGAATCTGGTTTATAGGTTATATTTTGTATAAGAGGTTAAAGAAAAATCAAACGCATCAACAATCAACAAGACAATCAAATTTTATGGAAACAAGTTTGTAATTAATGACTGACTTATGACAAGACAATATCATGACAAATGACTTACCATGACAATACCATGACAAATAACTTACCATGACTAATGACTTATGATTTTTAGACTTTATATAAAATTAAATGTAGTATTATTTACAGTATTATTCATAAGGTTATTTACAGGATTATTTACAGGAACATTTACAGGAATATTTATAGGAACATTTACCAATCTAGTTACAAAATCATTTGAGAACTATTTACCTTTTACAAAAAGTATTACATAAGAGATGTTTACATTTAACTTTTTATAAACATTGCAAAGACAGCCTTAACTGCATTCACTGTCTGTGTACATAAGTGATGGCATTAATAAATTCATTCCAAACAATTTACTCACAGTTTGATTTTTACTGTTGATTAGCTCACATACACAGTTAAAATGAGTTTAACTGAGAAAGAGATAGAGGAATCATATAAAAATTTAGATACTTTGGACATTTTATTGGATAATTTACAACAGAATACTAACTCACATAATTCTTTGGAAGAATTTGATTGGAGAAAAAATGATCAGAAAGTTTTACAAATTGAGGAAATGGATAAGTTTATTTTGGAAGAAGTGTTAGATTGTAATATTCAACAGGATGAGTGTGAACAAGTTTTAGCACCTGCAATGTCTGAAACTTTTCCTGTTTTGTCTCTTGATGATGTTTTGGAAGTAAGTAAAAATTTTTGTTTTAGGTTATAGAAAATATGAAATGTCAGTAAGACTTTAAGGTTAGATATTTAATAAATTTTTGGACTTTTAGGTCATAGAAAATATGGAATGTCAGTCAGACTGTAATCAAATTGGTCATGGTGATGAAGATGATGATGATATGGAAGAAGATCCAGAAGAAACTAACTTGCTAATTCAAGAAGCAGAAAAGCCAATTGAAGAGAGTCAGTTAAATGAACAGACTGTGAATAGTGAACAGAGTGTGAATACTGAAGAGCAAAGTCAGGCAAATAATGTAGAAAAAGAAAAGTCCTTAGATAATTTTCTTCAGGATAAGTCTGAGTTTACAGTTTTAAGACCAGTTGAACACAATAGTTTTGTATTGGAATTGATGCAAAGCAAAAGTTTTAAACAGAAAAATGTGGTTAGTGAATATACTTATAGAGTGAGGCCAAAATATCCTGCTGAAGAAAAACCTTTGAATGATTTGTTACCACAGTTAAAAGGGTTATTTGAATCTTTATTGGATGAAATTAAAAAAGCTTATGGTCAAACTTCAAAAGTTAGAGTTTTTATTCAGCATGAAGAATTGAAGAAAGAAATAATTGTAAAGCCTACTGTGTTGGCTTATTTGACAAGTGATAGTATTATTCAAAGGATTGAGAATGTGTTATATAGTGCAGGGTTTATACCAGCTGATGAGAAGTTGCAAATAAATGTAGCATGTGCACAATTTAAACCAATTACAGGAAAAGGAAGAAGGTCAATTGTTAATGTAGAAAGAGATACAATAGCAAAAAGGTCTTTTGTAAAGATTAGAAATGATGATAATCTGTGTTTACCAAGGGCTATTGTAGTTGGGTTAGCTCATCTCAGAGTTAAAAAAAATCCATTAGATCATGAAGCTTGTGTACATTACAGAAAGATAAGAGATTATAGGCGTTCTTTTCAATTTGAAGAAGCTAAAAAGTTGAGAGATGCTGTTAAATTACCTGATAGGGAAAGTACTATAAAAGATGTGAAAATATATGAAGAATTTTTGGATACTTCAATTGTTGTACATTCTGCTTCAATTGGAAACAAAAGGGTTTACAATGGTTTACCTAATTGTGAAAATAGAATTTTTCTTTATCATTCAGAAAGAGATGGAGTTGGTCATTTTGATACAATAACTAAAGTTAATGCCATGATGAACACACAGTATTATTGTAATGATTGTGGAAAAGGTTTTAAGAATGCTACCAAGCATTCTTGTAGAGTTTGGTGTAATGTATGTGGAAGAACTAATTGTCAGGATAAAAAACATGTCACATGTATTGATTGCAATAAAAGTTGTAGATCACAAGAATGTTATGAGGCACATAAAAAGATGAAAGTAACAGGTAGAGGGATAAATAAGGGATTAACTTTACCTTCAAATTGTGATCAGTTTTGGGAATGCCCTGATTGTGCTGTAACTTTGAAGAGGGATGAAAGATCAATATCTCAACATAACTGTGGAGAAAAAAAGTGTAAAGTTTGTCAGCAGTATTTTTCTCAGGATGAAAAGCATTATTGTTACATGAGAGCTATGACAAATGAAAGTAGTTTGAATAAGTTTCTTTTTTATGATTTTGAATGTCAACAACATACAGGTCAACATAAACCAAATTATGTAGTGGCACATAGTATTTGCTCATTTTGTGAACATGAAGAAGTGAATGAATTTTCTATATGTGTTTATTGTGGCTCAAGATGTAACAAGTGTGATTCATTCAATACAAAGGAAAATGAGTTTGAAAAATATCCTTGTTATGGATGTGGTAAAAGACAAGTGATATTTTCTGGGGAAAATACTAGTGAAGAATTTTGTCAATGGTTGTTTCAGGTTCAACACAAGAATTTTACAGTTATTGCTCACAATGCTAGGGCTTATGATGCCTATTTTATATATGAGTATTTGATGAAAAATGCTGTAATTCCAGATCCAGTTATTTTTTCTGGATCTAAGATTATGTATATGAAAATTGGTAAAGGTTTAAATATAAGACTTCTGGATTCATTAAATTTTTTACCAATGTCACTTTCTAAATTACCAGCAAGTTTTGGATTTGAAGAAAAGAAAAAGGGATTTTTTCCTCATTTGTTCAACATTCCAGAAAATGAGAATAAAATTTTAACTCATTTACCTGATGTAAAATATTATGATCCTGATGGTATGTCAAATGATAAGCGACAAGAATTTTTGAAGTGGTATTCAGAAAACTATAACAGAGAATTTGATTTTCAAAAGGAAATAAAAGATTATTGCATTAGCGATGTTGATATTCTTTTGAATGCTTGTTGGAAATTTAGAAAACTTGTCATGAAAGAAACAAGTAATGATGACAATGGTAAAGAATATCATGATTTAATGTTAGATAGAATTATGCAAAAAGGTATAGATCCTTTGTCATTTTTGACTATTGCTTCTGTTTGCATGGGAATATTTAGATCAAAGTTTTTGACAGAAACTTGGTCTGTTTTAACCAAGGAGAATGCCTCTAAAAATATGGATTGTAAACATGAAGAAAATTGTACATGTGTTTGGTTACAAGGTAGAAAGTTATGTGAAAATGATTATGTAGAAGTCTTAGTTGATGATGTCTGGATTAACATAGATAGTTTAAATGTTGCAAAGAAAAAATTTGTAAAGTCACCAATTGGATTGATACCTACACATGGATATGCAGGTTCTGATAACCATAGTAAAGAATCATTACAGTGGCTTTATGCTTTGGAATGGGAATTTGAAAAGAAAGGTAAACAGGTACAAATTCAACATGCTAGATCTCCTAAGGGAGAAAAAGTTATTACTTACAGATATAAAAGAAAGAAAGAAAGCATTAATTATAAAGTTGATGGGTATTTTGAGTTAGATGGAAAAAAATATGTGTGTGAATTTAATGGTTGTAGCTGGCATGGTTGTCCTGATTGTTATCCAAGTGATAGGGAAAATATAATGAACAATGAAAAGTCTTTGGGACAAAGGTTTAGGGATACAAAATTAAAAGAAAAAAGATTGACTGAAATGGGTTATCACATTCTCACTATGTGGTCTTGTCAATTTGTAAAAGATTGTAAAAATGATGAGGAATTAAAAAATTTTGTTTCTTCATTGAATATACAAGATCCTTTAAATGTGAGAGATGCATACTTTGGTGGAAGAACTAATGCTTTAGTTTTGCACAAAGTTTTCAAAAATGGTGAAGTGGGATATTATTTGGATTATACAAGTTTGTATCCAGATGTGCTTAAGTACAAAAGATTTCCTGTAGGCCATCCCAAAAGAATTCTCACTGATTTTGAAAATCCTGATCACATTCAATGCGATGGAAAATGTCTTTATTACCCATGCAATGGTGTTCACCAAAAATTAAGATATTTTGGTTTGATAAAGGCTACAATATTACCTCCTACTGATTTGATACATCCAGTGTTACCAGTAAGATGTAATGGGAAATTAAAGTTTCCATTATGTTATACATGTGCAGTCAAAGCAGATATACATACTGTTTGTCAATGTTCAGAAAGTGAAAGAATGTTTATAGGTACATATTGTTCACCTGAATTAGAAGTAGCATTGAATATGGGCTACAGAGTAATTCAATATCATGAGATATTACATTGGGAAGAAAGTGAGATATATGATTCAAAAACAAAGAAAGGTGGATTATTTACTGATTATATTAATACCTTTTTAAAATTGAAACAGCAGGCAAGTGGATTTCCAAATGATGTTCAGACAGAAGAACAAAAAGATAGTTATATTGATCAGTATTTAGAGCATGAAGGTATATTGTTAAACAAGGATTCAATTGTCAAAAACCCAGGTCTTAGAAGTATATCAAAATTAGCTTTAAATTCCTTTTATGGCAAATTTGGTCAAAGAACAAATTTGAAGAAAACAAAGTTTGTAACAGATGTTGGGGAGTTGTATAATATATTTTTAGATCCAACAAAAGAAGTTTCAGATTTTCATCTAATGAATGAAGATATTGTTGAAATAGAATTTACAAATTCTTCTGAATTTGAAGGACTTTCCATTGGCACAAATTCAACAATAGCTGCATTTTGCACATCTTGGGGAAGATTAAAATTATGGTCTGAAATGAATAAATTGGGAGACAGAGTATTGTATCATGATACTGATTCAATTATATTTTCAGTAAATACAAATATAAATCAATACATACCCTCTACAGGAGATTATCTAGGTGAACTTACTAATGAGCTAACTTGTAAAGAAGTTGGTTGTAAGAATTTGCTGTGTACTGGACATTGGATAGAGGAATTTGTAAGTTGTGGGCCTAAAAATTATGCATTTAGATTAAATACAGGACAAATTGTTTGCAAAGTAAGGGGTTTTACATTGAATTATCATGCATCACAGATAATCAATTTTCAGAGCATGAAAGACTCACTATTTGCTTGGAAAAATAAACAGCCAGATGAAGTTGTGATTGTGAAAACAGAAATTTTAAGAGATAAGCACACAACAGCTGTTTACAACAGGGTGATGAAAAAACATTATTCAGTTGTGTATGACAAAAGAAAAGTTCTTGATAATTTAACAACTGTTCCTTTTGGTTTTAGAAACTAAAAGTTGTATGTAAATAAATGTAAATAAATGTATATAACTTTTGACTTTTGTTTTCATTTTTTGATTGAAGTTAGAAATGGAAAGACCTTTATTGCAATTTCATGCTGGTAGTCCAATTATAGTTTCAGGACCTACTGGAACTGGAAAAACAAATTGGGTTTACAAATTACTATTATCTAAGAATATGTTTACCAAACCAATTAAATCAATTTTATATTGCTATGGTGTTTATCAACCTTTGTATGAAGAAATGAAAAAAAAAATAAAAAATATTAAGTTTTTGGAAGGTTTACCATCTACAGAAATTATTGATTCTCTAAATGATGGAAAATTTCATATAATAGTTTTAGATGATTTGATGGAGTATGTAGTAAAGAGTATTGAAACAGAAAATTTGTTCACAAAAAAGTGTCATCATTATGGTATTACTACAATATACATTACTCAAAATTTGTTTGCTCAAGGAAAAAACCACAAGACTACAAATATAAACACACATTATTTATGTCTGTTTGCAAACAAGAGGGATGAATCTCAGGCAATGCATATAGGTAAACAAGTTGCCCCTTATCATAATAGAGCTTTTGTAGAGGCTTATTATGATGCTACTTATGATATGTTTGGGTATCTTTTAATAGATTGTGATCCTAAATCTAGAAGGGAATTTAAATATAGAACAAAAATATTTCCAGGAGAAAACACAATAATATATTTAAGTAAAGAATTCTATGACTTTATACCCACTTCTAAGAGTGAGTTCTAAGGGAAAGGATGTCTTATATTCAGACAGAAATTCATTTTCTTGGTTTGATAGCATATGGTAAAAATATTAAGCAAGTATCAAATACTGTAAAAGAAATCAATTCTAATCAGTATAAAGTTTTACAACAAATTGCACAGGATCTTTTAGATGGAAAGTTTTCTTTATCAAAAAAAGAGTTTGCCACTTTAAAGAAGTTTAAAACTTTTATTAGAAAGTTGGCTGACTCAATTGTATCAAAAATTTCTTTACGTAAAAATTTAAATATTTTAAGAAAACTTATACAAGTATCATTGAAAGAAAATGAAACATGTAGACAAATACATATTAGTACCAATAGAAAAATGGACAGAAATACAAAAAGGCAAATCTCAAGATCAACTGACTCAGATTCCATTAACTCAGACTCCTCAGAAGACTACAAATCAGGTGAATCAAACCAAACAACTGAATCCAGTGAAGAAGAAGAAGAAGAACAGGAACAGCAGAGTATTAAAGAAAAAGAAGACATTAGTTCTGAATGAAAAAGTAAAAAATTTACAGGGAAAAGGGGAATCTAATTTACCAGACAGTAAAGTAACTGAAGAGGTTTTACAAAATGTTCCTGTAAAATATAAAAACAGAGTTTCAGCAGTTTTACGTTATTTAAAAAGAAGTCCTGATTTGAAATGGAACAGAAAGGGAACTCTTTTTTTTAAAAATAAAAAACTAATTGACTCAAATGTAGGAGCATTGACTTATCAGGCAGTGGGTGATCAGGATAGTATTACAAAATTACCAGGATATAAGATATTTTATGAAAACATTATAGCTGCAGGTGTGCCATTGTATTTTATTAAAAATAAACTTGGATTAGATATTATTTATAAAAAATTACAAGAAGTTGATGATAATTGGAGACCTCCTGGAACACTTATTAAAAAATATAAACCAAAAGAAAAATTAAATTGGGATGAAATAAAATGAATAACTATAAAGAATATTTAGAAAAAATCTATTTTGATCCAGAACATCCTGGTAGTTATCAAGGTTTGAAAACATTATATGACATAGTCAAAAAGGAAGGAAAATATAAAATTTCACACAAACAAATTAAAGATTTTCTTGAAAGTAAACAATCTTATAGCACTAATAAAAGAGTTAAAAGACAATTTCAAAGGCAACAGGTTCTTGTATCTGGTATAGATGTTCAACATGAAGCTGATTTAGCAAGTCTGGTACCATATGCTGATGATAATAATGGTTACAAATATCTATTGGTTGTAATTGACACTTTTAGTAGATTTGCTTGGATACAGCCATTGAAGGATAAGTCAGCAAAAGAAATTGTTCAGGCTTTCAAAAAAATATATTCAGAAGGTAGAATTCCTAAATCATTAAGAACTGATAGAGGTAGAGACTTTACTTCAAAAGAATTTAAAAATTTTGTTGAAAAAGAAAATATTAACCATTTTACAACTAGCAGTGAAAAGCAAGCTAATTATGTTGAAAGATTTATCAAAACAATTAAATCAAAGATATTTAGATATATCATTGAGAGTAAATCAAATAAATATATTGATAAATTGCAAAGTTTGGTGGATTCCTATAATAAAACTTGGCATTCTGGTATTCAATCTGAACCTGTTAATGTAAATAAACAAAATGAAAGAAAGTTATGGTGGCAAATGTATTGGCCAAAAGAAAAATATATAAAAAAAGAAAAGACAACTAAAAAGGATTCAAAAAGATTTAAATTTAAAGTGGGTGATAGAGTAAGAATTTCTTATTTAAGTTCTGCTTTTCAAAGGGAATACAATGCTAAATGGTCAAATGAAATTTTTCAAATTTATAGAAGATATATGTCATATAAGCTGCCTAAGTATAAAATAAAAGATTGGTTTAATGATAAAATAGAAGGAGCTTTTTATCAACACGAATTGCAAAAAGTTACTGAACCTAGTGAGGATTTGTATACTATTGATACTGTTTCAAATTATAAAGGTAAAGGTAAAAATAAGACTGTAAGAGTACATTGGAAAGGTTGGCCTAAAAAATTTGATACAATTTTTTATGAATCAGATATTAAAGATATTGAAAAATGATTTTGTATTTAAAAACTAATGGGGATACAACAATAACTTATGAATATCCATTAGAGTATGAGGGATATGGATTAGGATTAGTTAGACTTGATGGAAAGATAAAAACAATGAAAAATAGGCAACTATTTTTATGTTGTGATATTATTGAGGAATCATATTTAAAAAATAAAAAGCTACCAATTTTGTATCCAGTTATTAGAGATGAAAATGGAAATATTTCTTGTGATATTAATAAAGTTTTATATTTAAAAGTAGTTAGACCTTCTATTTCAAGTATAAGACTCTATATATGTGATATCAAAGGTAAAATTGTGTCATTAAGTAAAAATTTCTTGGACTGTGTACTTCTTATTGTTCCCAGAAAAAATGAGAGTTCCAGTTATTGAAAATGTTTCAAAATGGAGAGACCATTTTGAAAAAATGGCTAAAGGTAAATTATCTCTGGAAAATGTACATAATTTACCAGTTCAGAAAGGTATGGGTGGAGGTGTAATTAGTCATTCAAAGAGAGGTGATAGTAAAATTTATAGAGTTCAGACAGGTGGTGAAAGTGGTTGTGATCAGACTGTAATTTCACCAGTGAAAAGTTCAATTAATATGAGTAAAAGTGAAATACAACAAAAGAAGAGAGCTATAAAAAGACCAGGCAGATCAATATCATCCAAAAGGGCTAAAAGACCTAGGAGAGGTAACACCAAGAGCAGAAAAAAGAGTAAAAAAAGAGGTAGAAAAAAGAAGACAGGTGGTAAAAGAAAAGTACCTAAGAAAACAATTAAAAGAAGAAAAAAGAAAGTTACTAAAAAAAAGAAGGCTTCTACTAAAAGAAAAACACCTGGTAGAAAAAGAAGAAAAAGGGATATATTTAAATAATGGGTTCAATTCATAGGGAAAAATTGGCATTGTTTTCTTTACCCCCCTATAATACAGGGGAACAAAAGATAACTTATGAAGATATTTCTCCTTCATTTATTAATCAAGACACATACTCAGCTATTTCTTTTCATATTGACAAACAAGCAACTAATTATATAGATTTATCTAAAACTCAATTACATGTATCACTTGCAGTTCAAAAGACAGATGGAACTGATTTTCAAAAAGGTGATAATAATACTCTGATAGAAAGTGTTTTACCCATAGATATGATTCTTCATACAATGTGGTCTAGTGTTGAAGTGATGTTAAATGGAAAATTAATCAGTTCTGCTGGTACTGATTATGGGTATAAATCTGCCATTGAAACTTATCTTAATTATAGTTCAACTACAAAAAGATATCAATTAAATGCTATAGGGTATTCAGGAGAAGATGGAAGGGCACCTAATGCTACATTACCTAATACTGCTCCTTTAAATAATGGCTTAAATACTAGATACAATTGGTTTGGATCAGACTTTAAGAATATTGTTGAGTTTATTGGTCCATTAAATGCTGATATTTGTAAGCAAAATAGGTTAATATTAAATGAAGTAGAAGTAGATATTAAATTATGGCCAGCAAAAGATGCTTTTAGATTAATTTGTCATGGAACTACTGGAAAAATAGTAATTAAAAATATATTTCTAAGGGTCTGTAAAGTTGAAGTATCTCCTGAGGTTAGACTAGGACATGCATCAGCATTACAGATAGCTCCAGCTAGATATCCCTATGAAAAGGTAGATATAAGACCTTTGACTATTAGTCAAGGTTCTAAAGGAATGACTTTTAATTATTTATTTGAAGGGAATGTACCAACAAGAATAGTAGTTGGAATGGTTAAACAAGAAAGTTATGAAGGGGAATTTACTTCAAATCCTTTAAATTTTGAACATTTTAACATTGAAAGAATTGGTTTAGAAATTGATAATGAAAATATACCAGCACAACCTATGAATTTTAATTTTGCAGAAAATAAATATTTAGAAGGATTACTTTCTTTATATGATTGCACAAATAAATCATGGGAAGATATTGATATAGGTATTTCTAAAAATATGTATAAAAATGGGGTATCATTGATTGCATTTAATATAGATCCAACAACTTCTGCTGACTTAAATTATTTGGGTGTACCTAGAAAAGGAAATTTGAAACTTCATATTTCATTTCATAATTCACTTAGTAAGGCTGTGACTGTAATTGTGTATGGCATTTTCCCTGCAAGAGTTGAGATAGATCAATCTAGAGTTGTAAACAACTATGAAGTTCAACAATTGATTGATGAAATTCAAATGAGTAACATGAAAGCAGCAGCAGCATGAATACAAAACAAATTTATAAAGCATTGATAAGTAATAAGTATACAACTACTTGTTTTAATGGAGTTTACTCTTTAGACACATTAATAGATATTGAAAATAAACCAGAATTGATTATTTGTAATACTGATCCTTCAACTAAACCTGGTAAACATTGGGTTTTATTTTATTTTAATGGAGATAATGTAGAATTTTTTGATTCTTTGGGTAAAAGTATAGAAAACTATGGAATAGAGTTTATAAAATTTGTCAAAAGATTTGCTAAGACTATAACTATGAGTAAGGTTAGAGTTCAGCCTCCTAACACAGTTCTCTGTGGGCATTATTGTCTTCTTTATGCTTATCATAGATGTAAAGGCAAAAAAATGAATACAATTATTCAAAAAATGATGGCTGCTAAGAATATTAAAAATATTCTTCAGAAATTGTATTATATTTGTGAAGATTCAAAATGTCCTATGCTTCAGAATTGTAAAACTTACTGAATAAAGTTATTTTCAATAAAAACTTTTGATTTGAGTTATTATTGACATAAGTTGAATACATCTGTCTGTCAAGGCTTACAATTGTATTTACTTAGGGAAACTAATACCTGTTTGCTTACATGACAGCTGAATATTTGCTAAGTGTGCTTACATCACTTAATGTGTTTGCTGTAAACCCTAAAGTACTTTTTCAATTGTAAAAGAGACAAACAACTTTTTCTAAAAAGCAAGTTTTATTTCATAAGGTCCTGCATACTACAATGAATTTGAAAACAAGATAGGACTTGTCTTGTTAACAAATTTTACAACATTTAAGATTATATATTTACTACCAATATGTTTAAAAATTACAACATTTAAGATTATATTTACTACCAATATGTTTAAAAATTACAACATTTAAGATTATAAATAAATAATTACAACATTTAAGATTATAAATATTTACAACATCTATATGTTAATAACCTTGTTATTTTTTAGTTCATCAGTTGCTAATTCCCTCAAGTATATAGGGAATTTATTGTAATCAATCAAAGATTTAACAAGTTCAATTCTGGAAAGGTATGCTTTGGCAGCAAGTGCATATGGTTTACTTTTGATAGGATCTACTGTTAACATTTTATAAGCAGAATCAAACATCATCATCAAGTCAATGGCACTAACAGATTCCATTGCTTTGTCGAGGTAATGATTAATGAAATCAAATGTTTCATCTAAACAATTACCCATAACAGTATGATCTGCTTGGGAATCTGAGCCATTGAGACATGCACTACAATCTTGAACTTTATACTTTTCAATTAAATGCCTGAGTTTTGCAACATACAAAACTTTCATCAAAAGGGTATCGCTTGGTGGGGCCTTAAAAACAGGTATTACCTGAGAAGTTATCTCACCTGTTGATTCTTTAGGATAATCAACCCCAGCTACAGGTTTATATTGATCCATGGCTAATTCAGCCTTTTCATAAGAATAGTATTCTTTAATAGGAATACTTTTAATTGGCTCACCATCAAGAAAATATTTCACTTGATACAATCTAAAACCTGCAAGTCCTTCCTCATCAGAAGAATAACTCAATTTTCTCTTGGAAGGTCTTCCAGTAGAATCACTGATGTTTCTCAAAGAATTTATTATTTTAGGTAGCACATTAACCAGTTCAGCCCATTCATGTTCTGCTAAGTTCATTCCAGTTTCACCTTTAATGTTTGCATGTTCATCCAGGGCAAAAATTCCAGTGTACCTTTTACTGTTCTTAGAAAATATATCTGAGATAAGGTACATGTCATCAGACACATGTTGTTTGACACCTTTTCCATGAATTCTTGCTTCATTCAGTCTGGGAAAGTATTCTTGAGCATCAAGCCAAATCTTGGACTGATAGGCAATCCTTTTCTTTGTTCTACCATACTTTTCTCTTGACAGCAGAATTGTATCAAAGCTGAAATATACAATTATATTTTTAAAATATGATTGAAATTTAATAATTAATTAATTAATGATTGAAATTTAATAATATTATTAGCTTTATATACTTACTCTGGATAGACTTCAAGAGTAGTTGTATCTGATAATTTGAAAATTTTCATATCCATGATTTAGTCAATTAGATTTCTTGAAAAAGAATAAACTCCCACAAAATTGTTTACAAATTTATAAAACTACTACTTAAGCTTATACAAAATATTAACCAATGAAAATGCACACCATAAATTTACAATGACAGCTAAGTAAACATATTGGTAGTAAAAAAGTTTAGATGTTTTGAGTCATTTCAAGAAATACACAATTTGGTGATTTATCTTTATGTTCCTTGATAGCACTGTCTTTGTATTCCCAATGATACAAAGTTACATTACAATGGAAACATGTACACTTGTCAGATTGACCAGTATAAAAAAATCCACTTTTAGCCATTTCCTCAGGTGACTGTTTCATTTGTTTTGACCAATCTTGAAAAGTACAAAGGCGTCTAAAGTAACTTGCAAAGTAAGGATGTTCAGGCATGTATTCTAACATTTGGTCATTGCTAAAATGATAAGCATTTTTCACTCTATAATTTTTGGAAAAAATGCTATTTCTGTTGAAACAACTTGTACTGTTGTTATTATTTCTTGATGGTAAAGAATCAACAAAATCTCCAAATCTACCACTCCTAATGTTAGGAGTAACATAAGCTTTATTTTTCCAAGGAACACTTTTGTCTGTAGCACAAGTACTTAATTCTATTTGAGGTTCTTTTGCTACAGCTGAATCAGACTGATATTCTCCTTCCATTTTTAAAAAAAATAAGATTTAAGTTTTACAACCTTGAAATGACTCTAACAGTTTAGAAAGAAAGAAAGAAAAGTACTATGCACCAGTCTAAATAGTGACAGCTGAAAATTATTATCCAATCAAAACATGCACTATCAAGGTGTAGACTTTTTTCCATTAGATTCTTTTTCATTTGTAATAGTTTGACATCTATTAATTAATTGTCCTATATATTCCAATAATCCTTCAAATTGATTAACAAATGTTTTGACTTCCAAAATATTATGCTTTGCAATAACATCATTTTCTAATTTTTTTAAAATATTATAAAATTGAATGGGACTCAAATATTCATCCTCTAATAATCTATACATTAATGACTCAAATTTTTGAAGAGTATTTGTCTGTTGTACTACAAAATTCCATTTTTCTTCTCCTTGTAAAAATGGTGGAAAATTAATTTCCTCATCATTAGAAATTAAAGCTTTTTCCAAAAGTTTTGAAGCCATGTTATCTGTCTGTTTTCTAAATAATTATTGTGTATTTAAGTGGGTTTAATTTTTTGTTTTGAATTTACATGTTCTCTGTAAACTTCATTAATTACTGATTTCATTATATCCATGTAATTATTTATATCAGAAACAAGTTCTGGATTTCTTCCTTTTACATACCATGCAAAATGTTCAAATAAAGTTACCATTCCATTTGGAAAAAAATCAAATGGTATATCAGGTACTAAAACAAATTCAATAAAAGTTCTAAAGTTATTTAAACTAGTTGAACTAAAATTTAGCCAATAATTAAATTTTTGTACAGAGTCTATACACTTTGGAAGTTGCATGTTTACATTAAACTGAGTATATTGTCTGCAAACATTTCAAATTAACAATTTAAAGAAATTATGGTGTAAAATTTTATAGTGCACATTTTGATTGGTTAGTTAAAGTAAAATTATAGTGCACAATCTCATTGGCTGAACAGAACCATCTGTTGTCCTTAATTTATACAACAGTTTAATCATGTTATCTCATTGGGTAAAATGAGTCACATGATTAAGACAGGTGTAAGATTGAAAAAGATTACTGGTAAAAAATATAAAGCAATGCTAATGGAATCTAGTAATTTACAAAAATTAACTGGCATTTCAAATTTACCTTATGAAATAAACACAGTTGAAAAATTAGAGAAAGAACTTTCAAATTTACTACTTTTGTCAAAATTTGAAATTCTTTTCAACAAAATAGTAAATTATAGTTCTCATATAACTATATTAGAACTTTTAAATATTTTACATGAAATAGTTATTAGATTTGTTAAAAATATGAATGATTACCCTGGTAATGATTGTTTTATATTTAAATGTTTTAATTATTTTAATGAATTTTACATGCATGCAATTGTAAACAGAGACATTGAAATGCATCATGACATTAGTTGTGTTCAAAAACCAAGGTATTGTTGATTTTTATTTTAGAAGAAAAGAGAAGAAAATTAGACTCTGATCAAGAAGAAGAAGAAGAATTTATAGGCAGTTTAAACTTTGACAGATTTAAAGAAATATATGACTCTTTTATAGATGAAGATTTTCCTTCTAACTTTTTACTGCAACAATTGGATAAACTTGTTAAAATTGCAATTAATCAGTTGAGGAGATATAGTGAAAACAAAGAAGAAGATTTATTAAAAGTTTTAAATTATAATTTAAAACAACAAGCTGAAATCAAATCCAATCCAGATTTTGATGAAGAAGATATAGATTCAGATTTAGATTCAGGTTACTGCAGTGAAACACTTGAAGACATTTTGATTGAAGATGAGTTTATTCATTGAACATTCCAACAAAATAAACTTTGATACTTTTAAAGTTAAGTATGATTCATTGATAGAAAAGAAAATTAATTTACATATTCCATATTTAGTCAGGGATTTAGATAAATTGGTTAGATTGTCAATTAAAAGATTGAAAATTCATAACAAACAAGAGGATATATTAAAGATTTTAAACTATGACTTAAAAAAGAAAGCTGAATTGAAAGTATTGATAAATTTATATGTAGTTGATTCTGATTCAGATTCAAATTCAGATTCAGGATATGATACTGAATATTGGTACACATCAGATTCATCATATGAATCAGGTGAGGAGTTTAATGGCTATTGAATAGTTTATTACATCAAAGTGTACACACAATTTATTGTTTAATTTTCTGTACATGTCTTCTTTGTATTCTAAAAAAAATCAATAAACACCTGGTAAGAAAAAAGTAAGAAAAAAGTATTGAAAAAGTAAGAAAAAGTGAGGAATAAAGGGGGCAACTATGGTGTGCAAACAAAAACACTGTGAGACAGTGTTTTTGTTTGCACACCATAGTGGCCCCCTCCTCTCTGAGGTTTCTCTATATTAGCCTAATCAACATCGTCAAGTCATTTATGATTTTTCTTGAACATTATTAAAAAGAAATAATTTAGATAAATAGATTCTAATTTTTTTTCTAAAAACATTGATTATTGAATAATATAGA
>Ga0126339_10000880_pt1:0-17500 | contig 18702 bp, 9 predicted proteins | sample OrbTmetagenome_2_FD_92532 | JGI IMG/M metagenome (GOLD analysis project Ga0126339, IMG submission 92532) | Coral microbial communities from Petempiche,Puerto Morelos, Mexico - Orbicella T R C metagenome | ecosystem: Host-associated > Invertebrates > Cnidaria > Coral | place...
AAGACCTTTTTGGGAATAGCCAAACGACAAACACGGAACGAGTTTACAGGAACAAATGTTCCGACTGTCAGACTTCCTTCATCGGTGAGATTGAACGTAAACAAACGACAAGAAACCGTGTTATGACAACAATTACATTGCTCATAGACCACACAGAATTGACTGGGACTCTGCTCAATGTTTAACCAACAGTACAAACTATTTTCAATGAATGACTCTGGAAAGCTCAAACACCAACTTAAAACCAACGCCTCTCAACAGATGTCAACAATTACCTGCTCCCTTTTCAAACAACATATTTAAGACATAAACAAAACCAAAGAACAGACCTCGAACAGATCGAGTTAATACCTGGCCAGTGAATGTTGCACAAACTTTACACGAGTCTTACAGTCAATACCATTTTAGCTAAACTCGGCTGATCAGTCATTATCGATGGACCAGACTTATAACACCATTGACTGACAAACACTATTCACTTGACTCTGAAAATGACTTTGAAGGCTGTCGAAACGTCAGTCGCCAACAAGTTTCTTTTCAGAACTTCCATCACCCAGATGATCATATATACTAGACGAATTGCTTAATCTTCTGGTTTCAAACCATTTACTAGAACACTACAATCATAATTGTTTGCACTTTTATTATCTTTACTGTAATTTCTGAATACGATATGATCATAATGGAAAATGAATTGCTCTTAGAGCCAGACACCCCTTTGGCGTCGCTTCTCACACAATTACTTCCCTATTGTCCTTGAATGGAGTAAATCGGAGCCATTATATAGCCAGTTATATTTTTCAAAGTGATTTGCCCTTGTCCACACAGGACATACAGTCATATCATACAAAGTTTATATGTGATCTTAAAAATGTCGTTTCATACCAAAGGGAAGAGTCTTCTTCTTAAAAAGGTGGTCTGAATTAACTTTTCATTCATTCGGATGATTCATGATTTACAAAGTTGATAAATGAAGACAGGGTCTTTGATAGACATCAAATTGTTACGCTTAGTAATCAACGACATATGCAAAAGATCTAGAGAATGTTTCGAACTGAAAAATACTCCCACGGTTCGGAAATTGAAAAATGCCAATAAAAGTTGCCGAATTGTCCCTCTGTGATTTTTATTCCTTCAAAACTCAAAACAACAAGCAGCAGTCTTAGGCCACCACGAAGTACGAGACGCGCGTGATGGTAACGTGCGAGCGTCGCGTCACTCGCGTGGCTTGAGCGCAAGCCCACACAACAAGTCAAGGTTACATTTCGATTACTCATTGGTAAAAAAAGGTGCAATATTGAATACGATATATCACTATTACAAACGAGACGACCACCTAAAAGTAGCCATCAGAAATAATAGGAAACCTCTTGAAATACGCTTACCAAGGCTACCTAATATTTGGAAAACATTAAAATTTAGACCCATGACTATGGACTGGACTACAGATCATTGGACTTTAGATGTGACTTTTGAAGGACAGTTTTTCCTGATTCGTTTGTTATAATAATTACATATATATCGTTGGATGGTAATCGTCAGATTTAATTTCGGATTTTTGTATTATAATAATTGTAATAATTACATAAACAGCACGCACAAAAGATCAGATTTATATCCATAGCTGCTCCATACACTATCAGAAGACCGTAGCAAAGTTCTAGATAGATACGATCAAATTTTTTATAGGATATTTGCACCGGTTTTTGTCCTGAAACTACAACAAATTATACTAATTATAATAATGGGCCTAATTCTAGTATACCAAAATAAGACATTATGCTTTTTCAATAGAATATGATTTTAATATTTTCAATTCTTTAGGAGGAATCTTCTTTACAAGGAGTATTTAATAAACAGGTGAGATAAATCTTATCATATTAAGCTGATCATTATGCGCTAAGGAAGTTATGTTCATTTAACTAATGTCAACATATTGTTGTGTGGTCTCCAATTCAACATAGCTTGTTTTGAATGTAAACATAATGAAATTTCAGGGTACGGAAGAAGTTTTTTTGAGGAAGGAATGTGAGAAGTTCCTGGAACCCGAATTCAAGAATTGACAAGTCATTATGGCAACAGAAATTGCTTTCGTTCAACCGACCACATGAGTTTAACTGAAGGTAGCGATTCTGTCATGCGATTCCGTCTGTAAAGAATCGGTTAACTTTATATGAACTTCATACTGATGAACTGACATCTGAGAAGAATTTGAGCTGAGTCAACAATTGTGTAACATCGCCGTCAGGGGAAGGTAAAGACAGTGTGAAAAGTTCTGCAAGAGTTATCATTCAAATCCAGGCTAATTAGCTTCATTAACATACGACTCTATCATTAAATCATGTTAGTCTTTGCCAAAGCTTGCCTCGGGCTAAAAAAATATTCGCGAACGCATTATCCGTAAAATAATGAATTCAAAAAGATAAGAATGTTTCAGGGCAAGTTTAAGTTATTATATCAATCTGGAATGCATCCACTAGACGTCCTAAAACCTGAGACGAATTAAATTCTCTAATCGTTTGTGAAAACAAGCGCTATATCTCGTTTGGGAGACAAAACAGTTCGGTCGAGGGGCGAGAATTTTCGATGACCTCTCACTACCACAGGAATTTTCAAATTAGTCCATCCAGCCTAAGTCAAAGATAGCGAAAGAAAAAAGCAATTAGTTGAATAAATACTACAATGACGTCTTTAAATAGTGATTTATCAAAGGAAAGCGCAAGAATTTATTCATATATAGGCCTCGACGCAGTATCAGGGAAAATTTGTAGAAAACACGCAATATGGAACCGCCTAGGCCGACGAGTAGCGAAATAAACATAGACGAAAATTTAATCAAAACAAGTTTGTCTACAGGAAATGAAACTTTAGAAGGCAAAACATTATCTACGTCATCGGGCGAGGGCAAAAATGACCTGGTGATACCAGAAATTTACGTGCAACCCGTACAAAATTGGGGGCCAACAGTTGAGCTCAAAAACGCAAACGTTCTTGACCATCTTGGAGTAGACATGTGCGCAGCTATGAAAACAGCAGTTAAGCTTTCTACCAATAGCAACAAGTTGAGGAGGATAAGTGAAGATAAAACAGCACTTGCGCTGAAGGACAAGGATAAATTGAGTCCAGATGAGAGAATGACACGGAGGAGAAAACAAAGTTTATCTCTTGATCCGCAGATTCTACTGCAATGGGCAGCGACACACAATGACGTCGATACGTTAAAAACCGTACTGGAGAGTACAAATGTGGATATCAACGAGCCCGGCGTTGACGGTTTCTACGCTTTGCATCGTGCGGCAAGTACGGGAAGCTTTGAATGCCTCCAGTATCTTGTGACGAAAGGCGCGCAGCTGGAAGTACGAGACAAAGATGGATCTTCGCCGTTGGACGCTGCGGTTTACGAGGGCGAGTTTGACTGCGCGCGCTTTCTGATCGAGAAAGGCGCGAGTATAACCCACATTCGAGACGGCTTTACAGACAGCAATTTGGTGCGGAAGATTCGTGGACGAAAACGAGTCATGACCATAGTATAGACAGAGAGTATGGAAGCGAAAATAGAGAGGAATATTTCGGTTGGTTCGCAGCTCTCTTTAGCAAAGCGGGAGAATTTTGCCATGTTGAGCTTGGATGGTGTAAATCTGTGCTGCAGTTCACCCGCGTGGAATTAATCTTGTGGACATTGACAGTGTTAATCGCTAAGCTAAACAGATTTGGTTTTATTAAGGATGTCAATGTGGTTGATACTGTCCGCGATTGCATCTGTGATAAGCTCTGAATTACGCCCATCTAGTCGATAAAACGCCGGCAAATAATTAAGATAAGGACACAAAAGACGAATGGAAACAATATTGGTCATCTCTTCTGCACAAGTGGTCAACTACTTGATTTCAAGTTGTACATGTTCTGTAATGTTAAATAAAATGGTTTGATACGTTTTCAAATCGAGTTTCATAGTCTGTCAATGTTTTGGCGTAAAACGATCTTGCAAAACTTGCAAATGGAAAACAACTAAGTTGTAACTGAACAAGCTAGCGGAGATTTGATTTTAGATATCATGAAGTAAAGGCGTGATTTCATGGCTGGCAAACGTCTCTAAAATAGACAAATCCCGTACTTTCAAACCATAAGTTAGGGCTTTTTTTTTCATTTCATTTCGACGTTTCGTGATTTAAGATGCTTGTAGCACGGAATTTCAATTTCTATTTTTTACCTCAGACTTATCTTGTTGTCAGATAAAGCGAAGCCCTCGGGCTATCATGATTGATTGCAAGTGTCAACATATGAAGTGTTTGTAACTAGTTCACGGCTGCTTCAAAAGCGATTATTCAATTAACTAGCACGCAAGATGTCTCGATAACCATAATAACACAAATTTTATGCCAGCTTCTGTCTTTGTGTTGTAGCACGTCTATATGCAGCTGTTTATAGAAAAGGTGTCGTACACGAAAGCGTAAATTGAAAGTCTTTGCGGTATTACAGGTAATGGTGGCTTCCGGTTGCTTGATTGAAGCTTTAGATGTTTTAGCGTGAAGGAAACAGCGCCAACACATGTAATCAAGCCAACACGTGTACGTGTATTTCTTCCTGCTTGCTGAAACACCGTGAACCTCAGTTAAGACGGGGGTACACATGAATTTAAGTGAAATTTTAGGAAGTTTAAAGAAGGATTAAAAAGATAAAAAGGAGTTTGGAACACCACCAGACAGTTGATTGCCCCCAAAAGGGCACCCCGGGTTGGTGGGCAACTGTTTGGTGTACGTCTACCAATTTCTAACTTGAAATTCTAATTTTAAAGCAACATCAAATCTTCAAAATTTCCTATTTCAATAAATTTTACTAATCCTTTGAGAAAAACTATTTATCCCAAATATGGCCAAAAATCACCAAAAAATTTACAAAACAGCCCAAAACGTAGCTATGTGAAATGAGCAGAGAGATTTTTCACTACTTGAAACGTGAACGAGATATTTGCAGTCAAACCACAATACCCAGCAAAAATATGGCCTTCGTGTTAGCCCCCGCCTTAAGCAACGCCAAATTATTACAACCCTTAATACCAATCGACATTCATGTGTACGCTTTTACGCTTTCATGGGACAATTTTTGCTGAAAACGCAGCCGTATAGGCCGCACTAAAGTGCAAGGAAACTACGGTAGTTTTAAATTCGTCTTACAACGACATTTTGAAATCGAAATTTATGAATTCTCTTAACGAAAGAACTGACACAGAACAACGGGTCTTCAGTTGTTATAGAAATAATGAAAGCTCTCGAAACATACGCTGAACATGTACAAAACAATTTTTCAGAAGCACAGCGTCAGCCCAAGAGGTGATAAAATTTTTTAGTCGTGACATCTGATGTGACACAGAGGGTGTATTGCCATTTAACAATTTTTTTCGTTTTTTTTTTTTTAATTATTATTATTTTTTAATGAGGTTAAAAAAGGGTAGAACAAGAGATTTCAACCTCGGGGCATTTTTTCATAGTCCAATTATGGAAGAAAATTTCCCCTCTCAAGTTGCACAGTCGATTTATTGCTATTTAAGGCAATGTTAGGTATATTTTTGTTTTGCAATTAAGTTTTAAAAATAGGGTACAACAAGGGATTTTAAACTCGTGATCCTGTTTGTCGTATTTCTAACTTTTTTATACTCTCTACCTTGTGACACAAAATTTTTGTGGGTTCTAATTTTTCTGATTTTTGCGATTTTTGCGGTTTTTTCCACGACTCGCTCAAAACGTTTCCAGCAAAAATATAGGTCTCGCAAAATTATACCTTCATAAAGTAACTCCACTGACAAAAATGTACATGAAAACCTCACATGTAGAATTTCGTTGATGTTAAAATCTTTCCCGCAAAATACAAAAAATTCGGCGATCCGCAAAATTAGACTTCCTGCCACACGGTAGTGGTTGCACTGTTATTAACAGAAATAGAAGTTGTAAGCAGAGATGACGAGAGAATAATTCAAGATAATGGTTAACAGTACAAGATTACAACCCGAAAAAAATCAATTAGTTGAAATTACGAGAAACACTGGCCGACAAAAACAAAAGAAATCAAAGTACTTTGCTTCGCGTGCCATAGCTAGAGGAAACAGTTGATAATGGCCCACTTAATTTTAGTCTCAGGGAATTTTAAACGATTTCCAGATAATTTTCTTTAAAAAGATGTAATTGTTTGCACAAACTGAGCTCTATATTGGGTTCAGACAATACCGTTGACCAGTTTGTCGAAAAATGACTCTTACTGAAAGAATAAATAAATAAATAAATAAAGGAATGTATACTTCCTTTGTTTTTCTTGGCCGCTATATCTATAAATTCCATTTTCACGTAGCTAACAGACTTCAAGCTATCAACACACACTCGCTAATAGGATATCATTTTTAATGTTCTCGAACGCGTGTGTCAACTTATCGGATTACCAAAGTGATGGAATATTTTCAGTGTAAAATATTATCACTAGCATTTTAAAGAGTACCAATTATTTTCAGAAATTCTTCTTATTTCAAGCGGACATTTTCTCAATATATAAATTTCCCTGCAAACTGGTGGTGTTAGTAAACTAATACTGCTAGACTGATTCTGATCGCATGCAATCTAACGTTTGTCCGTATGTTACTTAAGTCCTCAGTTACCATTCCACTTCCCTGTAGTGTCGGAGGGCAATCTGCCCTAGGGCGAGTGGATACTTGGCAAAAACTTTTGGGTGGGCAACTACGCTCGGGTCTATAGGAAACCCCTTAAATTTCTCAAACAAGTTCAAAGTTGGTACTAGATCTACCTGTTCCCCATAATACTACAATATCTGTTTATATTTTCTTACATTTCACAAAAATATTCTAGTCAGTACATAAATTAACGTCAAAAATCTGATCGTGACGCGCTAGAATACTTGAGCATTCAATTCGCACGCAATACGTCACGTACAACTCCTAGAATATTTAAGTCGATATTGGAAAAACAGGCCGGATTCTAACAGGATAATGCAGGTGCGTTTAGAGTCAGGCTTAACCATTAGAGGATAAAAGATAAGAGAGTTAATCCTCCATATCAGCCTTATTCCCAAGGTAATCCCTCTCAAATTATTTTAAGATGTCAAACCCGGCTTTTCCGCGGATGACATTACCACGCGCGATGCGTGGAAGTTTTTGTGGAGGATAAAAATGCGTGTAAAGTAGCTTGGGCTGTGCACGTGAGAAAAATTCAAGAGATTATTTAATAAACGAGCACGTAATATGTCTCGATAACCATGAGAACACAAACTCTATGCCAGCTTCTGTCTTTGCATTGTAGCTAACACGTTTATATACAGCTGTTTATAGAAATAAGGTCTTATACGAAAGCGTAAATTGAAAGCTTAGGCGGTATTACAGGTAACGGAGGCTTACGGTTGCTTGACTGAAGCTTTAAATGTTTTAGCGTGAAGGAAACAGCGCCAACACATGTAATCAAGCCAACACGTGTATTTCTTCCTGCTTGCTGAAACACCGTGAATCTCAATGAAGCAACGCCAAATTATTACAACCCTTAATACCAATCGACACTCTTGTGTACGCTCTCACGCTTTCATGGGGCAATCTTTGTCGAAACCGCAGCCGTATAGTCCGCACTAAAGTGCAAGGAAACTACGGCAGTTTTAAATTCGTCTTACAACGACATTTTGAAATCGAAATTTATGAATTCTCTTAACGAAAGAACTAACACAGAAAAACGGGTCTTCAGTTGTCATAGAAATAATGAAAGCTCTCTAAACATACGCTAAACATGTACAAAACAATTTCTCAGAAGCATAGCATCAGCCCAAGAGGTGATCAATTTTTTTAGTTAACATCTGATGTGACACCAAAGGTGTATTGCCATTTAAGAATTATTTTCGCTTTTTTTTTTTTAATTATTATTATTTTTTAATGAGGTTAAAAAAGGGTAGAACAAGAGATTTCAACCTCGGGGCATTTTTTTATTGTCCAATTATGGGACAAAATTTCCCCTCTCAAGTGACAAAGTCGAAGCATTGCTATTTAAGGCAATGTTATCGTATATTGTTGTGCAATTAAGTTTTAAACATAAAGTAGAACAAGGGATTTTAAACTTCTGACTTCAGTTTATACTCAGTGCCTTGTGACACGAAATTTTTGTGGGTTCCAATTTTTCTGATTTTTGCCATTTTTGCGGTTTTTTCCACGAAAACGTTTCCAGCCAAAATAAAGTTCTCGCAAAATTATACCCTCAAAAATTAACTCCACTAACAAAAATATACATAAAAACGTCACATGTAGAATTTTGTTGATGCCATTTTTAACACGTCTCTTGAAATAAAATCATGGAATTGACCACGGTATACTACAGTTGTAGCTGCTAAAATCTTACAGAAAAGGATGGTGTGAGGATACTATCAGCCACACTGGGACAAGACGTAATTATAAAAGAGCAGGAGTAATAGAGTGACTGACTACTGCGCAGTGTAATCAAAAAACGCCGTAGTGAAAACAGTTGATGCGCGTGCCGTAGAGGAAACAGTTGATAATGGGCCACTTAATTACAGTCTCAGTCAATTTCAAACGATTTTCAGATAATCTTCTTTAAAAGTATTTAATTGTTTGCACAAATCGAGCTCCATATTGAGCTTGGTCAATGCCGTTGACAAGTTTGTCGAGAAATGACTCTTACTGAAAAAAAAATTAAAGCAATCTATACTTCGTTTATTTTTCTTGGCCGCTATGTCTGTAAATGTCATTTTCACGCAGCTAAAATTAAACCTATCGACACCACTCGCTAATAGGATATCATTTTTAATGTTCTCCGCGTCAGTGTCAACTTATCGGATTACCAAAGTGACAGAATATTTTCAGAGTAAAATATTATCACTAGCATTTTCAAGAGTACACAATTATTTTCAGCAATTCTTGTTATTTCAGTCGGACATCTACTCAATATATAAATCTCCCTGCAAACGTTAGACTGCTTCGCATGCAATCTAAGGTTTGTCCGCATGTTACGCAAGTCCTCAGTTAACATTCCACTTCCCTGTAGTCTCGGAGGGCAATCTACCCTAGGGCGAGTGGATACTTGGCAAATACTTTTGGGTGGGCAACTACGCTCGGATCTAGGAGATCCCTAAAATGTTTCAAACAAGTTCAAACTTGGTATCTACATGTCTCCATATTTTGGCACATTTTATTTCACCGCACCAGAGCAACAATATTCTAGCCAATATATATTTAACGTCAAAAATCTGATCGTGACGCGATGAGTATTTAATCCGCACGTAATACGTCATGTACATTTCCTAAAATATTTAACTCGGTATTGAAAAAAACAGGCCAGATTCTAATAAGATATTCCAAGTACGTTTAGAGCCAGGCTTAACCATTAGAGGATGAAAGATAAGAGAGTTAATCCTCCATATCAGCTTTATTCCCAAGATGATCCCTCTCAAATTATTTTAAGATGTAACACCCAGTTTTTCCGCGGATGACGTTACCACGCGCGATGCGTGGAGGTTTTTGTCGATGATAAAACTGCGTGTAACGCCGCTAGGGTTGTCCGCGTGAGTAAACTTTGCGTCACAGTAGACCCTCAAGGGATTTCCAAAACCGCGAAAGCGGTTTTTTTTTTGGACGTAACTGAACACCTCGGAATATATTTTGTTTAGGCGCAGTGATCCCGCGACCCGGGTGAGTTCGGGACCGAATGTTCGTCTTTTTGCGTAAAAGAAAACCGTAGATGAGATTTGCACTTTTCAAAGTAAATGTTTATTCTTTTTATATCTACTTACTAGCCTTTGCTGCATCTTACAATGGGACATCTGCTGATATTTCCAAGAGCAATATTTCAGTTATTTTCTAGTTTTAAAGTCGACTGACACCTGTGCATCGCGCATTAGTAAAGCAAATCAGCTCGATGCCCGAAATATAGTTTTAAAATTGGCCACCAACTCAAGGCTGACACCCTGCTTTCCAACAACATAAAAAGGGATTTTAGTATTTCTTCTCTCAGTTCTAATGCGATCCAGCTGATCAAGTTAAGAAAAAGATAAAGCTCATCTCAACCAGCGCGAAGTAGCCTAGAAATGCTCCTACCTCCATTGGAAGAATGCTGTTTCATTGCAGGTAATTCTAAAATTTTATCACACAACGCCTTCTCAATTACCGGTACCAATTTACGCTCCCGGGTGCATACAGGCAACGTCAGAGTAAAGTGTCTTGGCAAAGAACACAACATGTTTGTTTTGCTTGCTAGTTAAATATCAAATGACAGCTTTAAAACACCAGCAATGATGATTTTCCTTTGAGGTCACGGTTCAGATGTTTCCAATAAAGAAAAGCTGCCACTTGAAATTAATTTCAAAACGAAGACAGCTAACGAACAGCGATGCAAATTTTGAGAAAAACAGCTGTTCTTTACCTATTTTCCTCGCTTTTCCAACACGTCAATTCGCTGGACAATGGGCTCGCAGTCACTCCACCAAGTAAGTAGAGCTAATATGGATAATCAGTTATTTTAGGAGTGTATGACTGCACAGTCGATGATTCGGTAGAAATTTTAGGGTATCTAATCTGTAAGCCTTAGCATTATACGACTCATTAACGTATAGTACCAGGATCGTTGTGACATCTACAGCAAATACTTTATTTTCCCGCGTGAAACTCACTGTTTATTGGCTTTCGTTCATATAACTTACATCAAGTCACTGGGTACGTAAAGATTGCTTTTCTAGTACCTGCCTGGCACCTGTCTAGGCAATTTAAACATTGAAAGAAAAACAAATTAGGTGTCTGTAGCAATTATCTTAATTGATCCACATCTTCGACAAATTTTCTACTTCAGTAATAAACTTCAAGGCTCTTAAATGTCTTTTTCATCAATGATTTCAGTCCTCGTATATTTTGTTTTTTACTCTCTTACCTAAAATGAAGGATCGAAATTGGTTCGGCCTAAATCGTCAAATAAGGATAAATTCAACCGTCCTAGCACTCTCATATCTATCATTTTAACATGTTCTATATTAATATATGTTCATATTTATTCTACAGTCGCTATAAAAGCACTCACTCTACTGCCGTTAAGTATTAGACGTTCATTCCTCTATATTCAATTTCCATTCCGTCATTAACCTCATTTTACTGAGTGTCCTAAACAAACCACACTTTGATTGGCTCTTTTTGAGCATGCGTATGTACGTTATCCTGGACTGTGGACTCTCTCTCTCCTCCCGCCTGGGTTCAGTCTCTATATAAGGCGAGAGAGGGATGGTTCAGGGACTGTAGTTAAGAACACAACAAATTTCGCTCGCCTGCCTTCGATTTCGTCACCCGTAATGTTTTCGATTCGCTACAATCACAAAACTGATTTTCTGAGGAAACCCGCTCGGATATGACCGGATGTGGCAGCTTTTTATATCAGGATGATGACCTCAGCTTGTTAAAAAACTGATTGCCAATTCGTTTGATGCCATTAATACAGACCTAAGTGATAACTAGTGTCGTTATTTATCCATAAAATTATACATGCTTGAAAGAACCAGAAACCGTCAGAAGCTACCTTAAAAAAAATTCATGGGTTGTTAACGGTGACGATCCAATGGTCTCCCTTAATGATTTACCTCCTCTTGACTGTTATGTCAATCAGTTTCTTTTCTTCTATTCTACTTTCCAGTGGGATGGATGTCGTGGGAGAGATTTCGTTGCGTCACAGACTGTGAAAATGATCCTCGAAACTGCATCAGGTAGAAGACAAAACAGAAATTTGCTGCTGGACAAGTTATTCGACTTTCTGTGCACGACACAGCATCTAACAGTCTTATTATTTTGACAGCGAGAGGCTGTACATGGAAATGGCTGATGCGATGGCATACGGCGGATACAGAGATGCTGGATATAAGTACGTCTGTATCGATGTAAGTGTTCGTTGTGTGACGTCATAAAATTCAAAATGGCGTCGTTACAAAATGGCGTCGTGCTCACACTTTCTAATATCAAAATACTTTTTACATGTTTTCCACATGTTTTAAAGTAAGAGTTAAACTGCAAAACTTTGTCCATTATTTCAACATGCAGAAAATTTTTTGAGGCGTGAAGGTTTACTTAAACATATTTTGTACTGTTTTTAATCAGTATCTGGATGATATTTCAGTATGTTTTACAAATTAGGATTGCTGGTCAGCAATGAGCAGAACAAAAGACGGTCGCCTCCAGGCGGATCCCAAACGATTTCCAAGTGGAATAAAAAAGCTGGCAGACTACGTACGTATCACAAAGCATTTTGTGCTGAACGTTTAGTTACCTTATTCCAAATAACTTCTGCAAATAGACAGCTAGCCTATGAGCTGGCTCCAACCTCGTCCCATGAGCCGCCATGTTGAAATTGTCGAGGAGACGACGGTTGGACGAGGTTGAGTTTAGCGAGCGCACGCGCGAGCTTCCACAACCGAATTGCTTCTCATCGCGATATCGCTTCGCTCGCGGACATCGCGCATCGCCGCTCGCGCGTGACTCAAAGGCGTGCCTACTCGCAGGCCGATAGAGCACAGACGGCTGAACACAAAGAAATGTGTATCATTAATTTTTGCAGGTTCATTCCAGGGGGCTCAAACTTGGAATCTATGCAGGTAAATACATACCATTCTTGAAATATAATTAAGCCGGTCACTTCGTGATTAACTCTTTTAAAAGTCTTGTGCGAGTACGGGAGGCGACCGAGCGGTCCGGGTTCGAGCCCTGGCCGGGGACATCGTGTTGTGTTCTTGGACAAGACACTTTACTCTAACGGTGCCTCTCTCCACCCAGGTGTAAATGTGCCAGAGACTTTAGAGCCGGGGTGACCCTGCCATGAATTAGCACTCGAGTAAAAAAGCTGGGTTGGAGTCTAGTGGCCCATCAGTGACTGGGAATATTGCTACTCCCCCCTGGATGGGATCATCCCATCCAGGGGGGAGTAGCAATATTCCCAGTCACTGATGGGCCACTAGACTCCAACCCAGCTTTTTTACTCGAGAAATGAGATGGGGCTGGTCTATTTAGTGATACTAAGAGAGGCTTTCACTAACGTTTCGCACGTTCATTTATGCATATTGCAGATTATGGAACCAAGACATGTGCAGGGTACCCAGGCAGTATCAAGCATATAAAGAAAGATGCACAGGTCTCTCAAAATTACCACAATGCTTATATTTTACGGGCTGCGTACATGACCTCGCAATTCACCTTGCCTGCTCTTATAATAATCTGCGAACATTTCCTATTAAAAAATGTTGCCATCTACTTTAACGTTACTATTTTTAACGATAACTAAATTTAGCGATGCCGTGAAAAATTGCTGAGCTATTTGCTAAATTTAAAATATTAAACCTCGCTTAGAACCTTACGTTAAGTCGAGATAGCGCCAAAATCAATCTAAAACACGAAGATTAAATTGCCAAATTTGACAGCCGATTAAACCTGCGGAAAATTAGATGGCTAAATTTAGTCAGTCTTTGCTTAATAACAATAGTAAGGTATTTGAACAATCATCCAAAAAATGGTAATCGTATAACTGAATTACCCATGTAATTCTTCGTCCCATATTACAGCCAGATTCTTCTATTTTCCAGACATTTGCAGATTGGGGAGTAGACTACCTAAAGTTGGACGGTTGCTATGCAAACCCACTAAAGATGGACAAAGGATATCCAAAATTTTCCCGAGCGCTGAACGAGACGGGTCACCCTATCATGTTCTCATGTAGCTGGCCCGCGTATCAAGTCTATATGAATATCACGGTGAGTATTAGGATATTTTACCAAGTCAGTCAAATACATACGTCCTGTCATTCTAACGTAAAGACTTCTGAACCATCGTGTGAATATTGCTTCTTTGCTTTGTTGCTTGTAAATAAGCCAATGTTTCTACTGTAAATGAGACCATTAGAGCAATAGGCCATCTTCGAGTTGCCTTTTGCCTCCGTGTCAAAACGGGTAGTCGTTGGAACCCGTTCATATAAAAATTTGTTTCGCCTACAGGATCATATATTTGCAAGCAGATCCAACTCATTTTCATGTGAAAGGTTTTGAACGAGAACTCGTTTGAGACAGAGACAGAAGCGTAAGGTAACTTGGTAATGGACTTATTTAAAGACAATGGTTTTTGCAGCCTGTACCTTTCACCATTCCCCAGCCCGCTTAATCAAACCAGGCTGCATAGTTTATCATTCAAATTTCTAGCTTCTCCACTTTAGCCAGACTACAAGAAAATTGCACAACATTGCAACTTATGGCGAAATTACGGTGATATTCAGGTAGGGAGACATTTTTTACGTTTTTGACACTTGTGCCTGGCATCCACTATCAAAAGAGAATTTTCATCCTCTCTTGATACTGCGCTTCCCTACTGTTAACTATGCTGGGATAGACTAACCTAAAATGGGTTTAAACGCAGAGTTGAAAGGAACCCTGAAAGACGGCGAATTTAATAGGTTGCTTCTCCTCAACTTTTGCTATTCAAATCCTTGAATGTTTCCAACATTAAAAATGCTGGAAAAAAATATACTAAGCCGTGAGTCGCAAGTCTATATATAACTAATAGCGCTATGCTTTTGGAAATCGTATAGTTTCCTTAGGGGATAACAATCATTGAAGGACCCTTTGCTAGCCAAAGAGACAGCGATACCACTCTTCAGTTTGGAAATTCTACTTCTCATTAAAGTCGTTTTACATTTTTTTTTCCATTGAAGGATTCATTCCAAAGTGTTGTGAACATTTTCAACTGGTATGGTAACATGCAGGATGACTTAATACCAGCAGCAGGCAAAGGACACTGGAATGATCCTGATATGGTCAGTGGACTCTCGAGAGAGAGTATGCTCTGTTCCTTTATCTTTCCGACAAAAGCAAAGTTTATTAAGTTAATAATAATAATAATAATAATAATCGATATTTAAACAGGGTGACCCCTTCAGTCGCAGGACTGCTATCAACGGGAGCCCTGTATAACGTAAAATAAAAGAGCGTGTATAAAATGATATATATCTATAAAAAACTAACTACTTTAAAAGATACGCTGAAATGTTTAACAAATTAAAAAGCTTAAAAAGGTAATAGCGTTCTCATAAAAATTGGATATCGAATTGGAAATGTTCTAAAAAAAACAACCTAAGAAAAGAAATCGGAGATAGCGGAGATAGTTGGGAAGATTGAACTAAAATTGGAAGATCCACAATGCATAGTTTATACAGATAACTTACTCAGTTCTTCAGTAGAACCCTCCCTGCTTTAGTAAATTAAATAGCCAGTTATAATTACACTGAGAATGAGACTAATAAGAAAACAAGAACTTTAAAAAAAGTAAATAACGTTAATTCTCAGCAGGCACTATATATTATTAAAGAACCTTTTTAAGTTAACCTGGAAAATCTAGGTTCTTATAGATCAGAGGTGGTGGCGGAGCGTTTTGAAACATCGTTAAACCAAGCGTATACCTCTACTCGTATTTTCCAAAATGTCTTTTGCGTTGTTCGTTTGCACAAACAAACTTCTTTTCGATGTCTACAGTGTTCAGTGTGTCCGTAATAGACTTATGACAATGCAGAAGGAGGCAGTTGTTTAGACGATCCCGCTTTATGGTGTTTCCAATATAGGTTTTTAGTCTTCCTAAGGCAGAAAATGTGCCCTCGGAAGTCGCCGCTGCCACAAGTAATGCCAAATACAATCTTAACAGTTTGTGGACCTCACCTAGTAGCGTTTTGCTGACAGGAATTTTGTTGAGAGCTTCGCAAATGGTTGTTATATTTGCAACCTGGCGTACTTCGGGCAAATCACGAAACGGAATACCTTACCCAATCAATTTTATGCTGCGCTAGTGACATTTTCGACACCGAGATATTGAGTGGGGGGGAGGGACTGAACCCCAAAATTTTCGTTGAAGGGGAACTACAGCGCCCCCCGCCGCCTCCCCTGCTCCGCAGCCCATGTAGATGACTGGGGTTTTTTTTTACAGTATATATTGATAATCGCTGACAAGAGAGAAAATTGTCTCAGACTCCATTGTACCACATTATTTCTGGCAGTGAAAACAAAGTGAAGGATAATCATGCATATTGTTCGAATTCTTTCAGCTGATCATTGGTAACTTTGGTTTGAGTTATGAGCAGTCCAAATTGCAGTTTGCTCTGTGGGCAATAATGGCATCTGTAAGTATTCGACACGACGCGTAGCAAAGAAGTGTGAAAAGAACTTTGCGATATCAAATGTTTCTGACAAGGAACAGTAAGATTGTTGAAGGCCTCTAGTGGTTAGTGCAATAAAGCTTATTAAGTAATCTATTGCGCTCGTCGTGCCCTTAAATGAAGACTTACAAAAGTTGGCAAACGCGGGAAGAGATATGAGCTGTGGCAAGCGTGGCAAACCAGGGAAGCTCTGACAAGCCCATGAAAACACGTGCTACTTGAAAAGGGCGGGAAAATACGTTTCTAGTGGGAAACGAGAAAACAAGTAACTTAAACCTTTCTCTGGCTGACAAATATAAGTTTTTGAAACCGAAATCAAAGACATCGCTCCCGAATAAGTCATCAATACTTTTTCGGAAGCAATAAACCTTGCATATATTATTTCTTAACAGCCTCTCCTAATGTCTAACGACTTGCGTGACATCGATGCCAGATCAAGAGACATTCTTCTAAACACGTAAGTCGAGCAGTCACAGCTCTACCCAGTAAATAAAATAGAAATAATCTAGGATTTATAACTTCCATCCAACAATTCAAATAACATCATTCCCCTATCTAATGCCTGTAAAATCATAACGCACACTCTCTAACAGACCATATTCGTTTCGCGGTATTGGACTGAACTTAAACGACAAACTTACTAAGCTTTTGGAAGTTTTCAGTGATTCCTAACTGCGCTAGAGATATGATCCCGCAAATTTCAGGCTTTAAGAAGACCCGTGTAAAAAAGCAACCTTGAAGATGAGTTAAGTATACGTACACTCGCACTTTAAAAGCTTATATTCACTTCATAAATACACTGCAACTTGATAATGTGTTCTTGCAGAGAAATCATTGCCGTAAACCAGGACAAACTGGGAAAGCAAGGAAAGCGCATAGCAAAGGTACCACAGAATGCCGGCTTCAAAAAAAATAATGTTAGGGAGCGTTCATACTACGTTGAAGAAATTTGAAAACGCAGTTTTATTTCTACGCTGAGGCCTACACACCTAGCTTTTCGAAACCGCTCTTCAAACCGGAGGAATTTGAAAATGCCGGCTTTTCGTTTTCGTGTGGACGTAAAACACTTTAAAAACGGAGCTTTTTGAAATCGATGGCGTCACGACAATCATATATTTTCCCCGCCTGAGTTTTCCTCAAACACAAATCCCAAATTTCCGGTGATTGTTGCGTTTTCAAATTTCTCCGGCGTATAGTGTGGACAGAGCCTTAGAGAAGAGCGGAAAAGGCACTGATTTTCCTAATCCGCCGTACCGTAGGAAAAAAGATAGCGGCTGTACATTTTACCACAATAC
>Ga0126339_10000882_pt1 | contig 18688 bp, 12 predicted proteins | sample OrbTmetagenome_2_FD_92532 | JGI IMG/M metagenome (GOLD analysis project Ga0126339, IMG submission 92532) | Coral microbial communities from Petempiche,Puerto Morelos, Mexico - Orbicella T R C metagenome | ecosystem: Host-associated > Invertebrates > Cnidaria > Coral | place: Petempiche,Puerto...
AGGAAAAAGAACAAAAAAAAGGAAAAAAACCGAAAAAAAAAAAAAAAAAAAAAAAAAAAAGGAAAGGAAAAAAAAAAAAAAAAAAAAAGGAAAAGCCTGAAGACGTAGGTAACTTTCTCGTCCAAAAACGAAATTCTGATTTCTGCGCACGCCCGAGCTAAAATGTCGCAGAACGCGATGCTAGTTCAAAGAAAGGCATGCTGTCTTGTTGCAATGCCTCTTTTGAGTAGACTGGAGCTACTTTGTTTCATATCCAGGCCACAGTTAGTACCTATATCCAGGCATATCCAAAATGTCCAAAAAATGCGTTGCCACTCTGTTAATACAGCTAGATTATTGCGACAGCACTAACGGGATTGGATTAATGACAGGACTAACGGGAATTGACTGTACAACTTACCTATTCAAAAGCGAGTATTGTAAAGAAAGCTTGACTTTAAAAATACATGGATTCTACTCATCATTTTCAATATTTCTTCTCAGCAACTCATTTTGTTAGTTACTTCAAAGATATGCCAATATTTTACCAGTCCTTGAAAACATTTCAGAGATCCATCAATGATTATTAATTCAGTTGTGTAAGGCTTAGCTAGTTGTTAAGGCTTATGCTGTTAGTTATAAAACGCACCTTGCCAGGAGAACAAAATGGGATGGTATCATGTAAAATGGAAGTCTTGTCTTTAAAGCTGCTCGGACATTTTTCTTGGTGGTCTGATTAATAAAATGGAATTAATTAAACAAAGATTTATTTCATAATTTGGCTGTCCTTACATGTTTCCAACCTCTGTTGTGAGTCACTATATAATGCAAGTATATGTAATTTGTTATTAAATAAACGTAAGACCAAAAACTCATTGAAAACTATGCTATCACCTTGGGGCTATCCGGGTACACAAGTGACAATCATGTGTTTTGTATGCAGAATAACCGACTTGGAATCACCCAGACAAAGAGAGGCATTGATCAGTTTATGGGAAACAACAAATATAGATGTCCACCTACCTTATTTACAATGAATTTTCGCCACAGGTTTATTTCGCGATTTTGTGGTGTGCACATTTTGTGGCAATTAAATTCTGCGATTTTGTGAAAATTTTGTATTTTGAATCACCTTAACTTTGCGTTTATTAGTAGCACACAATTTATTTCCATGGGAATGCTACTTCAACATGTCCTTGAGTTTAGTAAACCGACTTTTTTAAAGGTACAACAACGTCAAAATTAACAAAACTGCAACGGTGGGATTTTCGCATCATGTTATGTTTGCGACACTTATTGTTCGCATCACTTTAATTTCACTATTTTTTTTAAATCATGAAATTCGCAAAATTAACGGGTCACAAAAATTTCATGCAATAAGGCATTTAAAGCAGACGTTTTCTTCTTTACCTTTCCTTCAGGAACAACATAAGCTGCCAAATACTTGTCCTCCCCTTCTTCACCATGAGCTACCACACAACAGGCATTCACCATAGGAAGCTGTAACAACGCAGCTTCCACAGCCTGTTGAAACAGAGCAAACACCATATGAGGCTAGGGTGCAACTTCATCAGTGTGCCTCTCTATGTACCTGACAAATTGTGGGCTCCTCAGTACTTACAGAAATCAATGGTGGATGTAGGGGTAGGGTCCAGTAGCACTTTTTCCAAATTACATGTACCTGTATTGGCTTTCCTTGGGTTGACCTCGGACCAAACACAGGGATATGCTGGAAATAGAGTGGGATTGTATGGAATCTCCACTGTTGAGAAGGGGAAAATTCAAGACCTTGCTGGAATTGGGGACTAGGGGGGATATGGTCTGTGAGAGACAATACATACCATAGGACTGCCCGACTCTCCAAGGGACTGAGGGACTGTCCGAGGAACTGTCTGAGGGCATGTCCAAGGGACTGTCCAAGAGACTGTCCATGGGACTGTCTAAAAGATTGTCCAAGGACTTTGCAAGGTATTGTCCAGGACGACTGTCTAAAGGACTGTCCAAGGGACTTTCTAAGGGACTGTCCAAGAGACTGTCCAGGGAATGTCCAGGGAGGGTCCTCAGAGGGAGTAGCTTCACTCCAAGTTTCTTCATGTAACAGATATTGTCAATGAATGTTTATGCTGGGACTGGTGAGCCTCTGCACTCCCCCAGTTGACTTGCATTCAAACAGACCTTAACCCTAAACCCCTGTGAAAAGTTACATTGCCTTGCTCTTTTTACAGACCACATGGCCTGCACAGGGGGTTGACCTAAAGGGGAATCAGGTGCCATCTTTATCACTAAGTACCTCCAAGCAAGAGATTACCTGACTATGTAAAACAATCTGACAAATGAGAACACATGCATACACATCCCACCTGTGTTTCAATACTGTATCCTCTGATTTTCACCATTGAGTCACATCTACCACAAATCTCTAACATACCAGATGACAGTAAGTATCCCCAGTCACCTGTACGATAGAGCCTGGGTCCAGCAGACTCTGGTACTTCATGCGGGCGTTCTATAAATCTGTAAGCATTTAGTTCTGGTCTGTTCAAGTAGCCTTGAGCCAATGCGGGGCCTCCAACAAAAATCTAAAGGAAAAATAAGTTAGTGTTATAAATATGTGGGAGGTGCAAGTGGCCTCGTGGTTTGTGTGTGCACCTCCAGATCAAGTGGTCCAGGTTTGAGCCCTGGCCAGGGAAATTGCAGTGTGTTCTTGGGCAAGACAATTTACTCTCACAGTGGCTCTCTCCAACCAGGTGTATAAATGGGTACCGGCGAACTAAATGCTGGGGAACCCTGCGAAGGACTAGCATCCCATCTAGGGGCGGAGTAGAAATACTCCTAGTTGCTTCATGCTACAGAAACCGGAATAAGCTCTGGCCTGATGGGCCACTTGGCTTGTACACATACTTTTATTATAAATATGCCATAAAATTGTACAAAGTGTGTAATGTATGCAGACTTTGCACGCATTACGGGCCTATGATTCTGAAAAATCTCAGTCACCAATAGTAGATAACTACATACCACAGAATTTTAATATTATTTTAGGTGAAGTCTACACACGAACCAAATGGCCCATCAGGCTGGTGCTTATTGCCACTTTACATACATTGTAGCATGAGGTCACTGGGAGTATTTCTATTCCCTTCAAGATGGGATGCTAGTCCATCACAGAGTTACGTACCCCCAGCATTGAATTCCATAGCACCCATTTGTACACCTGGGTGGAGAGAGGCACTGTGAGAGTAAAATGACTTGCTCAAGATATACAACACAATGTTCCTGACCAGGTGCCCGTTTCTCGAAGGTCCCAAAAAGTTTTCACACCCGGAAAGCCATAGCAAAATCTCAAACCTTCTGATTACAGAGCTGTTTTATTCACGTATTCTTAATACAATCAGAGGTTCCATTCTGTACAAGAAGTTTCAGGGCATACACACCTCTCTGTCTTTAAATACTGATCAACTAAAAATGGATTTTCAGGCCTGAAAAGTCTCCGGGGCTTTCGAGAAACAGGCCCCAGGCCTCGAACCCAGAATGCTTCATCCAGTGACAAGTGCACTAACCATGAGACCACCACTCCTCCACATTTTAATTTCATTTTACTGCTCAAAAACTCTGAGAATCAAAGAGAGAGTGGAATCAGACAATCATGGTTTACCTCTCCAGGAAGACCCACTGGTAGTGGTTTCATGTTCTCATCCATGATGGCAACATAGACCCCTGGCAAAAGCTTTCCAACTGGGCAGAATTTCCGTTTGTTATCGTCTGTATCTGAGAGCTACAGGATTGGGAAAAGTAAGAGTTGTAAGCCAACAAATCCTAATACAGGCAGTACTGAAAATGAAATTGGACATCAGCATTGACTTGCTTCAGTTCCAAGGTCCTGATTATTGGTCCTGCTAGGAATCAAACCCCTACCCCCTTATTCATCAGTAGTCTCTCACACCATAGCGTTAAGCAAGCAAAAAATAAGGAATATAAAATAAATCCTTTCACCATCTCTCATCCACATCTTCACTGACAAAAGTTTGCCCATAAGTTACCATATACATGTAGATTAAGCCAAGCCTAGAAGTGGAGCTCCTGGGCCAGGTTGTTCAAAGCCTGATTAATAAGCTAGCCCAAGATAAGCGAGAAATTTTATTTCAGTTTTGTAAATTTGCGTTGTCATCTTCCTGCGTACGTGCCCACCAGCAATATCAATTCATGGGTTTCCTTTTCTTTCCTATATGAGTGTGGTGCTCCACTTGGCAGAGCTCTGCTACTAAATTAATTCAAAATAATTATGACTAATTTTTAAAAATAAGAAATACAGTAGAATCTTGACTTCTTGAACCCTCGATTCTTCAAACCTCCCCTCAGATGAACACTGTAATTTTACTCGAACTACCACATTTCCCAAACCGATTTTAATTGCCCTTGGAGGTTTGAAAAACCGGGATTCTACTGTATACACATACTTCACTTTGAAAAGGCATGTTGGTGAGGTCTGCTGTGGCTACATCATGGCACTCCGAGACACTGTAAAGATTCAGCAGCTTGATCCATGGCAATGTTCTCATGCATCTGTCTCTGAGGGCAGTAGTCACCACCTCCCCACACAGCCAGATGATTCTCAGGCAGGATAAGTATCCAGCAAGGTCACTGTCTTCACAGGTTAAAAGTGTCTCTAAAATAGTGTATCAGAAAATACACGGGAAGTATGCCATTTTACTTGAAGACCCTAACTCAGTCCAATTTAACAGGGAAAAGGTAGCTTAAAGGATCATAAACATGGGCCTTAAAATTTCATAATAATTTGCTTAGATTTTCAAAAATGCACAATTAAAAAGTAATCCGCTGAAGCATGCTTGAGTTTGCAAAAAACTGCAATTTTTAATGCAACTAGCAGCCGAGGTCCTGCACACTCACCAAGAGAGTGAAAATATGGTAGTCTTCAAAGGAATGACTCCGAGACAGTGATAGCTAAAATGAGGATGTTATTGTATATGCATATACGTTGTCTGTATACATTCAAATCCACTGACAATTTTACTAGGTAACCAGTCATCAGTTAATCATAATTTAAGGGGAATCCAGTCCTGCAAGTCATACTGTTTGTTACTAACTTATACCCTTCACAAGCTCTAAGTCATTTCGGTAAAACAGATTGGATCTGTAACAAATACTCTCGATTGCAATTGGTTCTAATAGCATTGCTCTTTGTTATATAATTGGTGTGCAATCACATTGTGTCCAATTACAGGTATCCAATTATAATTTTTTGTAATTGGATTTTCCTGTTGTTTGACACCTACCGCATATATGCACATTTATGTCCACCATATGGCTTCCTTTTTAATGTTTCCCTTCAGTGTAAAATTGATGGAAAAAGCCACTGTCTTTGAATCCCGAAATTTGTTATTAATAAGATTAATTAGTAATTGCAATTCAGAGAGTAATCATGCTTGTAATACTTTCAAATCAGCTGCTGATATGCACTCATCTTTGAAATTACTCGCCCGATTACTCCCTTAGATGCACTCTACTTGGTCTAATTTTTACCACTACTTATCATCTACTGATCACATTTTACCTAAAAGAGATGGAGTAAAAAGGACTCGTGTTATTCCGTGCTTCTTCAAGAACTTCAGCAGTAGCAAAGGGTCATAAATAACAGTGTCTGGAATGACATATAGAGGGATTCCCTTCAGAAGAGGTCGCAACAGCTCCCATACAAAGAAGACATTACAGGCCACTCTGTCATCAGGTTGAAATGGAAAATTATGGAATCTCCAGGTGTATGAGAAGACAGCACCCCGATGAGGACAACAAATCCCTGAAAAATAATTCAAGTGATGTATACGTTGTAGTTGTTATAAATTAGAAACTGCTCAGAGTTTTGGTAGACATACATACATGTACATAATTTAACATACATACTTTATTTATTCTACATGCAAAATAGATAAACAATTGAAACTAAAAATAAGAAAAAAAAAGAAGATGCGTCTAGAAAAGGAAGTTAAGAGGCTATCTCTATGTGAAAACTCCCTTGAAAAGGTACAATGAAATCAAAATTAAAATTAAAAATTATTAACAATGATCCTTAATATATTGTACAATAATTTAAATATTTAAGTATAAATTATTTGAGTTTAGATTTCAACTGCTGAAGGTTATCAGCTTCCATTCCATCTCTTGGTAATTGTAAACTTGCAAGACTTGCAAGACTTGCAATACTTGACACTATGTATTGAGAAAAAAAATCCAAACTAAAAGGACCGAAAAGGGCGGGCTGAGAAAGACTTGTTCCCAGACCTCTCTATGCCTCAAATGAGCATTTTGACGAAAACACAAAAAATAAATTATTTAAAAGCATTTACATTGAAGAAAGGAACTTGCATACTTAGTTTTAACATTAAATTTTAAACAACTATTATTTGTAAATCAGTACTAAAAGCAATAAAAACATCTGCGCTGACAGATGAGATGAAACTTAATATTGAAATTCATGAATAAAACCAACAAAGGTCAAACTCTTATTGTCTCAAAAATCCAGCGGATTATATTCAAACTGAACAATAAAAAGCTCTATAAATGCGGGGCTTTCAAATTTACGAAGCGCGAGTATAATATAAATCTGCGCATCGCATTAACTATTTACAGCTGTTTAACTTTCAAATTAAATATCAATTTAATTTTTAAGAGGAAATTTCAGCTGTTTATATTATTCTGTGTGTTTATATCAAATGCTATCTTCAATTGTACTTTGCACTCTTTAGTGTCACACAAAGTCGCATACCTTTTGGCTTTCCTGTGGTCCCTGAAGAATAAACAATGTATGCCAAGTCATCGAGCTTTGTCTTCAATTTTTCCAAAGCGGGTTTCGAAGCGTTCTCCATTTCAAGTCTTTCGTCCCAGCCCTCGTTCAGTAAAATCAAATCCACCGAATTAGGAAGTTTCTCTTTCAAATGTTCACTCGTTATGATCGCCGCAGGTTTTGCGTCCTCAAGAATCGAATAAAGCAGAGTTTCGGGATAGGAGAGTTCTAAAGGCATGTAGGCCCCACCAGCTTTCAAAATCGATATGTAAGCTAAAGGGTATTCCAGCGATCGCTCGAGGTATATTCCAACAGCGCTGTCCCTCTTGACGCCTCTATGCCTGAGGTTCGTAGCCAAAACGTTGGTGAGATCGTCAAGCTCGGAGAAGGAAACAGATCGGCCATCGCCGGACACAACAGCTGTTGCAGTCGGTGGAGTATTCTTCATCTGCCGCTCAAAGATTTCATGAAGACAGCCTTCGTTTTCGTAATCCATGTTGTTCGGCCTTGAGACCTCAACTCTACTGAGAGAAAGTTTGCACGCAATCAAACTTGACCCCTCACATCCTAGAGGAAATCCAAAACTCAGGTGAGAAAACCACGTGTTTCCTTTGAAGCAATGTTGTTATGTCACGCAGACGAAACTTCCGGTTTGTGCCAACTGCACTTCCTGCTGCATTTAGGGTCGTGTAGGCCTTCACAAAAAGTCCCGACTTGGCTAAACGCCAAAGCTACCACTAAAAAGAAAATAAAATTCGCTTTTCTGAAAGATAATAATAAATAAGCTCAAGCGAGGCTCCTTGTCTTATCAGTCAAAAGAGTCTGTGGTCATATCTTGCAATTGGTTTAGCCTGCATGATACTCTGAAAAGGCTGAATGTCCCCCGGCCCCAGGGTGTACTCCCTAAATGGTCTATACAGGGAAGCTTCACCCGAAATGGGTACTTTTTTCAAGCTTCAGGTATATTGAAGGGAAGGGATTTCACAAGCTGAAGTATATGAAAGGGTGAAGAAATTCATCATTTAGTTCCAAACCTTCGCGGGGCTACTTTATCCAAATTTTCTTTTTTCCAACCAAATTAAAGTTCATTATTCAAGGTAACATTTTCCAAAAAATGAAAATAAAATATTAAAACGCATGCGAGGTATTGGGAAAAAGAGGTTTTTAATAACAGTTAATAAACCGTCAAGGTGTCACAATCCCCAAAAGACATGGACTCCTCAGCGACCTTTTTGCGGCAAACGGCTTAAGGCAGGGTTATACATGAGTTTAAGTGAAATTTTAGGAAGTTTAAAGAGGGATTAAATGGACAAAAAGGGGGAGCAGAGAACGAGGAGCATCCAGAGATCCTATATCAAATACTTTCAATTTGAGATTTCATGTCCGTCGAGAGTCCTTTTAAGAATTTTTGTAATCACGCTTCGGCAATTGCTCCTCAGTTTCTTTTTGTTTTGTTGCACATCGCTTTTCTCCGTTTTGCCCTTTACTGTTGACCACCAGCCTAAAACGTATGCGCCTAATACGTGACTGTAGCACTATCGCTTTACCGCGAAGCTCAACTTTCCGTACTGTGAACGCTAGGGGTTCTGTTATTTCATTGGCTGGCAGCATTTTGAGTTGACATATCCCTCTGAGAAGGCGTGACATAATTGTAAATCTTTGGAAGGCGAAAACTTGCACTCGTTTTTCGCGAGAATCCCTCCTCTTTAAATGAATTAATAGGACCCTAATAGGGTATGTAAAATCAACGGTTTTCCTTGAAATTTGGCCAGAACAATCACTGATAGATACGGAACAAAAACGTGTCGGCGAATTCTTTTATTTCAAATACTTTTCTCGTGGTGGTCTCTAACGAAACACGTTACGCGAATTTTTCGATACTGGAACATGATAGTTCTATAAAAAGATAACCAGTAGAAATGAAAGAAAATGCTGACATGCGTTGAGAGATTGATGCTTTGTGATTAGCACTGCATAGTTATTTTGCATCAGCGATCGCATTTGATACCCCATTAATTCGCCGGAATACAGTCGGTAGTTTTGACGTTAACGGCTTCTGCCGCCTTAGGAAAACAGTCGGCAAAAGAGAATATAATTTTACCGAATTCTACATTTTATAATCTTTCCATTGATATATAGTTTGTGGGGGTTTCCTTCAAAACAGTGCGCGTACGAATTTTTTTTCTGGAGAGCACCCGTGGAGGTTTGAAGTAACCTTAATTTATTAAGAACTACCTGAAAATGACAAGACGATTTCCTTTATTGGCGATTTATTCATAATTATATGTGCCAGGTATGAAAGCATGTGTCAGTCAGTCAGTCAAAATGGTACTCTTAAGAGTACTGGGTTGGACCTAAACTTTGTTGAGTATCTCCCCCCCTCCCCCCCCCCCACCAACCCCATCTCCCCCCAGGTAGATGGCCGAGTGAAAGGGGGGGCTTGGAACCAATGGTCGGTACACAAAGTTTGTGGGCATGATTACCAGGCATTGCTCTCCAAAATTGCCCGACTTTCCCTAATAATATATTATGAATTCCCTGACCAAATAAATACAAAACATCAGATACAGCAACAACTACCAGTCTCCCCCTAACAGCAATCCTTTCAACTCATTCATCCAGACTGACAAATGTTTCTTCTTTCAGTTTTCTCTGACTTTTCTTCAAAATGTCTAAATTTTCCCTTGCTCAAAATAAAATGCTGACTTTTCCCAGACGTTGAAATTTGTGCATCCTCAAAGTTACAATGTTTGGGGTAAAAGAGAAACAGTTATGGACAAAAATTATTAAATTTGCAAGAGAGAGAAAAGTGGAGCCTTAATGCTAATTACTGTTCATAAAATGTACAACAAAATAAAAATTCACTCAACATTCATGAAAACCTCTTTTATTGTTAGCTTTAGCAAACAGCACACTATTGAACTGGTTCTTTTATTATGAAACTACACGATAACCAGTGTTCTGCATATAACTTATTCTTTTACTGTTTTTACTGACGCAAATCGTGATCAGCCTTTGCAAGACCCAAAGCGGTGTTAAGCTGCTTTCCTTTCAGGCTTCCCCAGACCACATGATCACTAAGACCCAGGATCTGGGCAGCAGCCAAAGCTGCACCATCGGGGTTGAGTGTTGTGGTGCAACCCAAGCCAGATGGTAGCCGTAGAGAAGACCAGATATCTTGAGCACCCCACTGGGATAACACTGGAGGGCAGTTGATCACTGGGAAAGCTGTATTGCCAGACAGGACTGGTCCAAGGCCATTACTGCGACCAGCAACTGCAACAATTACCAGAGGCATGCCTTGGCCTTCATACCATCGCAGGACCTGAAGGGCATCTTCAGTACCCTTGTGCGCTGAGCAGATGCGAAGATCTGCAGGAACACCAAACTCCTTCAGTGCAGACTCAATTTTCTTACAGTGGTCCATGTCACTCGGGGATCCCATGAAGACAACAGCATGGCCTGGGTGGTGCTTGTTCAGTTTCTGAACTTCTTTGGCCACCCAGTCATAATTCTTTTTGACTTGTTCCAGTGCTTCTGGGGTAACTTCAGGAAGATTCCTGTACACTTGCTTGTCACGCATCAGACGCTTGTCCCCAGATGGCCAGATTCTCCAGGAGTCATTGTCTATGACATCAGCCAGGAGCAGTTCACCAGTCTTGTGGTTGAACCCAAACTCCACCTTCATGTCCACAAGTGCAACATCCACAGTTGCCCAGGCTTTTTCTAGGATCTCAAAAACTGCCACCGCTGTCTCTCCCATGATGTTGAGCTCGTGCTTACCAACCTTGCGGCCGCCAGCAGTCAGCTCTGCCTCCACACACTCTTCGTAAGTCCAGAATGGATCATGCTGAGCATCATCTTTGAAGAACATCTCCAGCTTAACAGGTGCAAATCTGTATCCTTCCTTGATTCCAGTGTACCTCTTCAAGAATGAGCCTGTAGCAATGCGACGAGTCACCACCTCAAGCAGGATCATATCACAGTTAACGCCGATGAAAGATTCGTCATCGTACTTTCTCACAAAGTGCGTCTTGATGCCGCAAGTGTTGAGCAGCTCAAACACAGCAGAGGTTGTGGCATTGCTGAACTTTGCTTTGCCGACAAGGTCGTTCTTTCTGGTGCTGTCAAATGCGGTGATTTTGTCCTTGGATTTTAACAGCACATGATTACCATCTGGTGAGTCAGGCAAAGCGTAAATTATCTTGGTTTTACCCTCATTCAGCTGCTGGCCAATCTTGATGTCTGAAAATGTTACAAAAAAGAAGATTGAGTACAAATACATTAGACACTGGTAACTACAAGAAAATGCTGCAGTCTGACTGGTTGATCTATTTCACACCATCAGCCACTTGTGTGCAGTAACTGGAGGTCACCTACAAAATGATAGCAATTTCTTGCTTCTTCAAAGTGCTGGAGGAAGATTTAGAGTACTGGATAATAAAATTATAGAGAAGACTTCAGGGAAGACATTGTCACCATTTCATGACTTTGAATTCTCACAACTGCTCAATTAAGTCATGAATTTTTGTACACAGTTACAATGGGAACTTAGTTCATCAGTCATTTTGCTAATAAAGCATGAAGAAAAATACTAATTATAATTAGGTAGAAATTCTAAGCTTATTAAATTATTGTTCAATGGAAATTGAATATGCTAATCTATAATTGAAAATCATTCAAGAGGTCACTAATTCTTGTTCCTTGATACTTATCTAGTTATAGGAGCTGGTTATTAATGGCATATTATAACTGAAAATTTCGTTGTTTAGAAGTTACTCGATTTTTGGCCAGTATTTAGGATAGATATTTTTGCAACTGCAGGTTGCATAACATCTTTTCTCTATATTTATTGTTTGTATTCCTTCACATTGTTGAGCTGGTTTAGCTTTTTTGTGTATATGAATAAATTATTGTTGTTGTTGTTGTCTTAAAAGATATATTAAGGGCTTCAAAAAGTCAAAAATTTTAGTAGAACTATTCACGATATTAACTATGGAGTACTCTTTGTTGAATTTTTTTATGGATTGGAGTGGGGTGGGAAACTGATAATTATTATCTGGGATTTTTTTCTCAAGGGTGCCCCTGATCTTCCGAGCACATGGCTGCACTCCTGGGGGTCTAGATCTGTGTCACTTTAAAAACAAGCCATACAAAGTCATCGAGAAAACCAGCATGACCAAAATACAAAATAAGTTTGTTCCCAACGTGATATTTTGGTTGTAGCAATGAGTGGGAACGAGTAAAATCACTTGCAAATGTGTTACGTGATCTGGATAAATGATCTCGCCCTGTCACATTGTTCTGCACGAAAGTCAAATTAGCTTACAAAATTATTTCTCGTGGAGTCCCAAGGAAGACCCTTGACTACTATTGAGTAAAATCGAAACAGAAAACCTCGTGTAAAAGTTCGGGCTAACGAAGTGACGACTCCACTCGTAGGTGAAAATCTAAGTTACACGAGCAGCATATTTCCTAAATTTTAGGTCGTCATAACTGAATTTCGTTTTGGCAGTGAATAAATGTGAAAATCTGGACTACAAACGTTCATTTAACCTACCTGAGGCTGGTTTCTGTTCGGCCATTGGACGAAATTATGAAGATTCAGTAAGACACAAGTTTCGTCCCTGAGAGTTAGAGATAAGTCGCCACGTGAGTGCTCGGGGCTTCAACTTTCATTCAGGATATAACATGTGATCCACCCACAGCCAATCACAAAGCCGAGCTTAATCGGTATTTCCCGCCAGCTAATAGAACATCCAATCAGAACACATTTCCCGCCAACTCGAATTCAAATTTTCTGTCGAGACTCCTTTGATTTCCCCCGGCGTTTTCAAATGAATAGTTGTAAGTTCTTAGCGAGCGATCTCTGCGAACAGGAAGTTTAACTGATCGATTCCTTGAAGTATGTAATCTTCTTAATTTTCTTCATATTGGACCACACTATACACCTGTGACACCTGCGGTAGTATATAGAGATCGATCCAAGCGTCGGAGACCATTGTCAAGATGGCGTCTGAGGAAACTGGACTAACACATGCTTGTGGTGTTTTTGCGTGTATAAGAGCCGATGGAGTTTCTTCAGCAGAGGTTGATGTTGCTAGTATAATCTCCCTTGGGTTAGTTTCCCTTCAACATCGGTAAGTTCTTTGAATTTTGGATTTAACTTCGAAAAGTTTGAGTTGAGTTGAATGAAGTCTGTGTATTGGGCAATTTTTAATACGGTATTTATAAGCTTAAACGTCGTCGCTTCGAGGTTATTGTTATTTATTGTTGAATTTATTATAAGTTCAAGCTTACAGATCCGCTGAGACCACCCATTGACAGACAAAATCAAGTTTTGTTGTCTCGTAAACGTTTTGTTCAACAAGCGCCGCATGTAGAGTCGCTTTATTTTCCTTTCACTCTGAAGCATGGTGAGTCGAATATGGTAACAACTTCCCGTGCGTAGGCGCCTAAACACCATCGAACAGAGTAGTAATTCATTAATATTTCATACAGATGTTTCGTGAATTCATTGACCTGACCTAAATAATTAGGAATGCCTAAACAATACTTCAAATCACCCACGGTAACGAAATTTTGTCTAAATCTGCTGTAAATTTAATTACTTGTGGCACTTCTAATTAAACCTTATATTTGTCTATTTTTAATATTACTTAATTGTTTAGAGTTGACAGTTATAATCTTGCAGCAAATGGCAGTATTTTTATATTGGTATTAACAGTATTAAATATCATACCTGGTTTATGAAATATAAACCAATCAGATTTCAAGCATTTTCAGGGACAAAAAAGATGATGTTCAAATACTAATCACATGGCTCAAAGTTAATTAATGTTCACGGCATCTTTCAGTCTAACGTTTTTAGGGTCTAAGTGTGCATTCCTTTGGAAAGATCCAGATCAGGATTTACGATTCAAGATCACTCAGATCATGGTGCTTCAAAGAGATCGATGAATCTACTCTGGACAAGGATTCATCAGTTTGTGTGACATACATGTGCCATGATCCAAATAATCACATTCCAAATCATGCAATGGGAACACACCCTAAGGGCAGGATGTATATTTACCCTCAGACAAAATGTTGTTAATAACTTGTTAAGCAGTCTTTTAGAACATTTAAATCGGTCTCATAAGGCCGTATGAATTGCATCCCATGGTGCGACAAGGACTAATGATGACGATGAAACCAGTGTCACGCAATCAAGAACAACAAACTTCCATACCGTCAGACATATAAAATTGCTCACTGAAAATTAATGATTAGCATGTCAAAGTCCTTTTCAAAACATATTCAAACAATTCATATGCTTTTTGACACAACTGCCAAAATACAAAGGACTCTCAAAGATTGGTCAAGCCAAAGTCAGGATAAAATTCTGGCAAGCGACATGGCATCAAAACAGCAACATAATTGGGGTTGAAATTCTGACAGGGATGTTCAGACCTTCTAAATTTGTAACTTGATAAGGTTTGAAATTGAGACAGGGGTTGTCATTACTACCCCCCGCCCCCAAACAGGTCTCATTAATTATTCTACTGCTGGAAATACTTTATGACAACCATACCCTGCATTCTGATTTTCATAGACTGTCTAGCTTCTTCTTTGTTGTTGTCAAAACAGGTCTAGCTTTCCCTCCCCCCAAGAGCAGTTCATTACTTATCACTAGTGGAGTTTTTGTTTTCTTTGTCTCAAACCTCCAGTAGTTAATAGTGATTATTATGAATATCACTTTTTTTTCTAAAGGGGCCAAGAGAGTGCAGGAATAGTGACCAATGATGGTAAAAGGTTTCACCAGCACAAAGGAATGGGATTAGTGAACTATGTGTTTCAAGAACAGCACATCAAATCCCTGCCAGGTCATATGGGTATTGGACATACGCGCTACTCAACAGCTGGATCATCTGAACTTGTCAACTGTCAGCCATTTGTTGTGGACACCATACATGGACACATGGCAGTGGGACACAATGGTGAACTTGTCAATGCAAAGGCATTAAGAAAAAAGGTTCTCTTACAAGGAACTGGTCTCTCAACTGGAAGTGATAGTGAGGTAATCACACAGCTGTTGACAGCTACTCCGCCATGTGGAGAACCAGATGGCCCTAACTGGACAGGAAGAATTTATGAAATGATGCAGCTGACGCAGTTGGCATACTCGCTTGTCATCATGACACAGGACTGCATCTATGCTGTCAGGGACCCTCATGGCAATCGTCCTTTGTGTATTGGCAGACTAATGAGTTTAAATGAGAGCCCTCAGTTGTCACGTCTCGGTGGAGAAATTGTCGAGAATGGAGAAATCTCTGATGATGATAGCACACTAGGGTGGATCGTGTCTTCGGAGTCTTGTGGCTTTCATTCATTTGGAGCTTCCATGTGTAGAGAAGTGAAGCCTGGCGAGATTGTGAAGTTGACCACAAATGGTTTCAAGTCCATGAGGATAGTGTCTCTTGAAAACCCAGAGAAGCCTCCCTCATTCTGCATCTTTGAATATGTGTACTTTGCACGGCCGGACAGCATGTTTGAGGGACAGATGGTTTACAGTGTGCGGCAACGATGTGGGGAGCAGTTAGCCATAGAAGCGCCAGTCGAAGCAGAACTAGTGAGCACAGTCCCAGAGTCTGCAACCCCTGCAGCCCTGGGGTACTCCTTACGAACTGGCATTCCTTACGTCGAAGTCCTCACCAAAAATCGTTACGTTGGACGCACATTCATTCAACCAAGCAACAGGCTTCGGAAGCTTGGTGTTGCCAGGAAATTTGGTCCTCTGTCAATGAATTTTAAAGGAAAGAGAGTTGTACTTGTTGATGATTCTATTGTGCGTGGAAATACAATGGGTCCCATTATTAAGCTATTGAAGCAGGCTGGTGCTGGAGAGGTAGGTCCCAAGTTAAATATCGTAAGCTAAGCTGAAATGTAGTCTACAAAAACAGCCCCAGCTCAGTTAATTTCAGATGCAGAAAGACTCTTTCTGTTTTAGAAATGGCAATGCCGGGAGCTACGAGAGGTATTGACTCAGGCTAGATAAAATTTAAACTATTAATAGCAGCGCGAAAAGTTGAAATCCACCAGCCCAGTGGGCCAGTAAATTCACTTTTCACTCGCTTGTCCCCACTTAAATATTACCTGCCAATATGAGAGCCAATATTTCAATCAGACCCACAAGACTACTGAAGATAAAAAACAGCACACAATCTACTACAAGAACTGGGTTCCAATCTTGCCTGGTCAATTAATTGTGTACTTGAAGGGCCATGTAATAATGTATTTGTTTGTTTCCTATTTACTAGGTGCACATTCGAGTGGCTTCACCCCCAGTTAAGTATCCCTGTTATATGGGAATCAATATTCCCACAAGAGAGGAGCTGATTGCAAACAAGTTGAATGCAGATGCACTAGCAAAGGAGTTAGGGGCAGACAGCCTGGTGTACCTGAGTTTAGAAGGCTTAAAGACAGCTGTGCAGTCGGGCATACCTAATCCTGCTGGGAAAAAGACTGGGCACTGTACTGCATGTTTGAATGGACAGTACCCTGTTGATCTGCTGGACTGGTGAATTGAAAACTATTGTAATCACTAAATATGAATATTTTGATACTAAACCCACCATTGAGGTTAAATTTAGAACTGAGATGCTTTTAATTATTAATTTATAGTTATAAAATGTGGTTATGACTAGACAGTCAGATGTTGTTACCAGCAAGAGTGCTCAAGTACTTTCCCCTTTTGTATACTTCGTGCAAAACAATAACAAGTTATTTATTAAGTGAGAACATATTTTTTCCTTTCTGAGAAGAAGTACAGTTATATTAAATTTTGGTTTAAGTTCCATCTGTAACAGTTTATAGATGCTTAATTTATAAGTTTTGTACAAAAGTTGCTAAATTATATACATTTTAAGTTAGACTGTGTCAGTTGGTGGGGACAATGACAAACAGTACATTTCTCTGGGATGATCCAGGAGCGATGTTATGATCCAAGATCACTTATGGTGCATCAGAGGAGCTAATGAAAGGTTTCTTTGATACATTATAATCTGAATGAACTTGGATCATAAATATTGTCATCTGGACCTTCCCAAGGGAATGCCTGCAAGTATGGTCCAGTGACAGTCCAACTGTTCATTAGGGTGTGGTTTCCATTAGCGCAGGTTTCACTGTACTGATTGCATGAGAAAACTCGTGACAGGAAGTCAGGAACTCTTCATCTTCTTTTTACCCAGATTTGAAATTGCTCCTAAGCCAAACCAATTGTGTGCAAATTTTTTTACCATGTTTTCAACGAAAGATTGACGCTTTATGAACCATTAGATACTAAGTCATAATAAGGAAAATTGTTTAATGTGTGTTTACCATAAATTATGTTTCTTACTATGAGAATTTTTACAAAACCAGTTTCATGGAGGGGTGGCGAATGGTCCCTCAAAAACTCTAGGCCTTGCAAAATTTTAGTAGAATTTCATGGCTCTTGTAGTCTCCTTTGTTGTGGTTATCTGCATATCATAGTCTTGATTTTTAAACAAAGCTGTCACAGTCTAAGGCTAAGCAAAAATGAAGTACCAAACTCTTGATTCAGTTTGGTTGTTTGTTTGTTTGTTTGTTTTTGTGAAATGACATCTTTTAGTGTATTGATAATAAAACAGACTTTACGATTTCTGAGGAAAGCTTAATCGTAAATCCTCTTAAATTGAATTAAGCAAGCCACAATAGCTCACAATGAAACCTTGTGGAGCTGTGTAATAATAGGCGATTAACATGATGGCATCATTTGACTACAGCTACCAGAATCCTTCACTCTGTCTGCCTGTTATGCTAATTAGAGCAATTGTTCTTTAAACCCCACTGGGACTTTAAAATTTCAATAATAAAGAAAAGACAAAAGGAATTCTGGTAGTTGTAATCAAATGACAGCAACGTGCAAATCTGCTATTATTAACTGTTGACAGTTTTTCAGATTTGACATCTTGTACAAGCATTTACAACTGAAGGCTCCCTACATACATGTTTGTTTCATATATATACAAAAAAGTATACAGTAAATAAATTCAAAAAGGGAGACTCAGAACATCTCAAGCTTGCACTAAGACACTTTTGAGGTCTTGGTCTCAGAATTTCACAAGTCAAAATGTCTCGGACTCCAGAAGAAAAATGCTTGCTTCACCTTCTCGCGACATCTTGCATTCACCATCCGCCACCCCTTCATACTATAATTTGTATTCTTTCAACTTCTTTCAACTTTGTAAGCTTGTTGCCATGGCAGTGGCTCAGGATGCAAGAAGGTGGCATAGTTTATTCAGGAGGATGTAAGAAGCTACCCAGTTGATATAACAGATTCTCCTGAGGGTAATAGTATGTTTGTTAGCCGTAAAGGAGAATTTCAAATTGCTGGCCATTTCTTTGGTTGGGATTTAAATGGTGTTGAACCCTCAACTGAACTCTTTATTTTTGAATGTATTGATTGTGTGAGATCAAACTGAATAATAAAGAAATGCTGTGGATTGCTTCTAAGCATTATTTTATAAATTCAATTCAGTCTCTCTCAGGATGCAGTGTTAAGTCTCCAGTAAACACATAACAGGCCCTTGGTACAATGCTGCTACAATAGGGGGGTGGGGCTCCCAGAGAGAAATTAAACTCCCACATAGAAAGGACAGGGGTACTTGTGGTACCTTTTAGGGGTTAAAAACACGGTTTTGGTATTTAGGGTGTTCAGCCTCAAAAAGTCCATAGCTGGAGCTTTAACAATACCTTTTAGGGTATTGAGCTGAAAAAAAAAAAATGACAGGAGATTGTCTTGTTTTAGAATTGGCACCTCCTAAGGGTTAAAACCATTTAAAGTAATGCCCACAAAACAGGATCTTAAGACCTCTCAGGGTTATTTTCAGAATTTCTGACAAGCACCCC
>Ga0126339_10000884_pt1 | contig 18675 bp, 15 predicted proteins | sample OrbTmetagenome_2_FD_92532 | JGI IMG/M metagenome (GOLD analysis project Ga0126339, IMG submission 92532) | Coral microbial communities from Petempiche,Puerto Morelos, Mexico - Orbicella T R C metagenome | ecosystem: Host-associated > Invertebrates > Cnidaria > Coral | place: Petempiche,Puerto...
GTCGGCCACGGCGTCGGGCAATGGTCCGTCGCCGTAGTGATAAAGCCAGGTCTTGGCCTTCACATCGGCGGGCAGGTCAACAAGCTCCCAGTAATGCGCATGGGCACCGCCTTTGTGCGGCTTGGTATCGCAATCCTGCAAGATCAGCCGCGCCGATCGATAATACGGCATCAGCCGATCGGGTTGGTGCAGGCAGTCGGAGGTGAACAGCACGGGTCCCCCGCTGGCATGAATCATCAGGCCGTAGGACTGCATGACCGCATCGCCGGACGCGATGTGCACAAGAGGCACCAGATCCAGCCGACATCCCCCAAAAACGAACGAGCCCGTCGCCGGCAACGGCCGGACGTCGAAAAAGTCGTCCAGGCTGCCATGGCCGTAGTCGAGCGCCTCCATCCCCGCCTTGAGGGATTCCCGCCACAAGGGGCCAGCCATGTCCTCCTGAATGTACAGAATCGGCCGATCCAGACCGGGCGCGAAGTAGGTCGTAAAGCCCAGCCACTCCAGGCCACCGATATGGTCACCGTGCAAATGGCTCACGTAGACGGCGGTGATGTCGCGCTGACAGAAGCCGGCGGCTTTCAAGGCCCGACGGGCATCGGTGCCGCAGTCGATGAGCAGACGGCCGCCATCGTCGGCCTCCAGGATGGCGTTGCTTTGGAAATTGTCGTCGGCCAGTGTGAAGGCCGACCCGGTTCCGAGGAAAATCAATCGCATCGCGCGGATGTTCCTGCCTCGCTTCGCGCGCCCATCCCCGGTCCGGCCGCCTGTCGGGCGTTCGCCGTCTCCGTTCTGGAAGCACCCTCTGGACCCGGCACCGACCGTCGTGTCCCAGGCCCCCAACAATACGGAGCTTTCGCCGCCCTGAACACCTGCTATGTTGGCAGAGGAGGGTCCCCTTAACCCGCTCGGACCCGGGATCGGCCCTGGTTGTATCGCAGCGGATCCAGGCCCGGCGCATCTCCCCGATCCGTGGTGTTACAGGATCACGGCACCTTAGGTTTTGTCGCAGGTTTCCTATCCATGATCCGTCGTTTCAGTGTGTCCCTGCGTGTGATTCTCGCGCTCGGCTTCACCGGTCTCGTGGCGTTGTCCACCGGCACGGTGATCGGTCTCAACTTTTGGTCCAGCGGATCCGTGGCCGACGATCTGATGGTTCAGCGGTCCGTTGCCGTTCTGCACTCCCTGGAAGGGTGGCTGCGGGCGCAACTGCGACCTTTGGAGACCGTCGTACGCAACGCCCAGACCATGGTGGATGATGGGAGCCTGGATCCCACCGACCCGGCGGCGCTGGACGGCTACATCCGTGGCCTTTTGGCCGGAACGCCTCGTCTAGAGATGGTGGCGGTGGTGGCTCCGGACAACACGGTACGCCGATACGGACGGACCGGCGGACCGATGACGGAAGACTGGAGCAACCGCCCGAACGTGGTGGCCATGCTGACGGCCTTGGCGGACCGGGCCCGCAACGGCCAGACCGCGCCCGTCTGGGGCGAGCCGCTGTGGCGCGGCAGCGGTGGCCATGGCGCCTTCAACGTCCGCGCACCGTTGATGCGCGACGGCGTCCCCGTGAGCATCCTCATCGTCATGATCGGCCTCGGCCCCATCAACGATGCGTTGCCGGCGATGCTCACCACCGACATGCTGACGCCCTACGTCCTGTATGACCGAGCGGCCGTCCTGGCTCATCCCTTGCTCGACACCGGCACCTTGCCCAGCAAGGACGGCTCCGAGGCGGCGCAACCCCTGCTGCCCCTCAAGGATTTCCCTGACCTGCATCTGGCGACGCTCTGGAGCGGCGACGAAGTGGATCTGCGCAACACCGTTGACTTGCAACCCGGGTGGGTAAGAGGAGTCGGGTTGCCGGACGAAAAGGTCGTTCATACCCTGCGGGAGGTCACGGGTTACACCCCGGCGCCGTTGTTGATAGGTACCCACTTCACCGTTCGCGAGGGCGCAACCGCTTATGTTAGATTGTGGAACGCCATTTTCGCGGGGTTCGCGGTTCTCATCCTGGCGGTCTTCGCGGCCCTGCTGCTGGGCGGCTGGATCGGCCGACCCATCACCCGGTTCTCCGCGCTCGCCCGCGCCGTGGCGGCGGGCGACCTGACCCAGGAACCACCCAATACGCCAACCCTGATCCGCGAGTTCCGCGAGGGCCACACGGCTTGGCGGGGTATGCTGGAGGGCCTGCGCGAACGCGAACGCATCCGCAGCCTGTTCGGGAAGTACGTGCCCGAGGAGGTGGCCCGTCGCCTGCTGGTCAAAGGGGGCCCGCCGCCGACGGATCACGTGGAGGCCACCGTTCTGTTCGCCGATCTGGCGGGCTTCGCCGCCCTTACCCACGCGCTGGGGGCGGACCGCATGGTGCGCGTGCTGAACGCCTACTTCTCGGCCATGGTCGCGATCCTGGAGCATCACGGCGGCATGGTCACCCAGTTCCAGGGCGACGGCATGCTGGTGGTGTTCAACCTTCCGGAACGCCACCCCGACCATGCCACCTCGGCGGTGCTGGCCGCCCTGGCCATGCAACGGCGGCTGGACGATGGCCCCATTGAAGGGCACTGGCTGCGATGCCGTATCGGTATCGGCACCGGCCCGGTCCTGGCGGGTGCCGTGGGCGCCGAGGGGCGGCTGTCCTACACCGTGCATGGCGACGCCGTGAATCTGGCCGCGCGCCTCGAGGTCCTCAACAAGACCACGGGCACTCGCATCCTGATGTCGGACCGCACCGCCACCCTGGCCCCATCGGTGCCCGTCGTGTCGCTGGGCAAACTGCCGGTGCGGGGTCAGGATGCCGAGGCACGCGTGTTCACCCCGGCCGACGACGTGCCCAGCGATCATTGTCGCCTCGACGGCAGCGGTGGAACCGTGCCCATCGTGCCACCAGCGACCGACACCACATCATCCGAACCACACCCTGCGGCACCGATCAACACCGACGCAGCGAAGCGGGGTTGATCAACCGCGCGACCCCGGGTCACGGCGGCCGCTCACCGGAGTCCATAAAGGAGCGGATGAGGGCCGCGTAGACGGTGGTGCCTTTGAGGCTCCGCAGATGCACATCGAACCGGCGCACGAAGGCGGCATCCACGGTCGCTTTGGAGAACATAGCGTAATATCTTGTATGACTGATTGGGTTATCTTCATAAATATGCAAGGACGCCGCCAACCGCATACGTTGAATCAAGAAAAGACAATTTAAGTAGTCGCAAACGACATAATCAACCCGACCGGCACGAAGCTTTAGAAGGTTTTGATAGTTTTCGCTGGCGATATCGTGAACCACATGCCGACCGAGGAACTCGTCGAAGTCGTCTTGATGACGATATCCCCGCACAATCCCAACGCGACCGCGTTTCAAGTCGTCCCACGACTCAAAGGGAAACCGATCCTTATCCCGCGACCGGACGACGACCACCCACTTGGACTCCACCAGAGGAGTCTCGGGAAAGTGCAACCGATGCCGCCGCTCGCGCACGCGGACGCCGCTGTAGAGCACATCGATCTCGCCGCTTTCGACCAATTGCATGGCGCGGCTCCAGGGAAAGATCTCGATCCACTCGATGGCCACCCCCATGGAGTCCAGGACCGACGTCACGATCTCCGTGGACAGCCCCACCACCCGGCCATGCTCGGTATACTCGAACGGGGGGAAGACGTCCGTTCCCAGGCGCAGGGCCGTCGGCTCCGCGTGGACACGATCGGGTCCGCCAAGCCCGAAGACGGTCACCAAGGTCACCGCCGCCGTGAGGACGACCACCCTGTGCCACAGCCGTTTCATGATTCGGGCCTCGCGTCCATGCAGCATCCCCCTCATCCCGGCCGACGCCTCACGCGTGCCGCGCCGATCACACACCGCCGAGGCTGGCAGGGTCAGCGGTCCGTGCCGCGCGCCACGCAGGCCCGGTCCAGAGACGCCAGGATCGGCGTCAGGGCGTCAACCGTGGCCTCGGCAACGACCGCCGTGCCGCGCGCATTCAGGTGCCAGGTGTCGTAGAAGTGGGATGGCGTCGACGGGAAGCCGGCGATGGGGTCGATCATCGTCCAGCCGCGCGCCTCGGCCACCCCTCGAAGCGCGGCGATGAGCTGATCCCGAACACGCAGAATGTCATCCGGTGCCACGCCCCGTGTGCTCAGACGCTCCCAGACCGTGGCCTGCTCCTTCTCGGCCGGAGTCATGTCCACCCGCAACGCATCCCGATAGGCGATGGCCACCGTCGGGACGCCGTCCACGGCCTCCGCCAAGCCATTGAACCAAGCCGTGCCGATGGCCCGAACCTCGGCGTCCGGCAGCACGCGACGCAGATCGATCCGCGCCGCGCGGCGACGCTCCCGCTCCAGGCGGAAGGCCACCGACACGGCATTCCACAGCTTCGAGACCTCCCACAAGGGGTCGGGCGGCACGATCAGGTTGGCTGCGTCGGGATGCCGCGCCACATAATCATTGACCGCATCGAGGGGCGTTCCAACCAACACCACATAGGCATCGGGGTTCAGCGGCCGGATCTCCTCGATCACCAGGTCCCGCAGCATGTCCGCCGTGTTGCTGGGTCCAGCGGCCAACACGTACTCGATCCGGCAGGACTGGCTCGCCGTCTCGAGCAGAGCCGTCGCTCGGCCGGCGATGGTCAGATCCTCTGGCAACTCGGCTCCGAGCATCTTCGAGTTGCCCAGGAACACCACCCGCAGGGTGTCCGCCGGCTTGGTCACCGCGATGTCCGGCCCACGAAACCCCAGCGCGTTGACGCGCACGTGGCCGTGGACAGCCCCGGGAATGAACCGCTCCATCTCGCCGGGGGCGACCGGGTGAATGGCGGCCTCGCGCAAGGCCACCCAGTCCATTTGATCGGATGGCGCCTTGGTGGCCTGGCGCAACCGATAGAGCCCCTCGCCCACGCCCGCCACCAGAGGCACGGACAACAGCAGGATCAGCCCGAACAGAACTTCCTTGTGTCGATCGCGCAACAACACCGCAGGTCCGTCGCCTGTCCAGGCGCCCCCTTGCTCAATAGCGCCCGTAGCGGAAGTCGGCCAACGGCTCCACGCTGCACATCAGGATCCCGAGGATCAGTCCTGCGAACCAAAGGGCGCAGAGAACCGCCCCGGCTCGGGGTCCCACCCAACGTTCGAGATAGCCGTACATGCCTCGCCCTCCGAACGGGTCGTCACATCCAGGACAGAAAGATGATCCGGAAGGTGTCCAGTGCCCGCAGAGGGGTCTCCGCCGTCAGGATAACGAATCCGAACCACACGAAATGCACCGTCAGCAATACTTTCAAAACGTGCACCGGCCCCGCCAATGCCGCCGGCGTCATCCGATCCAGGCGCTCCCCCCAGCGTGCCGTGCGCTGCCAGACGATGATGCCAAGGCCATGGTACGTGCCCCACAGCAGGAACCGCAGCGAGATCTCATGCCATAGGCCGATGGTGATCATGGTGGCCAGAACGCCCAGGGTTGGACTTCTGGTCATCGATACGACTGTACCAAATATGTAATGACGGCACCACTGCGACAAGGAAATGTGCCAGGATCGCCAGAAAGCCGAGATATTCGACTGCAGGTAAGGCCAGTTAAAGTTTTCAATAACACGGAAACCCAACAATAACGCGAAACCAATAGCGATGTCGGAGAATCCGGAGAACTGGAAATATAGGTTCAAACCCGTCTGCACGGTTGTCAGATAGAGAACAAGCGCCTCATGGTCTTCCGGAACAGCGGCGATCAGCGCCCCGAACTGGCCCTCGACCAGGACGTTGCCGAGGATGGCGATCTTGGCATAGCCGTAGAGAATCCGCTCCGCCCCCTCCGACAAGAGAGCAGAATCAAAGCGCTGGCGCACCACATCACGGCGATAATCATCGATGCGATGGATCGGGCCGACAACAAGAGTCGGCAGAAAGAACAGATAGCCAGCCAGGTCCCGAAAGGACAATGTTGGCAGGTGTCCCTTGAGCCGCTCCAGAACAACGTGGATGCAGCGGAAGGTATAGTAGGACAGGCCCAACGGAATCACCAGCGTGTGCAACAGCCAGTCTTCCTGAACCGTCTGCCCGACCTTGAAGAGGAACAACACGGCGACCATGGTTCCGATCGCCGTCACCGCCATGCGGGTGGTGACCGTCGGGGCCCGCGCCGCCCCATGGGTTATGAGCGTGAAGGCGCTCAGCAGCACCACCGAGCGCGGATCATGGATCACAAGAAACGCCGCCGTGAGGGCGATCAACACCAGGCCGCGCCCCTCGCGCGGCACCAACCAGTAGAGCGAGACCGTCAGCCACATCCACAGAAGCCAGGTCACGGACAAGACATGCATTCAAAGGGATCCCTGGCCTACGGAATGTCCGGACGACCGAACAGCAGCATATACACAAACCCACCGCCCCCCAGGGCCACCAGGACTCCGAGGGTCAGCAGCCAGACGACCGGCGGCGCCGGTCGTGCATGACGTCGCAGGTAGGAGGCGGACTCATTGCGTTTCATGACGCGGCGCGCCCGTCCCGATCCAGATACCCGGCCACGATGGCCTTCAGATGCTCCAGGCGCGATACCCCAAGGATGTCACGCGGTGACAAAATGATGGCGAAAGCCCGCTCGGTCGCTTCCATTAGCTGGATATGCGCCAGACTATCCCACCCAAAGGTGGTGCGGGCTTCTGAGGTCATGCGCAGATCCGACGGCGCGCACCCGAACACTCGGGCGGCGATCTCCAGGATCCGCTCCTCCAGGGTGGCGTCGGCGCGTAAGGGATTGACCGCCTGATCGGCGTCCACGGCGTCCCGAACAGCGTCCAGCAGGACCTTGCCGGCCGGGTTGCGGGGCAACGCGTCCATGATCCGTATCACGCGCGGCACTTTATGGGGCGCCAGGTGCCGGCGGCAATGCTCGACCAAGTCGGTCGTGGCAACGGAGGACCCGGCCCCGTCCCGCAAGACCACGGCGACCGCCACCCGCTCGCCCCAGACCGGGTCCGGCAGTCCGAAGGTGACCGCGTCCGCCACCCCCGGATGTACCAGCAAGGCATCGGTGATGTCCTGGGGCTGGATGTTGGTGCCGCCGGAGATGATCAGGGTCTTCCTGCGTCCGACAATGCGCACGAAGCCGTCGTCGTCGACCGTCGCCAGGTCACCGGTGTGAAACCAGCCGTCCTTCAGCACCTCGGCGGTCAGATCCGGCCGGTTCAGATAGCCCCGCATGATGTTGCCGCCCCGGATCAGCAGTTCCCCGGGCTCGCCCGCCGGGACATCGTGGCCCTCGGGATCGATCACGCGAATCTCGCAGTCCACCGGTTGGCCGACGGTCCCCATGCGGAAGCGATCCTCGGCCGGGCCGCAGTACAGCGCCTCGCAGACCGTCTCCGACAGGCCATAGGTGTTCACCACCCGCACCCCGAAACGCTCCTGGACGGACCGCCACAGGGGTTCGGGCAGGCGGTCGCCGCTGGAGCGGATATAGCGGAAGTCCGGCGTGCGGAAGGCATCGTCGAACTCGCCGTGCAGGCGGTCCATGATCGACAGGATCGCCGGCACGACGATGAAGTGGGTGATGCGATCGCGGTAGACGCCATGCAGGATGGTCCCCAGGTCCTGCACCGCGAAGCGGCGCGGACGGAACAGAGTGGCTCCGGTCACCAGGCTGATGATCGGCCCATGCAGCAGGCCGTCGGTGAAGTGCAGCGGCAGGACGTTGAGGATATGGCTGCCCGCGTCGTAGTCGTACACCGTGAGGAAGGTTTCGATCTGGGCCGACAGATTGCCGTGACTCAACTCCACCACCTTCGGCGCACTGGTGGTGCCGGACGTGAACAGCATCAGGCCCGGCGTCTCCGGCGTCGGAGGAGGGGACAACAACGGGGGCGACGGGTCGACCGGTGTCACCGCCGCCAGTTCGGCCAATAGACCCGCGGGCGCCGCGGCCTCCCCTTTTCGCGGCTTGAGCAGGCGCCCGATCAGACCACCCCGCCCACCGCCGTCAGCCGGCTCGACCACCGTGTGCGCCAGCCCTGGCGGCAGCGGCGCGGCGTCCAGAATGGCACGATCGACGATGGCATGCGTCACGCCCGCCGCCGTCAGGGCATGGCGGCGTTCGGTCGGGCTCAAGTCGACGTTCAGGTTGATCACGGCGATGCCGGACCGCAGGCTCGCCCAGAGCACGGCGGCCAGCACCGGCACATCCTCGGTCAGAAGGCCGATGCGATCACCGGGCCCCAGACCCTTGGCGGCGAACAGGGTCCGCAGCCGCGCGATTCTATCCAGCAAGGGACCGTAGGGAGTCGCACGCCCGTCGATCACCAGCGCCGGTCGAGACGCCGGAACCGACCGGACCGCCTGGTCGAACAGCTCACACAACCCCATGCCCGCGTCCCTTGGTCTCATGATCTCGCCGATCGACCGGCGTGATCGGCCTCGAAGGCCGTCCGAAGCGTCATCTTATCGGGTTTGCCACGCCCGACCCGAGGGAGGTCCGGCCGCACCAGAACATGGCTCGGCACCTTGTACGGCCCCAGCCGATCCAGCACGCGCGTCCGCAACGCGCGCTCCAAAACCGTGTGATCGTCACCCGCATGCGCCTCGGCCGGGACCACCACCGCCGCGATCTTCTCGATCCCGTCTCCGTCCCTCCAGCCGAAGACGCAAGCCTCGCGGACCACATCGGCCTCGTTGAGGACGTCCTCGATCTCAATAGGGCTGACAAGCCCGCCCTCCCGGGTCTTGATGATGTCGCGGCGCCGGCCGATGATCTCGATCCGGCCACTGTCATGCACCCGCCCCAGGTCCCCGGTCCAGTACCATCCGTCCCGCACCCCCACGGTGGGGTCGGCGTGGCCCAGGGTATCGAGCATCACGCCATCGGTGTGCACACAGATCTCGCCGCAATCACCCACCGCGACCGGCTGGCCGGCCTCGTCCAGCATGCGGATCAGCGCCTCAGACGCCAGGCCACCCTGGGTGGTCAAGGTGCCCGGCTGATCAGGGTTGGAGTAAGCCACGGTGCCGATCTCGCGCGCGCCGTAATAGTCGACCAGCGGCACCGGCACGCGCGCCCGAAACGCCTCGGCGGTCGCCGCGTCGAGAATACCGGAGCCACTGAACACCGTGCGCAGGCTGGTCAAGGCACCGGGCGGCAGTCGGTTGCCCGCCTTGACAAGACCGCGCAGCACGTTGGGCACGGCCGTCAATCGGGTCACCCCATGGGAGTCGGCCTCCAGCGCCAGGGCCAGCGGCTGCTCCCGCCCGGCGGCCGACGGCAGTACCGTGGTGCCGCCGCAGAGGAGGGGCAGCGTGACCATACTGCGGAAGGCGCTCAGCGCCGTGAAGTCGGTGGCGGTACAGAAAACATCGGTGGCGTCGAAGCCAAAGCGGCGCGCGGCCGCCTCGCTGGTGCGGAACACCGCCTCGTGGCTGGTGCGCACGGGCTTGGGAGCGCCGGTGGAGCCACTGGAAAAACCAATGAGGGCTGGATCGTCAGGAGAAACGGCGACCTGGGACAGGAGATCGGGCGGCGGCGCCGGACAGTCCGCCACCCAGTCGGCGAAGCCGATCTCGTTGTCCCCCTGGCTGTCATCGTCCGCCAGACTGATCCGAGCCCCGGTTTCCGGTGCCTCGCCGATCAGACCAAAGCGGGCCGAAACGGTCAGCACGGCCGGTGCCTGGCCGACCATGGCCCGCAGGGTTGCCGGCCCCACCGAATCGCCCAGGCGGACGACCACGCCACCGATCAGCAGCGTGGCCATGGCCACCAGGTAGGACTCCAGGCGCTGGGTCGCGTCCACCGCCACCCAACCGCCCGGCCCCACCCCATCGCGGCGCAGCCCGGCGGCGATGCGGCCCACCAGGTCGCGAACCTCGCCAGCAGACAAGACGCCCTCTCCAACCACGTGCACCACGGGCACGCCGGCTGCCCGCGCCAGACCGTGGCGCAGGATGGTCAGGGCCGTGCGATCGGGCCAGGGCCAAGCACTGGCCGGGCCGATTCCATTGGCGACCGTCATCACCGGGACATCGTGGTCATCAAGACCAAGCCGGCGCCGCAGGGCCTCGACGGCCCGGCACGCCCCCTCTTCCGTGATCGTCAGGGCCCGGGCCATGCGGGCCGGCGGCGCCGCCAGCGCCATCCAGTACAGCAGCATCATCTCCGTGGGGGAGAGATCGCGGGCACCGCCATCACCTTTGGTGAGTCGACCGGCCTGGACGTCTAGATGAAAAAGACACCGCGCTTTCATGGCTAGCGTGGCCGTGGTCCTCTTACTCATGGAGTGTGGTCCTGGTCTTCGTACGTCTCGCTCTGTCCACCATCACCCAACGCCCATCACCCAACGCCCATCACCCAACGCCCATCACCCAACGCCCATCACCCAACGCCCATCACCCAACGCCCATCACCCAACGCCAAGACCGGCCTGCACGACCAGAACCACCGCCAGCACACCCAGGACTCCGAACGTGCCGGTCATACCGCCAACCCGCAACCGCAAGGGGGCGGCATCGCTGCGAAATCCCAGGAAGTGCGTCACCCGCGACGCCACAAGACCGAGTCCCAGGGTGTGCACGGCCCAAGTCGGAAGGCCCTGGGCCTCCGCCAATGCCAGCATGAGCAAGGCCAACGGCACATATTCGGTGAAATTGGCCTGCAAGCGCATGGCACGCTCCAACGCGATGTCGCCTTGATGCCCGACAGAGACGCGATGCGCTCGCCGCAATCCGATCACTCGCGCGGAAAGGTAGATCAGCCCCACGGCACAAATTGCCATATAGACGCCAGCGACCATGACCACCCTCTTTGCCTGGATTGTCTTGAGGGTAGTGTGATCCAAGTCGGCATGATCGTCTACCGGTGACCGCTTCTTGTCTCATCGTCTCGACTGGAGTGGCGGAGTGACATCGCAATGCTGGCGGAGGTCTTACGTCTGTCGAGACGCATCATCCAGCCGGCGGATGTGGACCATGGGACGGCCCAAGAGAACTTCAGCGGCGCACTTCATACTTATACGCGAAATTACTGCTTTATCACTCTATAATATTGTTTTTTGTTCAACAACGAAAGAGATCATGATACATCTTTTTGTGGCGATTCAGGTCGCATAAATCCAATCATGCAATCATCCAATGTTGTCTCACCTAAAACGACGAAAGCACTGTCAAATGGAGCGCGGCAAAACATGTCGCACTCGGTTCGAGTTGGGAGTGTTCTCAATGTCACGCACACATCATTATGCCATCGCAACCTGCTTGGCTGTTGTCGTTTCCACCGTCCTAGCGCCCACGACAGCGCCAGCCAACGAGTTTGTGCCCCAGATCCAGCGCCTGGTCACCGACAAGATTGAACCGTGGCTTGCGGACGAGACCCTGCTGTCGGCGGTTCGGGCTCAGAACGTCGCGCATGCCGGCATGGACTCGGAGCGGATCAACGCCCTCGATACCCAGTGGCGCGACGAAGCGACGGCCGGATCCGGCCCGCTGATTGATTCCGTTCTGGGCAATGACCTGTCGGCCTTTCTGATCGAGAAAAAGCAGACCCTGGACGGCGTGGTGTCCGAGATGTTCGTCATGGACAATATTGGGCTTAATGTGGGTCAGTCTGACATTACGTCTGACTATTGGCAGGGAGACGAAGACAAGTGGAAAAAGACTTTCGGACTCGGTCCTGACGCCACCTTCATTGATGAGGTGGAGTTTGATGACAGCGCCGAAGCCTTCTTATCCCAGGCCAGTGTCACCATCGTTGACCCCGACACCGGAAAAGCCATCGGCGCCATTACCATCGGCATCAATGTCGAGAAGTTGTTCTAGGGACGGTCGACACGGTGGTGATGATCCTGGCGATGCCTGAGCGACCATCACGATCGCGATTGCCCGGGTACGAGGATCGCGAGGCGTGCCCAGCGCCACGATGGGCCTGTCCGACGTCGCGACCGAGATGGCCCCACCCTGTCGCGACACCATCACACCGCTTGGACTAGACCGGATCCGCGGCCTCCGGAAGGCGCACCGGCCTCGGCACCCACACCGTTCAGACTGGCGCAGGCGGTCACGGTGTTCCATGCGGTGTCGACAATCAGCGCACCAGCCTGCCAAGACCGACGTGACGACGCACAGGCAGAACAGGAAAGCTGGAAATACTTGAAATAGAGCCAGAACGGACGTGCGATTTTCCACCCTGCCTTATGTGCCGGGAGTCAAAATCATGACCATCTCTTATCGGATCCTGATGGGATTTCTTCTTGTCTTGGTTTTGACCGTTTCAGTCGGTGTCATTGGGTGGTGGGCTTTGGTCCAGTCCGCCAGCGGATTTTCGGCGGAGCGACGCGGCCACCAGGCCGTTGGTGATTTGGGCCAGGTCGTCGAAGCGGAACTGCTGAGCCGAACCGGTGACCGAGCGGCGTCGATCGCGGTCGTGACCTCGGGATTGGACCGGATCCGCCAACGCCTGGACAGCCTCGCCGAGCGACCCGACATGCGCGATCAGGTGGCGACCGCGCGCATGGCCGTGGACGATTATCGCAAGAACTTCACGGTCTACCTGGAAAAAAAACAGAATGTTGAAGCGGACGCCGACGCCGTGATCAGCATCAATGAGGGACTGAACACGGTCATCGAGGACGTCATCGCGGCACGACATGAACAGCTCCAACAGGCCCGCGCGCAAACCGTCGCGGCGAACGATCGGCGCGATCGGGCGGATACCCTCTTGGGCCTCATGAGCTCCCTGCTCGACCACCTGGCCATCATAGCCTTGCGCCTGACCGACTACGAACGTTCAGGGTCTGACACGGCCCGCCACGCCCTCATGGAAGCATTGGACGCGTTGTCACTGTCAACGGCCGCCCTTAAACATGTCGCCCACGACATGGATGGCGTGAACGAAAAGGCCCTCGAGACCGCGATGATCGACTTGACCAAGAGCATTCAAGACTTGGTCACGGCCTTTCAACAAGAGCACCGTGTCGCCAGCGCGCGCGCGGACACCGAACAGACGCTCAGCGAGGCATCTGAGTCACTCCAGTCCGCCGTCGCGCGCCTCAAGGCTTTCCAGAATGCCCGGATATCGGCGGCGCGGGAGAACCGTGAGACACGCCGGCAACAAGACGCGCTGGAGCAGACCTATATCGCCTTGTCCAATCTGGAGGTCCTGGCGCTCAGAACCCGGGCGCAGGAGCAGCGTTATCTGCTGACCCGAACCGATGACGACAAGAGCGCGGTCGCCACGTCGACACGCAACCTCTTTCTCGCCGTCTTATCGCTACGCAAGGCCATGGGCAGTGGGGCGACGGCAACACTGGTGGGGCAAGTGTCGACGGCCGTGCAAGCCTATCGAAAGGCCTTGGAACACGAGTTTGATCTCTTGAGTCAATTGCGTGAGGTCAAGCAGGTCAAGACATCCGCCGAAATCAACGCCGAACATACCTTGAGCATGATGACGATGATCGGAGAAGAAGCCGGAACCGTTGCCCAGACCCTGGCCCATGAGTCCGCCGCGGACGCCGGCGCGGCCTTCGAGACCCTGAATACCGCTCAGGAAACCATCGTGATGGCCAGCGGTCTTCAGAAGCTGGCCGGGACCATTCATTACGACATCTTCGGATTCGTCGGCAGCCCCGACAATCAGACGCCGGGCAAGGTCCGCGCCCAGCTCGAAAACCTGGAGCGCGCCAAGGCCACCCTGGTGGCCACGATCGACGCGCGTGACCCGGCGGGCGGCGCGGCGCTGGAGGCGGCCTTCGGCACCCGAATCGAAGACCTGGCCGAGGTGTTCGAGACCCTGGTCCTGGACTCCCGCGCGATCCAGACGGCCGAAGCCGCCATGGAAACCGCCCGCACAGACCTCGCGCATGCCTTGACACGGGCCAGTGGGGCGGCCCAGGACCGGGCGGCGCGCGACAGCGGATTCTCCGAAGCGCTGTTGCTGGCGGGCAGTGTGCTGGCGCTGGTTTTGGGGGTGGTCGCGGCGGGGTTGATCGGGCGATCGATCGCCGGTCCCATCAAGGCCATCACCCAGGCGATGAAACGCTTGGCCGACAATGACATGTCGGTGGAGGTGCCCGGCCGGAACCGGCGCGACGAGGTCGGAGACATGGCGGCGGCGGTGGCGGTGTTCAAGGAGAACAGTCAGAAGATCGAGACCATGCAGGCCGAGCAGGCGGCCGAGGCGCGGCGCAACGCCCGCCGGGTGCAAACCGAGATGATGGCCCTGACCAACGCCCTCGATGAAGAGGTGCGCGGCGCCGTTGCCGTCGTCCGCGACCGGGTGCAATCGATGCACGCCGCCGCCGCGGACATGACCGACGCCGTGCACCTGACGGAGCGGCGCTCCAACACGGCATCCGGAGCCTCGCGGGACGCCGCCAACAACGTGGATGCGGTGGCCGCCGCCGCCGAACAGATGGCCGGGTCCATCCAGGAGATCAGCCGGCAGGTCTCGGGTGCCTCCGACATCGCCCATCGGGCCGCCAAGCAGGCGGAAACCACCAACGAGCGCATCCAGAGCCTGGCCAAGGCGGCGGATCAGATCGGCGAGGTGGTCAACCTGATCAGCGACATCGCCAAGCAGACCAACCTTCTGGCGCTCAACGCCACCATCGAGGCCGCTCGCGCCGGGGACGTCGGCAAGGGCTTCGCTGTGGTCGCCAACGAGGTCAAGACGCTGGCCAGCCAGACCGCCAAGGCCACCGAGGATATCGGCAACGAGATCGGCACCATGCAGGCGGCCACCAACCAAGCCGTGGATGCCATCCAGGGTATCGTCGCCGTGATCGGCGAGATCAACGAAATCACCACCGCCGTTTCGGCGGCGGTGGAGCAGCAGGCGGCGTCCACCGGCGAGATCAGCCAGGGCGCCGTGCAGGCCGCGCACAGCACGCAAGAGGCATCGGACAACATCGGTGAGGTATCCGCCTCGGCGGAGGCAACCGGCCAACGCGCCCGCGAGGTACAGGATGCCGCTGATCAGGTGCGCGACCTGGTGCGGCAGATGCTGGAGGCGCTGGAACGGATCATTCGCTCGGGCAACGAAGAGGACCGGGAACGGAACCGGCTGCGCACCGTCAACATGGCGGTGACGGTGACCCTGGACGGCGGCCAGACGCGATCCTGCCTCATGCAGGACCTGGCGCCCAGCGGCGTGTCCACCCTGGACCGCTCCATCAATGGGGAACGAGGGTTGGCGATGACGATCGACATCCCCGGGCTGGGGCGCATGCCGGCCAACCTGGTGGTCCACACCAAGCACACCACCCATGTGCGCCTGGACGTGCCGGAAGCACAGTTGGGCGTCTTGGAGGCCTTTCTGCGCGCCCGCGAGGCGTCCCTGGCGGGCGACCGCGCCGATCGCCGACCGAGTCACCAGAACGCTCGCTAGCCGGCCGCCATCGCGATATCCCGAAAGAATTCTCAAGACCTCGGCATCGCTCCTGCCTGTCGTGACGACACTTGAAACTCAGACCAACCGACCCTGGTCCCGACGAGGCAGGACCAGAAGTGGCGTGTCTTAAAGCTCTCCTTGGGCGTTTCTCTCGACCATCCCGAGGATCGTCCGGAAAAGTTCGTTCTTCGCCTGCTCGGGCGTGATATCGCCCATCGCGCTCGCGTGGGACAGGGCATCCGCCGCGCCCAGCATCGCCCAAAGACTGGCGACATCCAGGTCATTGCCCGTCACAAAGGGCGCAAGGACGCGTCGACATTTCTCGATGAAGGCCACCTGATAGGTTCGCTTGACGCGCCCAAGCTCCGGAGAGCCGGCGAGGGCCGCAAGCACGTCCGGGATCTCGCGCCCCTGAAGCAGCACGCAGTCGACATAGGACGCGGCGATGACCCTGGCCCGCTCCGCCAAGGTCGGCTCGCTGGCCTCCAGCGCCGCGTCCATGACCGTCGTCTGGCGGACATCGAACGCCTGATAAAGCGCCGCCAGCAATCCGTTACGGGTGCCAAAATGGTCATAGACCACGGGCTTGGTAACGCCAGCCCGTTCGGCGAGCCGCCCGAGTGTCAGGGCGTCGGTGCCGTCCTCCCGAATGATATCCCAGGAAACATCGAGAAGCTGACGCAGCCGATCCTGCCGCGTGAGGCGGACGCGGCGCGACGGAGTCGGACCCGCCCCTGTCTTTCCAGCGCTTGACATAGTTATATACCAACAGTAACTTACCAAGAGTACATAGGGGTCGTTCGCGGATAGCAACGGTGCGATCTGACTCGATCGGGCATACGTCCGGCCAGCCCATGACGCCCCCCCGCAGCACACACCATACGGCATGCCGTCGAGGGACCAACACAGTGTGTGCGATGCCCGAGACGACCCGGACAGGATCTCGATCCACGAACGCGCGCGACCATGCCGAGGAACACCCGCATAGAGTGGAAAAACTTGAAGCCAACATGTCTCCCCTCCCCGACCAGGCTATCGGATTCACACACTTTCTTCGTCTATGGATCAAGGGGTTACTGCTTCTCAGGCACAGAGCTACGTCATTGCGAGCCCGCATCTTTTGATGGGGGCGAAGCAATCCAGGGCGGAAGACAGTGTCTTTTGCCCTGGATTGCTTCGGAGCTGGCGCTCCTCGCAATGACGGGGAAGTAAAGCTTCGCGAAGCACAAACGAAGAAGTGTGAATGAGATAGCCCGACAAGGAGTGGATGAATGACAAGGATGCAGTCTCATGACCAACAGCTCTCTGGCGCTCACGCCCAGTCGACACTCCTGGTTCGGTCTTTTTACTGTACTCAGTCTCGTTCTGCTCGTCGCCATGGATGGTTCGGTCCTGTACCTCGCCATGCCCCGGATCACATCGTCGATCACGCCAACAGCCGATCAATCGCTCTGGATTCTCGATATCTATGGCTTCGTCGTCGGCGCCCTGCTGATCGCCTTTGGCAACATCGGTGACCGCTATGGCCGGTTGAGGCTGATCATGATCGGCGCGAGCGTGTTCGGCCTCGGGTCGCTCGGCGCGGCGTTCTCGCAGACACCCGAGAGCCTGATCGCCTGCCGAGCGCTCATGGGGCTTGGCGGCGCGACACTTCTACCCTCGGGCCTCGCCATCGTGAGCGCCCTGTTTCCCGATCCCAGGCAGCGGGCACAGGCCATCGGGATCTTCGCCGCCACGTTCGCGGCCGGATTCGCCATCGGCCCGGTGGTTGGCGGCTTGCTGCTGCGATCCTTCGACTGGGGCGTCGTGTTCCTGATCAATGTTCCCGTCGTCCTTGTCTTCCTCCTCACCGCGCCAGTCTTCCTTCGCGAGGTGCGCGCCTCCAGCTACGGCCACATCGATCTTCCCAGCCTGGTCATATCGTTCGCCGGAATCTTGCTCTTCACCTACTCGGTCAAAAGAGCAGCGGCTTATGGATTCAGCATTGAACAAAGCGTAGCAGGCGTCGCTGGCATCCTGGCCTTAACGGTATTTATTTTTCGACAGAAAAAAATCAAGTACCCGCTCCTCGATCTCAGTCTCTTTCATGATCGTGTTTTCACCATTGCCATTCTCACTGGCCTCCTGTCGCTCGTCGTCTGGTCGGCCGTCGGCTATCTGACAGGTATCTACCTTCAGTCCGTCCTCGACAATGACGTCTTGACAGCCGCCTTGCTGACAGTGCCGGGGGCCGTCGTGCTGACCGCGACCTGCATCTGGACGAGCCGGATCGTCGAGCGGATCGGCAGGAAGGCGGCGCTCGTGGCGACCCATCTTCTGATTGGCGGCGGTGTCCTCCTGCTCCTTCTCGTCGGCACCGAAACGGGTGTATCGATCTTCATCGCTTCCACGGTCATCGCCAGCCTGGGCTACGGCCTGTCCTTCAGCCTGGTCGCCGAGATCGCGGTCTCCGCCGTTCCCACGGAGCGCGCCGGCGCGGCCGGATCGATCGCGGAAACAAGCAATGAGCTTGGCAATGCGCTCGGCATTTCCTTGCTTGGATCGCTGGCCGCCGTCTGCTTCCGGCTCTTTGGACCAGGGACCGCGGGCACGCTCAACGAGACCCTTGCCCTGTCGGGCCTGTCTCCAGAGACCGCACTCCAAGCGAAACAGGCCTTTGTGACCGGGTTGCATGTTGCCGCCGGTGTCGGGGGATGCGTCAGCCTTGCCGTTGGCATCCTCGCCGTGCTGTGGCTGCCGCGGACCCTGCCGGAGTGACATCGCGACCGTCACTCCGATTCACACGTTTTCCAGCCTATGGATCCAGGGATTGCGGCCTTCCAAGCGTAAGGCGGCGCCACCGCGAGCCCTCATCACATGATGAGGGCAAGGCGGACCCATTTCGGCGCACTCACGCGCCTCGACCCGGAGGCCGCACGGCGCAAGCAGCAGGCTTGCGGTCAGCGGATACAGAAATCCGCCCGGATCGCCGGAGACCTTGCGAACATCGAAAAACGTTTCCGGGCCGGGACGGATCGCGTCCGCGCGGTCTTCGACCTGCTCCCCGGATCATGACGACGCGTCGAAACGCGCGGAGCCTCCGGTTCAGATCAACGCAAGCGGTCGCCCAGGACCTTGCTCTGCCGGCCGTGGTGCGGCATGGTTTCGGCGCGTTGCGTCCGCGACCACCGGACATCGCCGTGAAGACCGCCGTGGACTGAGGACTCGCCTGCCCGGAGGGCTGGATACCCGGCAAAGAACGCCGCCCGTGTCATCCACTTCGTGATCATTGATATACAACAGGCCCCTCACGATGCCCTCGCGGCCGGCCGCATCAC
>Ga0126339_10000885_pt1:0-17500 | contig 18667 bp, 21 predicted proteins | sample OrbTmetagenome_2_FD_92532 | JGI IMG/M metagenome (GOLD analysis project Ga0126339, IMG submission 92532) | Coral microbial communities from Petempiche,Puerto Morelos, Mexico - Orbicella T R C metagenome | ecosystem: Host-associated > Invertebrates > Cnidaria > Coral | place...
TTTCCTAGGTTTCTTTGTCTGAAAGTGACTGATTTTAATTAGTGTAGGAAGTAATGTTTTGTAAATAAGTTACGTGCCTTCTGTTTCTTCAGGGTTTCAGTGAAGAGTAGAATTTTGTGAAAAGTCAATATGACAATATATATTTACATATAAAGACAGTGCAAAACGATTCAATTGTGTATTAGCCATTTTCCCGAATAAATATGTTGAAGACGTCTGAAGAGGTTTGCAAGTACGAAAATTAAAGTTGCAAAATTTCCGAGAGAGGTAGCCACTTTATCTAAATCCAAGGGGGTACCCTCTCAATAAATGATATCTGAGGGGGGGTTTCAAGTCATACTTCAATGAAATGGCCCATTGGAACAATTGTCACTGACTGCACCCTCTAAGAAATGATTTTCAACTATGAGGTAAGTTTTATACACACATTGCCATTAAGGCAAATAAGTGTCGTCTTAACTTCAGAGTAACCTGTCTACGTATTGAATTTTTCTCAATATTCAATTATGTCTTTCATTTAGGAGCATGTGTGCATGTGCACAACATCTGTATTGAATGTTACGAATGCTATTCAACTTTAAGACAACAAATTAACATTTAAGGGTCTATCTACTGGTCAAGATTACAATGCTGATGACAGAATTCATGATCAATAACAGGACAGACGCATGAAAAACTGATGTCAATTTGTTAAACATAAACACTGTATTTTCCTGGTTTATGTTACATCACTTTTTGTGAGATTTTTCAATTCTGCACGAAGAAATTTGGTTTAAAGAAAAGCAAAGATGATACACCTCAGGAGGAAAGCAATGAGCGGTGATCCAGATAGTCCCACTGAAAATCCTAAACCTACATCAAAGTCGAGAGGAAAATTTCTTGATGATGATCTTGATCCAGATAGCCTTCCAGAAAATTCAGCAAACATAAAGAAAAAGACTCCCCACAAACCCCTACCTTCCTGGTGCAACAGTGATGAAGACCTGCAAATTATTGAGGTTAAGCGAAGCACATCTAAGGAGGAGGATTCACATTCCGATAGTGAGGAATCTACTTCGGAGCCCATGAAAAATCCCTTTAAAGGGTAAGTTAATGGCAACATTGAATTATAGACACCTTTATAGCGTACAGATCTGTCGGTTATCAGTTTCTATATACATTGAACAAGAAGCTTTCTTATCTCACTATCTTATGGTCACTTGTACAATACAGTGAAACGATATTCATTTGAACCTCAAATTAACCCCTTTTAAATTCAAACATATATTAAATTACCAGCTATTGGATTAGTTCAAGTCAAACAGTAGTAATCATGAAGTGTTGTCTGTGGGAAACATATGGTCTTCAGTATATACTTATCCTTTTGGAATAATTTATATTCTTTCTTCCCTTTATTGTTTGGCCTTTTTTAAGCCTAAAAGATCTCAAGATACTTGTATTTTGACACTTAGTAGCTGGCAGCTATTCCATGAGAGTCAGGGAAAGTAAAAGGACACATAAAGGTCCAGTATGATTAGGATTTATTTCCACTGGCCAAGTTGAATGATATATAATATTCTATGACAGGTAGCTTTATTTCCGTATAGAATGCCTGTTATGTATTTTGGAAATGATGAGTCCACACCATACTTATACATGAGCAAGTACAATCTCAGTTTTGATTACAAACTACATACTTGTCTGCTTGAAGTTGACACCATTAAAGTCTGCATAAGATGCCCTGATAGTGTTCAGGAATATGGGGGCTTATCAGGGTCAAAATTTAGCTCTGCTATTCTGCAGTTCAATTTTATAATTACGCTGCTCTGTTTTCTTATCATGCAATTTGGTCTGCTTGTTACGGCTCCCAAGTTCATTATTGTGAGGTTCAAATACGCCATTTTATAATTACAAATTGTAATGCTCCATTCAAATTTAGTTTACTACTATTATATTTTGTCTTCCTGTTACAATGGTCAAGCCCCTTACCGTGCTTTCAGTTTGGTGTTTGCTGTTTTGCCAGTTTATTCCTTGAACAGCAGTTGGGTGTTCAAAGTCAGCTTTGCTCTGTCGCTACCTTATAACCAATTGCAACTTCTGTTCAGTTTCCTACCCTCTACTTCTGTTATGCAATTCAGTTGTGCTATTACGCTGTTCAGCTGTGCAATTATGCCATTCATTTATGCTGTTACACTGTTCAGATGTGCTGTTCTGTTGCTGTGCAACCCCACATGGTTCCAGCTAGACATGTGAATACTAGGAACAAAAGCTAATTTCAAGATGGCTGTGGGTTTGTTACTCTTGACATTCTTTGCTTTCCATGGAACTTCTGGAAACCAAACAGAAAATAACGTAAATATATTTTTGATTGCCTTGAATGTGTTGCAGCAAGATAGATTTGGATCCAGTTCTGACTATCTTCTGTACAGACTGGACTGTCTTGTGTACCATTTAAACCACTATTCTCCTGTGTTAGAGTTAGACGATGTTATCCTAATAACTATGCATGAAGCAAGGATGGCTTTGCTGTCATTGCACGAACATTCACCTGTAGATGTCTCTTCCACTCACAAAGTCGGTGTTGCATTTTCTGGAGTGCCTGGAAGACCTTTGTATATGAACTAAAGACCTTTGTATGTTATTTCAAGGGAGCATTTACTTTTTTTTCTTGATCATCGTTTTACTATTCCTAAGATTGCAGTGCTGTTAGGTGTGTCTCCGTCAACTGTGAAAAGAAGGTTGCGTCAATATGGATGGCCTGCTTTTGCAAGTTATGCTGTGATGGCAGATGAAGATTTAGATCAAATAGTTTCAGCAATTGTTAATGACTTTCCAAATTGTGGTTATAAAAGAATGACTGGCTTTCTGCTTGCACGTGGACTTCATGTTCAACAAGAGCGGATTCGAGAGTCCATGCGTCGTGTTGATCCAGAAGGAGTGTTATTGAGGATTCTACAGATTTTATTAAATTAGAAGATTTGAATGCAAAAGGCCCATTCCCTGAGGCATCCCTACTTGTGTCTTGGGATGTAGTCTCAATGTTTCCGAACATTGACAGCTATCTAGGTATTTCAGGAGTTAGAAGGGCACTTAATTCCAGATCTGTCAACATTCCTTCCAGTGATTGCTTAGTTGAAGCTGTTGAAATTTGTCTCAGGGTAAACAATTGCCAGTTTTCTGGTCAGAGTTTTGTTCAAAAACACGGTATGGCCATGGGACCAAAAAACACCTGCAGTTATGCAGAATTAGGGATAGGTATCATCGATGAGAAAGCCAAATCTGGAGGTAGCTGTAAACCTATGCTTTGGTGGAGATACAGGGATGATATTTTTGACATTTGGACTCAGGGCTTACCTTGATTATTGGAATTCACTGATTACATTAATGATTTGTATCCTACTATCAAATTCGAATTGGTTTACTCTGACAGTCATTTGAATGTCCTTGATCTCACGTTGCATTTTCGTGACACGTTTACTAGCACTGATGTTTATGCTAAACCCACCGATAGCCACCTCTATCTACCTTTTTCGAGTTCACACCCATCACACTGCAAAAGAGCAGTCTCCTTTGGGGTAACTTTAAGAATCAAACGCAATTGTTCTACTGACTACTTTTTACAAAATAGATGTAAGGAATACAAAGGGTATTTGAAATCGCAAATTATCCAGCAGGGCTTGTTGATAAACAGTTCAACAAAGCTCTTAGTATACCAACAGCCGAACTTTTGAGGAAAAAGATCAAGCCAGCAAAAAACGTTTTTCCATTGGTGCTTGGCAATTTTGCCAGATATTCAAAAAGTTATCAAAAAGCCTTTTATCTATTACAATCCTCACCAGAAGTCAAAGAAATTTTTCCATCCAAGTCGATATTTCCGGCTTATCGTAGAACCAAAAATCTTAAGGAGATGTTGGCACCATCAAAATTTCAGGTAACCTCCAGTAGAAATCAAAGAGAAATCAGAGGCTGTTCAAAATGCAACAAGAAGTGCGATCTATGTAAAAATTATTTAATTCAAGCTTCTAAATTTCAAAGTTAGGCAACTGGTCGTCAATATCCCATTCAACAAAGGCTGTCTTGTTCGTCACAAAATGTTATTTATTTAGCCACTTGTGCCAAATGCACCCTGCAATATGTAGGCTCCACCTCAACTGAATTTAAAGTAAGATTTCTTGGCAACAAGTGGAACATGCTGAAGAACAAAAGAACTTGTGAATTGGCCATCCATTTTAATAAATCTGAACATGAAATTTCTCAAATCAATTCCATCATTATTGAACAAATTAGATCTTTTGAAAATTCCTTACATCTTGAACAATTATTACTTACTAGGGAGGCCTATTGGACCATGCAATTATTTACCCTTAATCCTCATGGTCTTAACAAACAGCAGGAATTTAGATGAAAACACCGCATTAATTACTACAATTGAGTAGTTGTAATTTGCCACTCTTCCAATATGATGCATTTTAATTTTTTCTATTATCATTTTTGTTATTTGTTTATTTCTGAGTTCAGTAGCTCTTTTCAGGAATTCTGTTATGTTTGTTGTCGGTTTTTCATTCAGGGGCTTTGGAAGGGAAATTATTACTGTAGTTTAATGGCCCTTTCCTGGGATCCTGTTATGATTTTTACCTGATTACATTCATTCAGAGGCCTTCAATGGGGAGCTTGTTACTTCAGAGTAAACACTACTAATTAAGTTAGATTTTTTCTCTCTAGTTTTTGTCACTTATTTGTATTCACCTTATTTCTATTCACATGTCACCCATAGTTCTTTATTTGCCTTTGATTGTTTAATCCTTTTCACTTTGTAATTTAGACCTTTCTTGTATTACGTAACCTCAATCTTAATATTTCTGTTTTGTATATAAGTCGGTGTTCCTGTAAGTCACAACCATTGTAAATAGCTTTTTAGTTTTTAATTTTTAACCTGAAGAAGGCCGAACGGCCGAAACGTCATGCATTAAAACTCGTCCAGAACAGTCAAGAGTCGGTCTCTTTGTCATGTCCTTATTATACACTAAACTACAAATTAACATCGAGACATTGTATCTCGTGGATCCTCTTACTGGGAGTTCATCGTTAGGTATACCAATTTTACACTGCTCAAAAAAAAGGCTTACAATATTTTAATTTGGCTCTATTCAGAGTCATGGTCATGTAATTAAATAGATACAAGTAGACAGTTTATATACCCAACAACGTTTACCTTACTCGGTCTGATCTTATTTATGTTTACTGTAAATTGTTGGATGGCTCTGGATTTTTAATAATACACTTACCACTACTTTCAATACATGAACGTTATTGTTTGAAAAGTTATGGGACAAATAATCTTAATAGGTTATTGTAAAGCACATGAAACTCTGCTATATTTTGAGCCAGGTAGTCTGCTCTTTGCTGTCAATGCACCCAGAGGACAGGTGCCTTAAAAAGCTAATGGAAGTACATGTATATGCTGATTTGCAGATGGAGATTTGTGATTCATGGTGGCATTGATGGCTATAGTCGATTGACATTGTATCTCAGCTGTCATGATAACAACAAAGCTGTTACTGTTTTTCAAGAATTTTCAACTGCTGTAGCTCGTTATGGTCTTCCCTCAAGGGCGAGAATGGATAAAGGAGGGGAAAATGTTGATATTGTAGGGTACATGTTCTCACATCCTGATAGAGGACCAGATAGCGGTAGTCTAATAGCTGGCAGGAGTGTACATAATCAATGAATTGAACGTTTGTGGTGTGACGTATTCAGTGGATGTTTATATACATACTATAACCTTTTCTACTTCTTAGAAGATCATGGTGTTTTGGATCCTGACAACGAACCCCATCTTTACAGTCTTCACTAAGCCTTCTTGCCAATAATTAATCAATGTTTGAAGTTTGTTAATTCATCAAACCTGAAACCATTATCTTCTGCACAGAATAAGAGCCCCACTCAGCTGTGGATACAAGGTCTTTTATAGATTTATCACTCATCTCACCCAGTAGCACAAGAACTTTCAAGGCGGGTGGATTCCATGACTGATGTATGTATAATCATTGTTTTATTTTAGGAGGTAAAGCCAGTTATTTTTATTCCACCTTCTCCAGGATAATAATAAATTAGTACTTTTGTTTGCATTTGCTTCTTGAGGAGTCTTCATTATTTAGTTTTTTTGTTTGCTTTTTTTTAGTGGGGGGGGGGGTCGGTGTTTTATACAGCTCCCCCTTAAATTTTTGTGTGAACAAACATTTTTGAATGTTAATGGCCCCTTCAAACTCAATGCCCCCCTCCCCTCCCCCCAGCACCACCACAACCTTCTTTAACACACAATTAAGTAGACACAGATGTGTTTATTGTACCTCTCCAAATTACCATGATTATTGATTCCATCCCCAACCAGGAAAGTGATCCACTAGAGTCGATTATCAAGTCACTGGAAGAGGAAATCAGTAATGCAATAATAGACTAAATAATCAATTCTATGTGGGGCTCACCTCAACTGGTTGGTCTTTATCAGTGGTCCTAAAGGTAATTATTTTTCTGTTTGAAAGTAGCAAAACTTCTTATGACCCCCCCTCCCCTCCCTGCAAAATTGTCAAAACTCTCATGACCCCTTATTCCCACACCTAAAACGTTTTAGTCCCCCCATGATTTCACTGACTCCCTTCCAAACCATAACTAGTAAACACTCCCTTATTCTTATAAACCTTTTTGCTATAGCATAATTTACATTGATTGGAGGAGAAGGCACAGATGTATGGTATTGACTGGGATGGGCCCATTTCTGAAGACAACAGTGAAACTATCCAAGTTCCAGAAATACCATGTCCTCTTGCAGATAATCACTTGCAAGATCTTAGGGAAAATATCAACCCACTTAGAAACAGTTTCTCCCGTGGTGTGGATATTTATCTTGAGACAGTTGAGTTCCTTGAGGAAAGAACAAGAAACAACATGAGTTGCAATGTTCAAGCACAAAACCTGGGCAATATAGCTATAACAGAAGCAAACTGCATGCCTCCTGGTTCTGGATCTGGTGTGGACCTGAACAACACAATTCCAAGAACCCAATTCAGTGCATTGGTTTTAGCAGATCAACCACCTGGGCACCCACCTGCAGCATACTTTGATCAATGATTTGTTTATTGAACTGTTCACTTGTGTTTTTGTGACACACAGTTTTGTTTGGTTATTCTAAATGTCTGCATTTCCAATTTCTCATTTTAAGGATTGTTATATAAAAGGTCCAGAATAACAAATAAAAGTTTGGAAGTGAATTGTTCTCTTTACTGAACCTGATTGTTAGTTTTCCTCATGAAAATAATGAGAAGAGAAGCAACACAATAATGAAACTTTTTATTTTCATAAGATCTGGGTTTTCGACAAAAGTAACTATTACAGATTCTAGCGTGTAATATAAAGGAACTCACTCAATGTTTCAGAGATCTACCTTATATTATTCAAGATAAAATGAAAATGATAATGAATCCATTCACATGCTAAACAATGAAACACAAGATAGGATTTACCCTGGCTGCACAATTCCCATACATGCACTACCACAATTTTTTTTGTTAACAGCGAACAGTCACTGATCATTAGTGTGGGAACTGCTCATCTTACCATCATTTATGGATTGCCTCCTGTACACAGGAGGCAAATCAGCATCTGACTCTTCAGAACAACTAAAAAAGTGAAATAGACTGTGTTAATGAACCATATACTTATGCCCATGTGCAAGCTAAAAAGGAATACTTTTATGAAAAGAAAATATGTTGAAAACTGTAGAAATGAACTCAAGTTAATCTGAATATCTAGTAACAGAAATTTTTTCATAATGCACGCAGTAATCACTGAGTCATTTATTTTAAGCCAGTGTCTTACTACAACAGGCCAACAGCAAATGCGCCACTTGTGTTCATAGCATTTTGCTATTACAAACAATACCATGTCAGTGAATGTCGATCGTGATGAACTGATGTAATATATTTCACAACAGAAAAGGTACTCTACTATTATTATAACTGCTTATAATGGAGTTTATTTACAATGTTCTTGTTTTTCAGGTGCTACAACAGCAAAGTTTCTGATGTCAACTTCACTAGAAAAAAGAGATATTTCGTTTAAAAGTTTTAAAATAATTTAATCCATGTTGAGAACCTTTTACATACAAATTAGAACAGTCTCCCAAAATAAGAAACTATTTCTCAGAAAATACTTCTGACAATAAATACATGTACATGCAACTCTTTAATTTTACATGTTATCACTACACAAGAAAACTGTAATAAATATGGAAAAAATAAATTATGAACATGTAACTTACAACACAAGATTGTTATTATATGTTCATCACTAAAGTCAACCTCCAAGTTTGAATTTAGCAGAATTATACAGTAGATGTATAAGGTAGTTTCATTTTCATCCCTAGTTCAAACACTAGTGGTCATCGATGACTTCAGATGGTTAAATTGATCACACTGCAAAAGTGGACCCCTCCTGAAAAAAACCCGGACTCATTCCAACTGCAACTGAAGATAAAGACCAGCGTGCAACTGATGCTACACTTGGACGCTTTGAGCAAACTGGTCTTCCAGCATTTCTACATGGTTCTTGGAAGAATACCTGTAAAATCATCAAGATACAAGGAATCGGACCGTGCCCAAACAACAAAAGTAAGATGACGGTGATATCATTAACTGCTGAAACAAGTCACACCATTCAAATGCTTGCCCATGGCAAATTTGCATGTTGTAGTTACTGCCCCCATTTCAAAGAGTTCTCAATGTGTAAACACACACCATTGCAGTAGCAAGCCAAACAGGAAAGCTGGTTGACTTCCTGGGGTCTTATGAACCACCTTTTGAACGGATGGTCTCCTCCAACATACCTTCAGGATCAGGCAAGAAAGACAAAGAAAAGACTAAGAAAGGACCACCCCACAAGGGATGTTCAGGAGTACAAGGAAAAGAGTCGCCACTGGAAGCCAGGAGAGAGAGGAGGAAGAAGAAGCACCATATGAGTTGGTTTTTGAGAAAGACACAAGCGCCACCACGTGCTATGGCTGTAAGGGGTGGGTGCAAGATAAGCCCTCATCACGACCGCCTCCTCCCCCATTTGACCTCTTCATACGACATTGTGAGAGAAGAACCTATAAGAAACATAAAAGCAAGATCAGAATCAGCAGAAATCCAGAGTTGGTCTATTTCCATCCTACCAAAGCATCCTGTGCTGGCCTGTCATGGTCGGTTATTAGAGAGGGAAGATTTAGTGTGGACAATGACACTAAAACACTTCTTAATAACAACCACAAGCAACTTCTGTTCACTGAGTTTGGCTTCTCTTGCGACTAACAGAACTTAGTTTGCCTAAGGGAGTGTGAGACCTTAACCTCTGAACTGATACAACATTGTGTTCCTTGTTAGCATCCTTTGTTTTAAACCAAACAGTTAAGTGCTACAATGGTGGGAGTTGTTAAATAGAGGAAAGTCTAGGCCCTGCTATATTTGATGATTGGTCCAATGACCGCTGTGTCTGGACTACAAATCAAGGAAATGAACTACTCTTTGGTGAAAATGCTGGAAACCAATATGTTGAGTTGTCTCATCAAATAGAATATATTAATTTGCAAACTTAGTGTTGTGATTGGCATTTCTCCATGATCATGTTATGTATTCGCTCTTTACAGAATAAATTAGTGTATGTTTGGATTCACTTGAGGCTGGTCTGCACATTTGGCAATGAGACATTTCATTCTGGATTCGTACAGGAATGGCAACCTACGGAAAAATAGGAGAATTCAAAGAATCAGAGGAATCATGGACCCAGTGGGTGGAGTGGTTGGAACAGTATTTCCTAGCAAATGAGGCGGAAGATGTGGTGAAACATCGAGCAATTCTACTCGGTGTTTGCAGGAGTAAAACGTACCCACTTACAAGGGATTTACTTCAACCAGCGAAGCCAGTGGAAACAACTTTTAAGAAAATTGTACACACACTTCAGAAGCACTTTTCACCGAAGCCAAATGAGATAGTGGAGCATTGTAAAGTTCATAGCCGAAATCAAAACGAAGACAAAGGAGTTGCGGCATACATGGCAGAATTGCGTAAGCTAACCAAACATTGTAACTTTGGCGAAACATTACCAGAAATGCTACGAGATTGGTTGGTCTGCGGTATAAATAATAAGAAAATCCAGTGGCAATTACTGGCGGAACGAGAGTTGACGCTCAAGAAGGCTGAGGAGATTGCTTTGGGAGAAGAGTTAGCAGCAAAGCACATGGTTGATATTCAGTCTGACACGACCCCCAGCAGCGTTAATCAGGTCGACGCTCGAGACAAGAAGGGAATTAAAGAGCACCATCCAGATTCAGAGTGTTACCGTTGTGGGGAGAAACATAAAGCTTCAGCCTGTCGATTTAAAGGTCCTCAGTGTTTTAAATGTGGACGAGGGCACATAGCCAAAGAGTCGTGGTGAAAAAAGGGAGGAGAAAAAGACGGGCAAAGGAATTGATTCTGGAACATGGGAAGGTAAACATACTGGTTCACAAGACAGCAAGCCAAAAGGGGAAGAAGAAGCAACCTACACATTTTGTTTCCGGGGAAGAAGGTGTTTATGCAGCAACAATGTACCACATTCGGAGACAAAGCAAACCCAAGGCATTCAAAGGGACTGAGGAACTTTGTGGTGAACCACACAAATTGGAGATAGACACTGGTGCGACCAGAACCATGTTGAATGAAGAAACGTACAACAAATTATGTGACAAATTGGAATTGAAGAGTTTCAAAGGCCGCATTAAGCACATACACAGGAGAGAAAATACCAGTGTCGGGTGAAGTACTGATTCCTGTCAAGTACCAGAATCGACCGCATAATTTACCAGGCATGGTGTTGAACAGTCCTGGACCCGATTTACTTGGATGGGACTGGCTTCAAGTGATTAAGCTTAACTGGAACAGTATTTTTAACATCCAGGAGGGCAACCCTCAGCTGCAGAAGATCCTAGATGCACACAAGGACGTTTTGGGCAAAGGACTGGGTACACTGAAGGGCACAGAAGCCAAAATCTATGTTGACCTAAGTGCTCTACCCAATGTCAGGAAGCCTTGCCCTGTGCCGTATGCACTTAAAGCGAAAGTCGAAAAGGAACTGGATCAATTGCAGAGCAAAAGCATAATATCTCCGGTAGTGTTCACAGAGTGGGCGGCACCTATAGTTCCAGTGGTGAAACAAGACGGATCAGTGGGTATTTGTGGTGACTATAAGTGTACTGTTAACCAAGTCCCAAAGTTGGATAATTATCCAATCCCCAAGACTGAGGACTTGCTTGCCACACTAGGAAAAGGAAATAAATTCACCAACCTGAATATGTCACAGGCATACCAATCACCATATACAAAAAACAAAGCACCAAAAAACATGGTCAGTAGAAGAAAAAGTTATAGTTTGGTCACCTTTTAATCCTGGGTTAGCGTTAACCGGCTTCCGAACAATCCTGCCCTGTTTTCAACAAGTTAACCTGACATGAGCGGAACATTAATAGCTCAGTCTGTAACTGGACAGTTTGGAATGGGACAGTATGTGTCATTTTGTGTGTGCTCTTAGGTTTTTATTTTCATTCATGTCTTTCATATTGAATTACCAAGAGCAAAGAAAGCTAGCAAAGTGGACTATATTTTTATAGGGCTGTGTAAAAACAAGATGTTTTCAAGGTTGGTTGCTTGGTAGTGGTCTCTTCTATGCTGTTCTTTTTTCGTACATGTATGTTACATGGTTAAGATATATATTAGCTAACAAAATGAAACAGCAAGGGAATGGTCTGAAACAAGTAAACTTGAAGAAAGTTGTTTAGAGCTAGACTGTCCAAGCATTAGGTATGTCATATGTTGTCATCATAGTGCAAAGTCTCCAAGCCATCAAACACCACCACTGACAATGGACATAATACTAGAAATTTTACTTACAAATTTTCTTAGTTGTGCAACACTCACTTTGCAGCCCATTACAGACACATTATTGTTTGCAACATTGTTCCTTCGAAGAAAATGTTTCCTGACTGGCAGGAAGAAACACTAAAGAACTTGTTGGAGTTGCATGGTTCTTCAGATGCTGTAGTCCTTCATATAACAACCACGTCAACCAACACTGAAATGCCTCAAGAAGCTTTTGATAATGGGTATAATGATATCAGTGTTAGTAAAGACGAAGATGGTAAACTGATGAGACCCACCTTTGCTGCAGTAACACTTCCTTCACTACTCAGTGCCTTAAGGGCAAATCTCAGCAATGAAAAAGTCACACTAAAAGTGGACAAGGATGACCTACTAAATGACACCATGGCATTTTACAAAGATACAGACTTTGACCCTAGATGTAGACTAAGGGTCATTTACAACAGCCAGCCAGCAGCTGATACTGGAGGTGCCACATGTTATTTCTTCACACAGTTGTTACGTGGATTGCAACTGAGTTTTTTGAAGGGGAACAATACAAAAACCCATCTACAATGCCATTATGGTTGCATGTGGAATAATGAAGTTATGCAGAACTATTGTTACACATAGTGTACTTCTTGGTGGTCCAGGCCTGCCAGTTTTCAGTCCAGGGATATATCACTACGTGGCAACAGGGAATTTAGAGGAAAAAGTCTCAAAAGTAATCATTGATGACTGTTCTCTACAAGTAAAGTCCTTCATTGACATGGTAAATAACACATAGGCTAGATAAATAATTTTCTTACTAGAATTTACAACTGACCTGCACATTAATGTACCTCACAAAATAAACATGACTTTAATTTGTCAAGAATTTTCTCAAAAAGTTTACATATATACAATTATTTGAAATAATTTTGTAATGATTTATTACATTGTGTATCTTCTTTTATTCATACCTTAGTTCCCATTGAATCCCTTATTCCATCATGCCATTCACTACTATAATTTGTTTGAAGTGAACACCTTGTTCAGTCTTTGGCAGCGAGTATTTTTTAATAGTCTATTACCTCAGATTTATTTTGCCCAAAGTGGCATAATTCAGAAGGTAATATTCATATTTTACTACTACTATAGCCGCACAGGCAGCAGACGTAGTCACCCTTCATGAAGATTTGGTGAAAACTTAAGCCATTTTAAAGCCCTTTTTAAGCCATATTGCATTTAGTTGTCCATTTTCATAAAATCAGGGAAAGAAATATCTGACATAAAGCATGTCTATAATTAATGGTTCTACATTCATAGACCAAGTTTACCTCTAATGAAGTCATTGTGGTCCTGTGCAAAAAATGTCTCCCTTAGGTCGGTAGGGTGAAAGGTCGGTAGTGATGGAATAAGCATGGGCACCCACTTATTCAAGTGCACCTAACCCCGAAAAAATGTTTTTGCTAAAATGAATCCACTTGTTATTTGAAGCATTTGGGCGAAAAAATTTTTGAATTTGGTTGAATCCTCGATTTTCTGTGCCCTTTCAAAGTCGCGCCCAAAGTGTTACACGACTGCGTTTCAGGGAGTCTGGGGTGGCGGTTGCTGATGACGTCTACCCAGGAACCAAACACAATGGCGCCTCAGTCAGCTCTCTGTATTTGCTTGAGAAAATGGAAAACAAAACTAATCGTTCCAATATATTTTGGGACTAAAACGTCCAAGTTTTGTTTCAGAATCATTTCTTTTTCGTCAGAGTTAGGTTTCGATTCGGAAGACACCTAAATAAACTTTGATCGAGCATGTTTGACAACTGTGAACTTACTGCTTAGAGCTTTGAGAACAAATTGCAATGTTTCAAGCAACGACGGAGAAGACATCTTTGCAGATGCGCTGCTTGTATATTTGGAATGGAAAGCTAGCTACGAAGTGGAGGAGCAGGCAAACGAAAACTAAGAAGGAAAACTCAAGGACTGCTTTGGATGGTATTTCGTCACCTAAACACAAGACTCCCACGAGTGCTTATGGCCCATTTACATTTGTCCTTAGGGAGAATGTATTTTGTCAAGGTATGGTTGTTCTATTAAATCCAGTTTGTGTTTTACTTTCTGGAATGCTTCATGTTTATAAGAGCGACTTAAGTGTTGCAGTTTTCGAGAATTGATGATCTCCAAAACACTGGCTTCGATCGATTGAAAATTGTAGAATTGTTTGGACCTGTATAGCTGCGGGAAGCAAGACGGAAGGAAACATTCCATACAATTACTGATTTCAGAGTGTCACACATTTTAAGTTGTAACTCCAAATAACCAGTGTAAATTTTTCTCAAAGTTTGCAGTGAAATTCGTCGGATAAGCGAAAAGGATGTGTTCCCTAAGCAGTCCGCAGATAATGTTATGCGGTCATATTTTCGACACTAATGCAGAGAATGTTTGTCGCACTGCTGATTTCCAAACCTTCAAAAAACTCTGTGAGTGTGACAGTTTTGTTATCATGAAATTCTAGAGGATTAATCTTCGATTTTTATCTAAATCAAAAGAGAAACAAGTGCTGGTTGGCGCCGTACAGTTGCGACCTATTTACACATCAGTATATTCGGTCTTAACTCTTCTTGATTGATCACACAACTTTGCTGGCTATGTTATAAATACTGCAGAACTGGCAGATATAGGTTGTCTGTAGTATTTCGACAAATTTCTGGTTGGTTTTAAGCAGAAAATTTTGAAAATAGCGTTTGAAAGTCTGCAGAACAAATTCCTGTGAGAGTTCTTCAATGGTTCTCACAGACTCAGTTCGCTTGTTTCAGTTCGACAAAATCAACCATCGGTTATGTCTTTACTGTTCCATTGACCAATCATCGCCAGTAAATTGTACAGTATATCTCTTTTTAGATCTGGTATATTGCTGCAACAGCCAATAGCACTTATGGAAGGCATTTCCGCGCCCTTTTCGAATGTGTATTGCACCATCCTGAAGGAAATGAGAGGACGTGAGATAATCAACCTTCCTGGGTAGACGTCACAACATCCACAAGACCCATTCTCCTCAAACTCAGTCATGAAACAAAATGGCAGTGTATTGGGGCTATCTTCGAGATTTCGTCGGGCACAGAAAATCAAGGATTTAACCAAAGCCAAAAATTTTTTCACAGAAGTATTTCAAATAACATGTAGATTCATTTTAGTGAAAAAAAAATTAGGGTTAGGTGCACTTTAACACACTCTCTTAGAGGATGAAAATAAACATTGGACTCTTGACCAATTTTCTTCTCACCTTCCTGCATGTATTCCCTTCTCATTTTCCCCACAATTATGAGGTCAAGTGGTGGCTGCGGGATAGTGGGAGGCTCTTGTTATTTCTGATTGCAGCCATAGCAAACAGACACTGCTGTTGCAGAAGTAAAGATAGGTCAGCAGAAAGGCTCTTGATGAAGGGGAGGGCTTTTTACCAGAAGCTTGACTGGTCGCTTGTTCACGGGTTGGTTGTTCATGGACTGCTTCTTGAGCATGTTGACGGACTGGTTGTTGACTGGCTGACTGTTGACCAGTTGCTGCTTGTTGAGCATGATGACTGAATGGTTGTTCACCATGTTGACAGGCTGGTGCTTGATTGTGTTGACCTGCTGGTTGTTGACCGGCCGATTGTTAACTGGTTGCTTGTTGAACAGTGGCTTGTCAACTGGTTAATTGTTCAATTGGTAAAGCAGCGTAAGAATTGTTATATACTTTTACCATAGGGTGTTTCATCTGCACAGGCCCACCTTTCCGTCGCGATGTGGATTTGGTTCCCTTGTTTCCTGTGCCTTTTGGCATGTCAAGGAGAGCAAGAGACATTACATTGGGTTTCGCCTTGAAAGCTACATTGTCCACAAAAAGCACTGTCTCCTTATAACCTTTGGCTACTGCCAAAGTATCAGTGCAGAATTTATATGTGGCCCAGTTTACATGAGAGCTGTTGCATGTGAACTTGCCATTTCCTTTGTGAAGTACTTTGTGTGGGTTGTGGGGAAGATTTGCTAGCAACATATGTGGTGTCGTTGCTAAATCGCTGAATATCGCTTTCTGCAGAACTTTGAATTTGGTTAGCCTTGGCATAGATATCCTTAAGTTTCGGAAACGGTACGTGCAGGATATTTGTTTCCTCCAGTGAAATCGAAATGAAGGAGTAATCTAAGGAAGAGGCTAAGAGAGCATGGTGGTTCGTCTGAAATAATAGTCAGCACATAGAATTTCTTGAAGGCTCTTTTTTCCTGTTCTTCAGTCATGCCAGAGAATTTTCTTTCTTCCAGCTTTTTACTGGTGTATTTGTTGTTGAGAAACCAAAGTGTCTCTTGCCTCGAGACTACTTTGCGAATTAGTTTAACACATTCAAGAATTCCCAGACTTTTTTGTTTTTGCAGTGTTTCAGAATAAAATTACCACACTCACTACCGTTTTGAGTGTAGACCTTGGGCGATAGCCCAGTCCTGCCATCATTCTTGTTGCAGCTCCCATGGAAGAGAGTATTAGTGGGGCTTTCCGGTGAACAAACTATTTGTAAAATTGCCTGCCCTTCAGGTGCCTTTTATCCCACACTGGATGGAGAAGATTAAGTCGGAGTTGAAAATCTTGCTCGCTTAAGCAATCCACCAGTCCTGGTTCTCGAACAGTCCTACTTCTCCTTCAAAGTATTTCCTTTTTATATTCGTTTGCCAGTGATTTCTCTATTCCCAAGTTTTCTCTTCGTCCAATCCGTAAGAGAATGTGTTTTAACTTAGGGTTTAACTGCACTACGGAAGAAGCCAAGGCATAATATGACTCGTACAACCATTGCTGGTGTACCATAATTGGATCGATCATCACGGGATGACAGTTATTTTTTGTTTTTAAAAGAAGATTCCTATATGTTGTCACTGCAACATAAAAGTCGCCCATATTGAAAGTGACATCTACATTCAGAGGTGAGCACAATTCCGGATTGGTGCAAAATTGTTTCAATTCCTTTAGTTGGCGTTTGGTGCAGAGTATCACTTGAAGTTCGGGAGATGACTGCACTCATCGGACAAATGTGGTACCTGGGTCCCTACTCTCGACTTTGCACATATGAATTAGTTCCACCACAGTGTCGGGTGCCTTACTTGTTTTAGAATGGCCAATTACCAACCTTCTGTAGTCTGACACCTGTTGGTACCTCCTCGCATATTCCCTGGGAAATGATAAATGTCTTACTCCGCCTTTTCCTTCAATAAATCGATGGAATACTTCTTTCGGTTGTGAGGCTTGTGACAATTTCTTGATCTCTTCTTTTGTACTTTTCCGTGTTGACAAGAATGCCTTACTGCTTCTAGAGTTCCTACAAGGCTGCAGTTGAAGAGTCCTTTTCCCTTTTGTAAAGTTGTACTGAAAGAAAGAAAGTGTTTCTGAAGAAACAAAGTGTTTCTGGAGAGGTAAGCCATTGTTTATGTTGATCACCATTTGACAATATAACTAGTCTCAAATTTATCAGGGTTTTGGAGATTCCAGGACATATTATGAAGAATCATTTACTAAGAACGTGCTCCGTATACTTAACCTTTTGGTAAAAAAAATTCTTCCTGTTCATGTAAATGGACGTGTTCAAAACGGGCAGGT
>Ga0126339_10000886_pt1 | contig 18657 bp, 8 predicted proteins | sample OrbTmetagenome_2_FD_92532 | JGI IMG/M metagenome (GOLD analysis project Ga0126339, IMG submission 92532) | Coral microbial communities from Petempiche,Puerto Morelos, Mexico - Orbicella T R C metagenome | ecosystem: Host-associated > Invertebrates > Cnidaria > Coral | place: Petempiche,Puerto...
AATATTTGCCTGCGAATAGAATTTTTATGTTTTTTTCCCTCTGGTCTTATTGCAGTGTTACAGTCACGTAGTATTGCGTGACACAGGTTAGGGGTGGAAGATAGGGGCAATACATTGCAACCCCTCTAGGCAAACTGCTCTCTTAGTAACCTCGCTATCGAGCGTGGTTGTGCATTCCCTCAGATTTTCCATCGAGTGAAGACACTTATTTGAACTCAAACCTCCTCCCCTGATCCTGTCCACCTTGTTTATGTTTATGCAGGATGTAAGCCATATGGCATGCGTTTTGGTTGCCCTCACCTTTACTGGGCCAAAAGATTTCTAACGGATTGTAAATTTTATATGAGCTATAAATTGATTATTTCAATAAAAGCGGCTTTGGGCTTTCTCTCAGCCATTTTACTCCAAACGTTTGTGTGAGAGTAAAATTATTGTTGGGCAGTAAACGAGCTCAGTCAATACAGCACTCAGTTGATACGTTAATAGGAGAAGCCCGGAGGAAAAAACATAAATAATTCTTTTTGCGGAATGACATCTGCCTAAACAGCAGTGATTCAAATAAGAATTGGCATTCCAGTTTTCTATTAGGATAATATTTAGGAGATGGAGCACGAGGGCCAAATTTAAGCCCACGTCCTTGCTCCAGATTTCCTTTTCCTTTTCTTCAGTAAATGAGTTAGAATTAAGAACACAGTTTGACAAATATTATTTATGGTCGGATTCAAGTACAGTCACAAATGATGGGTAACACGCCACACACTAATGCACTTTCTATTTGTACGTTTTCTTGATAGTCTAGCTGCAACACATATTGTATGTGCTCTACCCTCGATGCTATCTTAATTGACTTCTTAAACAAATAGATCAGAGGATCAATCCTTTAAGAATTGCCTATTCCTTAGCGCGCGTCTATCGAATTATGGATGCACGCTGGAGATAAGAAGATGCGGAAGAAGCGGAAGAGTTGCTCGAGGCCTAGCCAAGAGCAACTCTACTTTCTAGGAGAACTACTAAAAGCATGTACCAATTATTTTATATCATTGTAACTGTCAGTTTTGAAACGCCGATCGTTTATCAATTTCCTATGCAACTTCCTACTGATTTATTATCAGTTATTATTCGAGCCAAGTACGTGATTTCAAAATCAAAGCTTTCATAAAATCGTGATTTTCACACGTGTGCAATAGTTCCAGCGTTTTGCCGCTAGGAAGTTATCTTTATTGTGGGCGCCACGTTTCTCACAACGTATTAGTTTTTTCCCGTAGCATAGGCAATATAAGACGACGCGCAACTTCTTTTAGTCAGAGATTGTTAGTGAAGTTACACCGCTACCGTGCTACGATCAGAGAATCCAAGTTACCGCTATTTCAAGTGTATTTTGCTGTCTCTCTGCTACCTTTTGGTGCGAGTCGTCAACCAAAGTACGTAAGTTCTTATTGTTGTAGATATTTGTAAAGTTGCGAATTGTTAGTCTTTTCCTTATCACGAAAAGGTTTCATTTAGTTTATCTAGGTTTTGTTGAAATCGCTTTCACAGCTCTACTATTGCTAAGGCTTATTGTCATATGATTACAAAATTGTGATTCTTTCACGCTATATTTAGCTATTTTGCGCGATAGCCGTTGATATCTTCGTTTGTTACGACAAGAGTTGTTATCAGATCGTCTCAGTTTTATTAGTTTCAAGTATCAATTGTCAGGTCTATTTGTTTCACGCTGTGATCTTGTTAGTTTTATTATGATTTTTCTATCCTGTTAGATTTGCATTTTATGCCTTATCTAAGTAGGACGTATTCTTAACTATCGCTTTTCAGTTCGAACCTACTACTACTACATCAACTTGTACGACTACTACTCCTATTCGTATCTGCTACCACTAGCGATCTACTGGTTTTCGCCATTTCGTCAGTCGCTACCTGTTGTAAACTGGGTCTATGGACTTGATCTGTCATTAAATCAGTTTGAATCTACCAAGTGGAGTTCGAATATCTCGCACCGCGCTACCCCTGTAGTTGTTTAAGATTTGAGTAAGAAGCAACCTCTAGAATCTTTACAATTACAGTAACAAATACACAATGACGAACTTTGATTACTAGTGCAAATGGAAATCTCTTAAACTGGACTAATTATATTTAGTTTTTAAAAATTTATCTGAGTATTCCTGATTCTTGATGAAAAATAAGAAGTTTCAAAGTTCACCATCACCTTAAACTTGAGTGAGGGTGAAGTGAACAGTGAAAACAAATATAACTTCTGACAATGTAGCATTGCAGAACAAGCGCGCGCTGAAGTAGCCAGGTTGTCAGCACGAATCAGAGGATTGAGTTCGAGTTAAGGGTTTTATGGGTAGAGTACTGATTTGAGATATGCGTAAGTCAACATCTCCCTCCATCACCAGATTTTACAGTATAAATTTTGAGAGATTTACTCTTAGCGATTGTTAATTTGTACCCGAATATCTCTCCCACCAGAGTTTGAGGCGCTACAGCTGATTTCAGCATATGGGTGTACTGAGGTCTCTATTTCTACGACGTGGCTTTGGTATCCGGCGGTGTTGACATTACCTTCTTTTAAAAGAAGATTGTTCCTTCGCGATAAAAGCACGAAATTTAAGGGAACTTTGATAAGCTGATGCGAAACCCGGCAGTGAACAGTCATAAAAAATGTAAGCAAAAACAAAATAGAACAATTTTTTTTTCTAGACCTCTTGAAAAGATGGGCGGTATTCGTTATGTCATTTTACAGCACGAAAACAATTTCTACCAGTCAGCTTATCGTTCCAAATGGAAACGTGACATCTTGCTTGCACAAGTAAGTGACATTTACAAGTCACCGTATGCTAAATCTAGGTTTTTAATTACTTTTTTCTTTAGAAAGCCGCACAGGGTTCAAAATGAGTTTAAATTGTACATAGCCTTTTGGGTTTTTGAAATTCTAATCTTTTCTTTAAATATGAACAATATCTAATTATTTTGGCACATTTTAACTCTTTTCTTCATATCCTGCAAGTCAGAATAAGAATAAAAGCAATTACTGAAGTTAACATTAGTTATGTTTTTTGAAAGGAAATCGACCACCCACTATTCATAGAACATAAATACTCAAGTTATTAAAGAGAAATAGGGATATATTTCTGAACAGCTGCAAGCTGGCTGTTGTCTTGAGCTTTACGGTCATCGACCCGCTTAAAAGACTCCGGTATAGACGTTCACTTTGATACTTTTTCTCTTCCGCTTTTACAAACAATGTCACGAGTACATAACTTTGAGCTTGAGGACATTCAGTCAGTAGGGTCTTTCGTAAACGAAAGTCAATCGATCGAGTCACGAATAGAGAAGGACAATCGCGAAGATTTATCTTGCAAAATTCGTCCCATTCTGCGGTTAATGAAACTATTCGGAGAATACTATGGGGATATTTCAATGGATGAAGGGGTGCAGTCGGACTCCAGCTTCTTTTCTCGTTTTTACTGTGGGATGGTATTGATCAGTCAGTGGTTTCTTGTGGTACAAGCTTCCACCAGCCTTTTCTTTGAAGGCCTAAGGGAGATGAAGACATTTTACTTTTTATTGATCTTCACCATCTGGTATGTCCAATGTGCGGCATTTACCACGATCAGCCTCATTAATTTGCCCAAAAGGCGAGCAGAGTCGTCTCGCTTTAGACGATTTTTCGACAGCTTACTATCAACAACATCTGATTTCAGTGGAAAGACGACACATAAAGTGTATTTAACACTGACGTTTGCTTGCACCTTCGCTTTTCTCAATACTGTTTTGCTTTTGATGCTAGATTTTTACGAAAATGTCTCGGTAGCCCGTTTCCGACCATGGAATGGATTAATTACATTTCGTTGGATTCAGTTAACGTTTTCTGGTTTTGGCGCCCTCGCATGGGGATTAGCATGTACATTGTTTTATGTCTCATGCGAATTTTTGGTCCAAATATTTGACAATTTGGAGAAAAAAGTTTCAACAGAGAGTCCCAATGTCCCCAATATTCGATCTCTGAGATTGGAACACGGTAAACTCTGCGAAATAGTTACTCTCGCCGACAAAGTATTCTCACCTCTGATTTTGTTGACAGTTATTTTGGACGTCCCCTTGATGTGCATCAATTTCCACCATTCGTGAGATCTCCATTTTCTAGCGACAAAAACATCATATTCATTGTTAATGTTTCGTACTGGTGCATTTGTCTCACGGTTAAGTTAGCCTTTGTCATGTGGTCTGGGGTAAAAGTCAATGAGAAGGTGAGTTGCGCATCCTCCTGCCATTAAGAAGGAAGGAAGGAGCTTAGGTAGTGTGTTGGACTCCAGATTAAGTCTAGATCTGGGTCATTCTCAATTTTATATTCATTTTAGGAGAAACCATAATTATGCAATTTATTAAACTTTTTCCGCCTAGATTCATAGCCTTTATGACACCCTGCAGAACATTGATGTTGCTGACTGTAAAGAGCATTTGGAGGTTAGTTTACTTTTTATATTTCGGAAGAAAATGTTGTTATTTCAATTTTGTAATAATAATATATATATTTTTTTTATGTTAACAGGGGATTGTTTTGGTATGAATCGAGACATTGCTTACGCATGAGTAGATAAGTTACAGAATAATGCCAGTATTAAAGTCAGCTGATTATTGTAACGGGCAAAAGTAGGAAGCAATCACTCTCTTTCAAATGGCATGATGCACATTTGTCTTCAGTTTTATAAATAAACACCAAAAACAAATAACAAAATTGAATTAGACGCCCATCAAGCAGATCGATAGTTCGGTTTGAAAGTCCTCCACCTCTGTCTTCAGAGAGGTGCAAAATCCTCTATAAACAGGAGAGTATTTCCTTTTATTTTAGCTGCTGCATTTCCTGATGCATCTTCGTGGAGAACCAATCGGATTGTCGGCAGGAGGATTGGCAGTGATAAACAGATCACTTGTACTCTCGGTATGAATTTACCCAAATTTAGTTTTTGACAAAACTACCAATAAAACAAAAACTGTCGACAAAAGCAGAGCCAGAGCAAAATGGAGCAATAACTAGTGATTTAACTAAGTCGTATTCATAAACTTAAAACCTTCGGGTAGGCTGTTGCGACTGATCCATCGTGTGTTAATGAGTATCAGGGGCGGAGCATGCTACAATTTATCGACACAAAAATAATAACAAATTTCAAAAGTGAGTAGTTTAAAACAGTTAATGTAATCATGCACTTCTCGTTCACAGATGTCCTTGTTGTATGTTGGTGTGCATCTTCTCATTCTAAAATTTTTTTTTTATATTTGGTGACCTGCATGCAATATCATTTCGAAACTAAGAGACAGCCCGGACCCTTCTAAGAAACGGCGTTAAGAGCTTAATGGCACTGACCCACAACTAAATACTTTAAAGGAAACGCCCCAGCTGAAGCGATCAAGCATTTTTAGTTTTACTATCGAAGATCGTGTAGGAGAAGCATATTTAATCGTTCAGCGAATTATTTCAATGATGTCTAAACCTGATTTGCATAAAAAGTGTACTGTATAGACTCTGAAGAGTTTTACTTCCCAAAACTAAACATTTTACAGTAATAATCTAATAGACATTTTTTGTTTCATTGCAGCTCGTCGGGATAATCATCTCATACTTCGCAGTGCTCATAACTTTGCCAAGTTAAATCAATCGTGATCTTCTTCCTCGTACATACAGGCTTCCTCTTCCATGTCTGGTTTATGCGGAAATTATATATCACACGTCTCGAGGACTCTACTCCCAACTGGTAGTAATGAAAGCCCAGCAATGAACGCTTGTTTTTTTTTTGTTTTTTTTTTTCATTTTTTTGATGATTACCAAACGATATCTTTACATATAATTAACGGCAATAATACATTCTACAATGTACAAATTTTAATCTTTCAGTTTATGATATCAGTTTTGAGATTGCTCTGAGAGTAATAGATAAACTGAATTACTCTAGAATTTCGCTGATTCGTAGGTTAAATTAATCGACGCTCAATCGACGTTGCGCTAGGCTTCGACGATATGCTGTCGTTCTAGCTATAAGCTCCCTAATATTACTACAAAAGTAGTAAGCCTACAGGTAGCCCCTGTTGAACGTTAATCCAGGATTTAATTTCTATTTTTTTAAAAGTGTTTTTCATTGATAATGGCTTTTTGCAGTTTGAGATTAGTCGAGGCTAAAACATATAACCAGAAATCCTCCAAAAATCCCCCCCCCCCAAAAAAAAAACAACAACAACAACAACAACAACAACAACGACTGACGATATAATTCTGGGCTGGCTTCATCATCAGCCGAAAGCGTATGTTTTGTTAGTATTCTGAGCGCCGTAGTACAATTAACGGAATGATTAATACGCATGGGCTAATACGCCGCCATTTCCATCAAACGTAGGGCTATCTAGCTGTCCCTTACTACCTACCGTCATAAAATCCGCTTCCAAAGCTAAAAACACGTAAATATTATTGTAGAGAAATTTGGAACATCGAATCCGTTTTAAGGGCAAGGTTGCTGCACATTTCAGTAAATTACAAGCGTATGTCAAAGCGCCCTCTTTTCTGACAGTTAATGCGTAGTGTCGCTTTAAATGTTCCGCAACATTTTTTTTTTTTTAAGAAAAAATAATGCGGGGTAGAACTGTCCTCATCATTGAAGGAGTTCAGTCACAGTGTATGACGTATTTTGGCCACGTACTAAATTACCTTTAAATTGAATGAAACCTGAAATAGTAGTTTATTAAGATAGAAACGCACCAACGAGATTATACAAACAACTGCTTAAGTTGTGTGTATAACTGCGATGATCAACCATAACGCCTTCATAATTAAAAGGAATATAATCACTTCGTAGGAAAACAGTAATCTATCGAAGCTATGAAATTGTCCTTTTTTTTCTATATTATCACTTGAAATTGAGCGATTAACTGATTATAATCTAGAAGAGACCTTGCGAGTTTTGGAGTTTTCCGTCCAGTTCAGGAATTGCATTTATGGCTCGTCTTGTCTTACGAAAATAACGTTATCTCAACTCAGTGTCAATGCCTGATGCATAGCTAACCCTGTTTTTTTTAAGAGAAAAACTGATGCCACTCCTTCTACTGGGCGCTTTCATCATTGGAACTCATAAATTATATCTAGTTTATTTAAAGTTTAAAAAGGAAAAGAAAACAAAGTTAAAATAATTGTATTAAGCGTCAGAGAGTAATACATGAGCGTGTTCGCCCTGAATAAGGCCACGGATCGCTGTGTATCCACAGCCGCCTCGTTATGAAACATAATGACCCTCATGAGATAAATCCCTTAATAACATCTGTCGTTAATCCCCCTATAGAGGACAAAAAAATAGAAAAACAGGATGCTATGTGCTAGAATCCACTCCCACAATTCTTAAACCCTTTGGATGATCAACGTCCGTCAGTTAACGCAGTAAACTCTTTTCTAAATTAAGACGATTCATTTTGCATATTGCTGAAGTGTCCTAGTTTTGGACGAAGGCTAACTTTCGAAGGACTGTACAGTAGAATCTGCGGAGCCTACGTTACAATGATCCAAATGAGACTGTTCTTAACATGACCTTTATTCGTTTCATAAGTTAATAAAAACGTAAATCGTCAACTTAATGACAATGCCTTAGTTTTCCTGTTTGCAATTGAAGAAAAAAGTCGATTATTTGCTAGTAAACATAGTTTTGGAGTTGGTACACCTTGCTGCCTTTACTTAGCTTCAAAGTAAACTATCTGCAAATTCTGTAACACTGACAAAAAGAGGTAAAGTGTTTTAAATTCCTTGTTCCTTGTAACTGGAGTAAGGTTTGTATAATGTACAACGTTTGATTAAAGCGCTTGCGCGCAGTTGCGAGGAAGCACAGTGGCGCCATTGTTTAATTTAGATTAAATGACTTTCCATTTGCTACCACTGTAATTTTACAGCTCTTATTTCAGTCCCAGATCAAGATGGGTAAATAATGAACACAAGGCTCCGCAATATATTGTCAAAGTCTTGTTTTTAATCACTCAGTTCATTCTACAGTGCAGTGATAGCAATCTTAACGTTTTTGTTGTTATTGTTGTTGTTGTTGTTGTTAATCTGGATGTCTGCTTGTTATTATTAATTTTTTTTGTTATTATTATTATTATTATTTTCCTTTCCCTGCTCAAATAATTTTAAGAGTATTTGCACCACATTAATACCCTTTGCACGTCATTCCTTTGTATCTACGGGTGTAAAGAGTAAACTATTGAAGGCAACGGGAAAATTTCAATTGATTGAGGAAGATTGAGAGTTGCATTTCACTCCATGGATGTGCCTCTTCTTCCCCTTTTTACTTCGAGCTTGCTACCTCTATAAAATACCTCTATAAAGTATGTATATTTTAGGAACGTCAAAGAACGAATTTATCCTACCATTCACAATGAAATTTGCTGAAAACACATTTTGAGTTTTTAGTAGCGATAAATGACCATAGTGTTATTTTTTGATTAAGAAATATATATTTTTTTAATTACTTCTGGGGTTTTTTTAATTAAGATCACCTCCAGCCACGATTCTGCATCCAATTTCCGAACATCAATTATATTTAAGTTTTGACAGGTGAAAGGCTTTTATTGTTTTTCATTTTAGCTAGTTGACCTTGCGCCTTTTCATGTTTCTTATCGTAAAAATAATTACTTTTTACTGTTTTGAAGACGATTTTAATTTTCCAGGAGAAGTACGTAAACGTTTTCAAAAATCTGTTTAGCATATCCCTCTTTCAGTAGTCTATCAGTTTCGCATTTCCAATGTTTTGTTTTGAGATTTCTGGAGTGAAAAAATGTAGTGAAGTTTGGGGTCAATTTAGTGCTGCTAATGGAAAAAAAAAGTCCGGAAGGGTGTTAATTGATATCCCGCAGAACATTACTTATGAAAACAACTATATGCGTGAGAAAAGAGAACTATTGGACATCCTCTAAAGAAAGTCACGGGCACCGTTATTTTTCTTTCAACAGTGGTATAAAAATGTTAGTCACAGGGACAGTTCTGTATGCAGGTGATTCGCCTCAATGAAGATCATCCCTCGTCGACGTATAAAACCAAAGGATGCCGCGAATAGAAAACCTTGAAATGGAAGAGATACACGAAGCGTCTCAGGCAAACGAACTTGGAACGGAACTGGACAATTGCAATAATCGTCGCATGGAAATTTCGTACAGGTTTCGTCCTATTTTGAAGATGATGAAACTGGCTGGAGAGTTCTATGGTGACTCGTCCTTTTTGGAAACTCCACAAGGGAGCTCAAACTGTTTTTCGCGATTTTACTGTGCAAGTGTGTTGCTGGGACAGTGCATCATCTTTGTACAAGCAGTCATGAGCATTTTCTTTGAAGGTTTTACCCAAATGCAAAATACTTACTTTTTACTGACGTTTAGCATTTGGTATTTAGAATGCATGGGAACTAACATCATATGCCTTTTTGTTTTGCCTAAATCCCAGAAACAGCCATCGCGTTTGTCAAAACTTGTTAGCAACTTATTCACAAAAGAATCTGATCTCAGTGGACTGACCAAGCGAAGGCTGAGTACCCTTTTGGCTATAGCATGCTGTGCCGTTGCCTTTAACTCTATTTGCCTCGCAGCTCTAGATTTTTACCGATGTATCTCGGTAGCGCGGTTTCAACCGTGGAATGGATTGTTGGCATACCGCTTGCTTCACTTAGTATTTGGTGCTTTTAACTCGTTTGCATGGGTATTACCAGGGTTGTTGTTTTGTGTCGTATGCACGGTTTTGTCAGGAATGTTTGAGAATTTGCACAAGAAGTTATCCACGCAGAATTCCACTTCTATCAACATCGGATGGCTGAGGCAGGAGCATCACAAACTCTGTGAAACAGTTGCTTTGGCCGATAAAGTCTTTTCGCCGTACCTCTTTATTGTAATGTCCCTGCATATTCCTCTTATTTGCTTCAATTTTCATCAGTTGTTAAAGAATTCAAATGAAGATGACGTATCTTACATCATTACTGTTCTTTACTGGTGGATGGGCCTGTCGGGAGAAGTCGCTCTTATCCTTGTGTTTGGAATAAGAGTCAATGAGAAGGTGAGAGCACGGTTGGTTATGTTTGATAAGCTCGCCTTTACCCTGTCTTTTTTGCAACCTGCAGAAAACTAGCTATTTATTGCGGTAACAGCTGTTCCTGTCAAATCTTGTTGTCGTTGTTTTATTCTAGCTGCAAGCAAGTGTTGTTGTTGTTGTTTTGCTTTACGTAACCGTTGTTCTCGGCCATGCTTTAAATTTCTTGCGGTGAGTTTTTGAACACCACCACATTTCATGCCATATATAAATCTGTCCTTTTCTTACTGGTTACACTGGTAATGGTAACAGAAAAAACAAACAAACAGACTTATATAGCGTATCTTAACCATATTGGACTGTTAAGTATGATCCTTGCTGTAAATTTTATCGTTACCTGCTGAACAGAAGACAAACCCACCAAATGTGTCGAGACCCGAACAACAACTAAATTATAATTATGTAACAAAAATATTCTGCGATAAGAAGGCATTTGACTTACTAATAATATGTTTATTATCCGACTGATTTTAAACTGGTTATAAAACGAAGAACGCACACGGTTACGATTTCTGTGGCAATCTTTTAACTAACTTAACAAGCTTACAACAGCAGTATATATTTTTATATATACATTCGGTATACTTCCAGGCCATAGTTAATAGAGTGAAATTGCTATGAAACTCAACAAAAGTTCTGTGTTGTATGTTTTTGTTCTCTTTTTTCGCCTTAACCGTGCACAAAACACAATAGTTGTTTACTACTGACCTTTGAATTAACCAATAGAAATGTTTTGGTTACGTAACTCATACATAGTGTATGAGCGCAAATCAAAGGATTGCGCGCGGTTTTGGACCTTCCAACATAAATCTTGGCATCTTTGTTTTCTCCTTTGATGTTTTCCGGGCTTCATAACCAGTCCCATCTATTAACTATGTTACAGGCGCTTTATTTGTACCACTGATTCAGCGATTTATTTTGTACTGTAGTTGTGAAATGAATATATATTTTTTCTTAGATTCACAGTTTCTATGACACCATTTATAATGTAGGCACACCAGACAACAAAGAGCATCTGCAGGTACGTATAATTATGTTACCCGTCAATACAATTCCTGTGACATATACTGTCCTTACTTTTAATGTAAAGTAACTGCGGGATTGTAGAGTTTTGTAAACTTTGATGAACCACCATGTGTTGATATTTCGTCATCACGTGCTTCGTAATTTAGCTCCAATAGCACGAACTTCCATGTATATTTTATTATATCGACAGATTGAAAGCCAGTTGTTCATAATTTTTTCAGCTATTGCAATTCCTGATACATCTTGGTGGAGAGCCAATCGGATTGTCCGTAGGAGGATTGGTAGTGATAAACAAATCTCTTGCTCTCTCGGTATGTTCCAAACGAATATATTTTGATTTAAGTATTTTGTTTTTGTTTTCTTTTGTTTTCTTTTTTTTCTTTCTCTCTCCCTGCCCCCTTTTTATCTCTATTTGTCTCTTTCTTCCTTTCCCTCTTTTTTTTTTTAATTTCCTTGACTTCTTTGTTTAATATTCAAAGACTTTATAAAGCACACTTCATATGTGTTCAAATGTACCGTCTCTAGCTATATTATATCTTACAGTTATTTATTTTGATTTGATTACATTTCAGATTGTAGGAATTATCATCTCATACCTTGCAGTGTTGTTAACTCTGCCATCTTAAAATTGAAGATCAGCCTGGAATAATGAACATCAAACAAAAACGACAACAACAACAATGACAATGACCAAGGCGACGATTCTTATTTCTTTCTGCATGGGTTCAGATTACATTCAAATAAACCTCTCATTTGCTGTATTACTTTACGATACGTTTCGCACAGGCCCTATTTACTGGCATTAAATTTGATATATTACACGAGAAAAGAAAGTAACAATACATGGCAACACGTTACTCGCGATACACTTGGTATTTACTTAAGATATAAGCTATTTACACCACTTTTATTAAATTAGAAAATAAAACATTGTAACTTTAATAATGTTAGTTTCCTTTCATTAAATTACATAATATTGTCTTTACTATATATTTTAGTGCTCTTTTTACGCTTCATGTACTCTTTTATACTTATAAGACGCTTTCTATTACATCAAAATTCATTTAGTACTGTTATGCAGTCCTTCCTGATCTGAATACTATTACTTGACAATGTTACACATGGTTGACCGGGTTTTTCGATAAAAGCCTGGTGTGGCAATGATTTACATCTCCTCAATGTTTTTTTTTTTTTTTTTCTTGGTCTGTATGTAGCAATTATTTCTTGCATCGAAATGTAGGATATCATAAGTATAACTTAAGCATTTATTAGCGTAGTTGAACCTGTAAGAGCTTTAGCTACAGCATGCTGGCGTAAGCAGTAAGCCGGGCAGAGATTTGGACGTAAGAAGAAGAAATTCTTAAACGGATATTTTCGTGCTCCTAAAATATCATATATAAGATTGCGATATGACGCGACTTAGAAACAGTTTATCGTTTCATCAAACATCAAGGAAAGAAACAATTCAATTCCTAGTGCTTAAGTGTATACGGAAATAAGTTGTTTGTTATTGGCTAAATGGTTTACTAAATAAAGATATCATTTATTTAACCGCATACTTCCACTACGTCATTGAGTTTTGATAAGTATCTTCATTTCTCAATTACACTTATTTGACAGTTTACAATTTGGTGTAAACTTCCCGCAAGTTAACGTCATATATCAAACGCGAAAGACCGTCTTTGAGCACATTTCCAAACACCGAGAACAGAGTTGAAAATACGACGCGCAACGGAGTATTTTTGACCAACTTTGAGAGGTTTAGAAATGTGGCTAAACACTGTTTTGAGAGTTTGATATATCTTCTTAACTGAAACTAAAATGAAGGACAAAAAATAGTAAACAGCTGTGCTAACTGAGATCAGATATCACAGTTATGATTTCCTTTGTTTAATCTTGATGAATTATTGATGATTTGGAGAAAGAAATAGAACTATGTGCTTGCATAGGATCATCTTTAATCCGCTTCCATTTATTTAGGCAATGTAAGCATAACAGCAAAATAGGAAACAAGGATTCCGACAATCTGGAAATAAATAGAGAATATAGTCTATATCCGTTATGATAAACCAAAATTTTGAGTTAATAATATCAAATGGGAAATAAAATAATTTGAGAATGATTCGGGATTTCTAAACATCAACAATAGCAAATGTAGTATCATTCAATTCTTCTCATACCGTTAAAGATAATGACTTGGTAATAACTACGAGTCCTCCAATGGAAAGACCTTTTGGTTCTCCGTTTAAGTAAAACAGAAACAGCAGCAACTGAGGAATGGAAATACGGAATAATATGTAACATTAACATTAAAGTGCCACTAACCCGAAACTAATATAAATTTTCTTTCTCTCCTGATCACCACTGCGAAAAAATTATCCTTGCAGCTATTTTCGTTAATTTTGTATGAATTTCCAAAGTTTGCAAAATCGCCCTTTTCCATGTTAACGACCTAGGAATAGCGGAGAATGGGACGAGTTGGCTCCTGACGCGGTACGTCATTTCGGGAATAACAATATTTTGTTTCTGAGAGGAATGTATGCGAACATCCGACAGTGTGTGTCAAAATCGTTGCAGAAAGCAAAGATGTGTTGTTGGAGGCTGTAGCAATACAGGATGAGTAGGATAGAGTATTCCTCTTCATTCAATACCTCTATCCCGATGAAACTCGACCAGAAACGAGAAAAAGACTAGAGAAGTGGGCTAATCTGTGCGAAGCTAAAGCCGGGGAGCCATCGAGGATTTCTTCGATCTCGCGTTCGCCGCTACTGTAAAAACATAAATACTTTCATGGCCTGTATATTCTTTTCTATCTCTGATGGAAAGCTTGAAATTGTCAAAGTACTGCATAAGACGCGAATTTGGGATAAGCTGGAAGCCATCAGACTATTCCGAGCTGAAACGATCCTCCGGGTTCCAGACCAAAATAAATAATGGAAACTGTAGGTGAGGAAATTACACGGTTTTTGTACTCGAAAGAGAGAATTTTCTAAACGAATAGTAAACGAAGCCTACGTCCTAAAACGAGGCTATTAAGATTGTTGACGCTTCGAACTGGTATGTGTGTGTGAACTAGCTATGCATTTGTGGATTCAATAAAACCACACGCACTTTGGAGGTCGTAATTCGGCCGTGTTTGTCAATGACCATTCCGAATACAGAATTGTTTTGTGCTTTAAACATCGTCTTTGAAAAACGAAATATATCTAAATTACAAGCTTATAACGGATCAAGCATTTGTAAATACATGAAATAAAATGAAACAAACGATTAAGATTCGACTCTATAGCTATCGACGGAGATTGTCGCTCTGAAAGAAGAATGCGCTTGTCAGTCAACCGAAAGGCAAACTAATAAGTCGAGAACTCCCAGGTTACAAGCGTACGTAAAATGGGCATTTCATTCAAAATAACAGTGAAGAAGAAATGTATTCATTTAACTTATACTATACTGGACCTCTTTTCAAGATCCTGATTTACTAGTGCGAAATATGCAAATTTGTGTGTCTTGCGATGTTTTTGTTCGTACATAGTAATTGACTATGCATATACAACGGTCGGTCGACAATGAAGAAGCGAAAAGTTACCTCGCCTTCGGATATTGTTTCCCGACATCTCTGCTTATCTCTTATGTCAAAACTATTTTCAATCATTGATCTGGAGAGGTAGGCAGGAGTGGAATTCGACTGCATGATATTTTAACTTGTATTTCGGGGAAAATTAATATGTTTTGACACTCCGAAATCTGCACGCTCTGTTCAGTCAGATTACCAACTCTTTGTGTTCATTGACATCTCTATCACTCTTTAAGAGCTGTAAGTTAACTCTTCAGCCATTATTTATACATTTATGGCCACCCGCATTTATACTTCGCAGCCGTCCAAATCGTAGATGATACAGATGCTAGATGCTAGATGATACAGTTCTTTTACTGAAAAATCCTGTCCAGTTTTGATAGAATATGAACCACAAATAACCCAAAAATGCTTTGACAGCCCTCAGCCCTCAGTCAAAAGTCTCTTGACTGTTTTAGCCTGGTTCCCGAAGTGACGTCACTAGTAGCCCTACCCAGATCCCAGTTTGCGCGGTCGTGAACATTATATGTTCAAACGCCTGTAAAAACGCAGGGAATTTATCAATCGAGATAATTTTTCCACTGAAGTAATCAGGGAAACTATTTGATTTCATTAAAAGAAAACAACTGGGGACGGGGGGATTACTGACACTTTAACGTAACATTAACATTGCACAGTGCTTCGTTAGTAATGAAAAAAAAAAAAAAACTCCTCAGCAGAAGAAATGAAAGGTAGTCGGCGAGGGGGAAATAGATGTGTGGAGGTACGAAGCCAATGAAAATCAACCTAAGCATGGCATGAAATAAATTTCGCTGTCATAAGATAGTTTAGAACATGAGCTTTAACAAGTGAGCAAACACAACGCAAAAGCAGGGAACAAACACTAATGATCATTCATGTACCTTTCCTTCGGCGCCATCGGGAACTTTGATACTTTGCAGGATACTTTGAACACTGCAAATCTTAGAAAGGAATGACATTTGATGTTAATATATAAGAAAAGCTTTCCCTGGTTGTAGGTGTGGCCACTTGGATACCTGAAAGAGATATTAGGTTGAAGTCTCACTACAGTTACTCTAACGGTAATAGGGTATGTGTAAATTGGTGCAGGATATATTGAACACATTACATCTTAGAAGATAACAGTATAGTTGCATTAAGAAGTAACATATCAATGAAAATTGAGATTATGTTTCATTTGCAAAAAGAAGTTTTCCAAAGTTGTATGTAAGTCAAGAGGTTGGAACTAAAAATTAGCTACTCCTTTCACAATGGTGCGAACTGCAGTTACTCTGGCGGCAATAGGGGATGTTGTTGTCTAAATTTGTGTTGTTCCCTTTCTCAAAATCAGTTTTCACTGTGCTATTTAGTAATTATTACATTAGATTGTTCATCAGCCTCCTTACCTTCTCGTTTACTCTTGATCCAAAGACGGTTATCAAAGACAGGATCGCAGCTGAGGATAATAACCAATATACACCACCAAAAATAGAGAAAGGAATGGAACTTCCTTCATTCGTCACGGGTGGGTTGATAGCGGCGTAGAAATTAAAACACAACAGCGGGATGGTGACGGAAAAAACTTCAAGCAATGAAGAGGAAAATATCTTGTCGGCGAGCGAAACTGTTTCACACAATTTTTGGTGTTCTTCCTTTAAAGCTGTTATGTCCAGGGATTGATTTAAATCTAGAAAGCAAACCCTTTTGCAAAAACAGTCAAATTGGCGCTCAAGAACCAAGCATGTTAAACAGAAAAACAGTGTTGGAAGCAGCCACACGATGCAACTAAAAATCATGGATACTAAACAGAAAATTCTAAAACCATACCAGTCTTTCCAAGGCTTGTAAAACGCAACAGTCAAGTCGGGCATCAACTGAAAGGCTGCTAAGACGTTGAAAGTTGACACAAGAAAAATAAGAATGGCTAAAATTAGTCCTTTTCTGGAATATAATTTCAGCGTTGCCAAATCAACTCTTCTTTCAATTAAGTTAGCAACAAATTTCTCAAAACGGGATTTTTTCCCCTCGTTCAGTGGAAGCACGAAGAGGCAAGTTGTCGCGACGATTGCCAATACAAAATACCACATAGCGAAGGTTATTAATGTGTAGAGATTTTGAAGAACTGAAGATCCTTCTACGCAAAGACTAACAATACTCATGGCAAAAGAGAACCAGAGAGACGCCACTATCGCAGTGCAATAAACTCGGGCAATCGAAATCTTTCTCTTGCTACCAGTGGTTGACAATTGTCCCAATCTTTTGAAAGACGTATCTCCGAAATATATTCCACCCAGCTTCATGAAAGTTAATAGCGGTCCATATATCGCCTGTATTGCCTCCAGTTGTTGTTCATTTCCATTATAGATATTTGGACTTGTGTCCTGTAAAACGATTGGCGGAATTTCATGTTCTTCTCTGACTTGGTTGTTGGCCTCGTGTACGCCAGCTCTCATGGGCTTCACTCGAGAATCCATTTTTAACTCAATGACGAAATTTACAGATCTTAGCTAAAACGAATGTCAATAAACTGTCGGCTCTGTGTGTTTTAAATTTGCTCATAATTAAATCATGAGTAGCTTTTTTTGTCTGTTTTTGTTTTATTTTCCATTTGAAGTTTTTAGATTTTTGCACAGGCCAACCTTTAATAATATCTTCAGCAAGATTTTCATTATTAATCCACTTTATCACGGGGGTGTTTATGATGATGTCAGTGATGTAAATAACACGACAGGTTTTTGTTTTGTTTGGACATGCTTTTTTATTCTTTTTCTGCTTTAAAATGGGAATTTTAGAAATTGCTTGGAATCTTTTTATAATTTTCTAGGCCTTGTTGGACAAAATGATTTTGTGAATTTTCTTTTGCTTTAAAATCGGATTTTCAGTAATTGAAATCTTGTCGAAAAAATATATGGCACTGACATTAAACGCGTGTGTGTTTAATTATTTCATGAAAAACTAATTTCAATATTGAATCTTGATATCATTTTCTAGGCTTTGTTGGACACAATGTATGTTTTTCTTCTGTTTTGTTTATTTTCTTTTGCTTTTAAATTAAATTTTTAACAACTGAAATCTTGTCAAAAATGGTAGTGCCTTGACATTAAACACGGATGTGTTTAATTATTGATAAAATGAAAGGTACATAGTGTTCCAGAGTACTTCAGTATTAAAATAAGTCCCTTCCTGCGAGTTGATTAATACTCAAAATTTTCGTGACATTTCATGACTTATATTGTTAACTCCATTTATTGCGCTGTATTGAGAAGCCAACTGGAAGTTTTCTTCCATAGAAATGTGTTTAAGTATTGCAGTTTATTTAATAGTGCAATATGTCAGTAATCATGAAATTCTGAAAACGATGACGGACCACGAAGTAGAAAAGACGAACATATGCTCTCTGTCACGTTTAAAAGTGATTCTGACCAACGCGTTTTATTTCTCGACATGGCTGGCGAGGAGGTGACAACTCTAATAGACTCGGGTAACATGTTATGACAAAAGTCTTCCCGTAAATTCTATAATCATTCATCGAATTTTAAAAAGAATCATGCAGTGGAGTCAGTAGGCCTTAGCTGTTAAGGAACGAATAATTTGGTGCTGGTAAAATGTATAATTTTTGTCTATTTAACATGAGCAAGCTTTGAAAGTACGATAGATAAGATTTGGATTCATTTCGAAGAAAGTTTAGAACATTTCAACTGATGGGTAGATGACGGATTTTGTGGAGTCCGTCACTCTATTGCACTTGATTGGAGACCAAACAGGCTATGGTCTTGCCTCTGAACGAATCCGAAAGGAAAGAAAGTCACTCCCTTGGGAAAAAAAAATCAACTACTTAAAGTGCCACTGAAACGAAATTTTTGTATCTGGGATTTTTGCTTAGTAATAAAGTTCCAACCTTACTTGGAAACACTGCAAACTTTTTTTCCGCATACGGTAAGCGAAAACTGCTTTTTCA
>Ga0126339_10000888_pt1 | contig 18642 bp, 9 predicted proteins | sample OrbTmetagenome_2_FD_92532 | JGI IMG/M metagenome (GOLD analysis project Ga0126339, IMG submission 92532) | Coral microbial communities from Petempiche,Puerto Morelos, Mexico - Orbicella T R C metagenome | ecosystem: Host-associated > Invertebrates > Cnidaria > Coral | place: Petempiche,Puerto...
CCACCACAACCACACCACAACAACACAACACAAACAAAAAAAATTTAAAAAGAAATTAAAAAAAATTAAGAAAAAAAAAATTAAAAATATTTTTTTTTTTTTTTTTTTTTTTTTTTTTTTTAAAATAATGTATGAGGCCTTATGCTTTTTTCCTGTTTCTTTCTTTCGTCTCACTTCTTTGCTTCTATATGATTTCTGTTTTATTGATACATTTTGATATTTTTTTACTTAATTATATGCTACTATAAGTATGTTTAAAAATATCAATGCTGTTCGCTTCTAAAATATCAGGGTCCATATTTCCTCGCGAGCCCGAGATATTTGGACTATTTTAATTGCGAGTCACAGTCCTCAAAGTGTTTTAATACGGGCAAGAGAGGTTCAGACCCTGGGCTTCAGACGTCTTTTATTAAAAAAAAAAAAAAAAAAAAAAAAAAAAAAAAAAAAAAAAAATAAAAAAAAAAAAAAAAAAAAAAAAAAAAAAAAAAAAGAAAAAAGAAAATCAGAAACAACAAAAAAGAAAAACAACAAACAAATCGTGAGTATTTAAAACTTTCTATTAATGTTAAATTCTACTGATTAACGGAACTCTAGAAAACGGGGAAAGGGACAGCGGATGCAGACAGCGGACGGCGGAACAAGGATTTAATAGTCTTACTGAAATATTGTTCCCAAACTGACTGCAACAAATGAACAGCTTACTTGAACTCCTATTCACTGCTGCGACCTTGTCAATAAAGGGTAATGGTTATCAAGCCCAGCAAACAAAGATGCCAAGATTTATTTTAAAAGGTCCAAGACCGGGTACAATCTGCTGCGTCTCGTGAGTCCAACAACATTTTGACCACTAGACCACTAGGATGACGCATATCGTTGTCGAGAAGCCGGGTCGGAAAACACTAAACCACAGTCGATTTGTTAAATTCACAATTCAAGCAAGTTATAATAGAGGGATTTCGTTCTAAATCAGTTTTAAATCATACAAGGTAATTCGTAACCTTTATCAAATATCTTCGTTTTGGAATTTTCTAACGGTCTCGTTACAGAATAATCCACTCTTTTTTTCCACTTCATCAAGTATCCAAAGGGTTTTAAAATAAATCGAACTCTCTAGATGTTTCAGTCTTAATTCGCCAATAAAAGAATGCAAACGCTGATATTCAGTTGAAATATATCGTCAATTCCGCCAAGCTGATTTCGCTTTGACAATTTGACTAAAATTTGAAAAGATCGTCAAATTAATAAATATTCACGCAGTTGGACGAAGTTTCATCAAATTTGTCACTTTCGTGACTGGACATAAGTGATATACTTGTGCCGAGCCCAGATGGTTCAAATATTCGACTGCCTCCTTTATTTTCCTTGTCTAAATATTTCCAGCTGATTTTCAATAGATCGTCTCTTGCTAAAGAGAACGATGTTCAAAAAATCAGCTCTCCTTTGTACCAAGTCGCTGAACCCAGACAATTGACCTAAATATGGATCCAACGAATATGTTTCTGCACGTTTATCATGCCTTCCGACTAACAACTCACTTCCCGCGTAAACGATATTGATGATGGAATTGTTAGTTTATTTTTTTAAAATGTCCGTTTGAAAAGATGAAAATTTCACAACATTCCTCTGGTGAGTTTCAAAGTCCCTCAAGCTAAGGATATAATTACACACTGTATAGCGTGCCTCGTGTGAGCTCCCGCGCCCAGAAATTGCCTGCGACTCGAATATTACAATCAAGCTGCAATTATAAACACCGCATAAGGATTATGTTATAACGCTTGCAGGGTAGGCAGATAAGATTCCCACGGTGATGGTCGAAATTAAGCGTACCAGGAATGCAATTAAAGCTTGCTCATTTTGACGGTTGCATTTTGAATGAGTGTTTCAATGAAGGAATCTTTTTGAGCATAGCAAGTTATTTTATTCGCTGGGGCCCTTCTAGTGGAAGCATCTTCAATCGCTGTGAAGAAATGTTGTTCTAACTTCAGTAACTTCAGTTTTATTGTCAAAAGATAAGATCTTAGTACAACATTTTCTTTTTGCTGTTAGGGCGATTCCATTTCGTGGTTGAGCCCATGTTGTGTTTCCTTGCACCTACAAGGAGTGACCTTCGCTAGTCAGACTTTCCTGAATTCGGACGCGTACGAATGCTAAAGAGTATAAGAACTATTCTCAATTTAAACAGGTTATCATGGAGGGATTTCGTACTGAGTCAGTTTTAAACGATACAGTGTATTTCTTGTCTTTTATCAAGCATCTTAGTTTTTGGTGTTTCCAGCGGTTTCAAGCCCCGTTTTCGATAATGGAATTGTTAGTTTTTCATTTGCAATAAATGTGTGTATGTAAAGATGAAAATTGTCAAACATTCCCCTAGTCAGCATCAAATTCCGTCTAGCTAGGGATAATTATAACATGCCTCGTGTGAACTTCCGCGCCCAGAAATTTCCTGTGGTAAGCCAATTTATACCAAAATATAAATTATAGTTAATGTCTAACCATACACCCCAGGAGAGAGAATAAATCAGGTCACTTCTGGTCACGATCACTTCCCACATATGAGTTACTCATGTCGGATGATCCCGCTCAGCCAATCAGCATCTACCATGCACGTGAAATCTTGCACTGTATAATCACATGCTCAGCCGTCCACAGCACAGTTCTTGCACTTTCTCATTCACAGAACCAAAATTTCCCTCCCACCCTTCCCTGTTTTATCCCTCTCTCTATGAAATGAGGCAAGTAGATATGTGTTTTTTGAAATGCAAGTAGCTCTGGTACATATATTAGAATACAAAGGTATTGCAGTGAGAACTAAGGTTTAAACAGTAACCCCAAATAATGACTTTATAAAGTTTGACAATGAAATTATACAATAATTATAAACCAGGTAGCAGGTTTGCAGAGGTTTTGTAAATAATTAATAACTGTGAGGTTATTTCCCCCATTACAGTGATAATTTCAGTTTAAAAGTATTGAGCTTTATTGGTGTTTAATAAACATGGGTTTCGGGATGAAGTGCTCCCATAGAGGCCACCCTTTACCCCATAGACTCTTATTATTCCTTAACCCGGGGGATTCGACCCCTAGAGAGGATTATCAATTCTCCATACCCTGGGGGATTATTACCCCCTAGAGAGGATTATCACCTCTCTCTGAGTATCCTGGGGGATTATCACCCCCTAGAGAGCATGATGACCTCTCACTCACTACCCTTGGGGGATTATCACCCCCTCTTGAGGATTACCACCTTGTACTGAGTACCCTGGGGGGATTATCACCCCCAGGGTGATCCTCACACCCCTAGGATAAAGTGACCTAGAATTCTTCATTGGAGTGCTTCATCCCTTACCCCTTTTCCCCACAAATGTTCTGGTTGTGTTGTTTGTTTATATATAATTATAGTAAGGGTTATGGGTTAGGAACATTAACTATAACATTACAATCAAGCTGCAATTATTAGCAGCAACGAGCAAAAAACTCATACGATGCGTGATACTGCCGATAAGTTGAATAGAAGGCTCAAAATGCTCTTAAAGTGACAATTTTTTGATAAACTAAACGTTTCTGGCTTAGCCCTTCTTCAGTATAGGTGGAATGATTGAGCCACGCAATACACGGAAAGCACGCGCATGAAGGGCAAAGTAAACAAGTAGGAAAAACATTGCCTATACATGCATCCGAGAGACTGGAGGGCAACTACGGGAACGTTTCAGCGAGCACCTCCGTAGCATTCAAAACCAATCGCGCGGGTTTCCCGTAGTTGAACATTTCAATTCCGCTTCCCACTATCTGGATGACATCATGGTCTGTGGCTTAATCAGCCGCAATCAGCATGAAATGAAATTGATCTTCAAGCTGGGCACGCTTCGACCGAACGGTCTGAACATTAACTTTAATCTCTCGTGACTACGGGTCTAGCGCGTATTATACATACGCGCGCTAAAAGAATGACTTTCCTATTTGTTTACTTTGTACTTCATGCGCGCACTTTCCGTGCGTGCGTACACTTCTGGGATGGCGATGTGGTCATTTCCAGATTGGGATCCTTTATTGACATCCAGGCTTCCAAGAAGAGTCGTTCGTGAGTTAGTCTCAAGTCCAACAACTCTGACACTTCCAAAATCCATTTCGTGGTTGTTTTCGTGGACATGGCAGGAGATCTTGGAGTTATGGTCGAACATAGAAACAGCCCTTTTGTGTTCCGTAATCCGAGCTTTCAGTGGTCGTTCAGTTTGACCGTACTATACAAAACTGCACTTGGTGCAACTGATTTTGTACTCTGTGCCAGATTGTGGCCTGTCAACCTTTTCCTGGGATTTCGGTCGCGGAAACAAACTGTTCACAGTTCTCAATGGTTTGAAGGCGACTTTGATTTGTTGTTGCCTCAAGATTCCACTAATCCTTTCAAAATGCCCCGCACATAGGGTAGCACGTGAAACCATGGATGGTAGATCGGTGGGGAGTTTCGACAGCGTTCTTTCGGAGCTATTGATGAAGGATGAGGGATAATTATTGTCTCGCAGTACAGCCTTGACTCGTTTCGTTTCTTCGCGTTTGCCTTCCTGTGTTGATGGTATGTTCTGTGCCCTGCGTAGCAAGGTACTGACTAAAGATCTCTTATAGCCTGTGTGGCGGTGAGAATTGAAATCAAGATAGCGGTCTGTGTGCGTTGGCGTTATGTAGACATTCACTTTAGGCTGCGTACCCCTCCTTGTGGTGAAAGTGTCTATAAAAGGTAGTCCCTGTCCCTTGGTGTCCTCAAGTTCTAGAGTGAGCTGTATGTTGGGGTTAATTAATTGAATTAAGATGTTGGTGAAAATCATCCAACTGGTCGTTTCTAAGACACGTGTGACTGTGGTGTGACCGGCTTATAATCCATCAAATATCTTCGCTTGTACTTTATTGGTCTAAACGCACCACGTGACAGAATATACCCCAGCTAAAGCTGGATGTTCTCTCTTGGATGTTCCCCAGCTTTAGCTGGGATCCTAGGGATATTCCCCAATTTCCAAAACTTCAAGAAGATCCCACGTGTGGTAAGAAATATTTGAAGGATAATAAACACAATAGCCCGGTCTATTGACTTCCAAAATATGCTGGAATATTTGTCCTTGTGAATTGTCTGTTCCTTGAAGCTCACAGTTTTCCTCAAGCTCTCGGAAAACTCTTCTTCTCTCGGAACAGATAATATCCGAGCATATTTTAACGGCAAGGGAGGTTATTGTTTATTTATTGCACGAAAATAACAAAAATAACTTAAAAAACCGCACTCAAGTTGAATACTGATAAATTGATAAAATTTGCTGCTTTTTGGTTTCAACAGCGCCTACGACCCCTTGGAGGATTGAGCAGCGGCTACAATTAACTGCCACAACAACCGTTGGACTGATTACCACTTGGTATGTTTCGGAAAACAAAGCAAAAATAAAAGTAATTTTGCCACAAATTAGTTAAAGTGTAAAATACATTTGAGTCGATATGTAGACAGCTGAGGTTTAGTGCACTTCATCTCAATGGCCCTTTAAAAGAAAGCGAGTGTGTGTAAACGTGATTCTACTGGTATTTTGTGGTCGGCAGTAAGTGAGGCTCATTTCTTTCCTGTTGCTTAAAATTATGGAAAGAGCGAGGTTTGAAATGGGAATTTAACTCAAAACCGCTTCAGTGACGATATAATTATGACATGCGTCTTATTTTTTTTCAAGACTTCTTATTTTCTATCAAAACTGATGTGCATTCCGTCATGAAGGACAAAGGAACTTTCTTAACTGGATGTATCAAAAACCGCCACATAAGGACGGAGCCTACTTTTGTTAGTGCGCACACGTTCTGCGCATCACATAAGGCATGGTTTAAGCGCCACGCGCGCGCTGGGTTGACATTGACGCAATCAACTACGCTACCAAGTACGCGACTAAAATGAAAGCGAAATTTCTTGCTGTGACCAAATCAAGTTTAATGAATCTTTACTTAAACTAGGAACACCAAAATAGCAGCATATCGCAGCCACTAACTGTTTACGTCTTCCAGCTGACAAACTAGCTTTTATCTGTCAAACATTATACTGAAATCCAAATCTAAACATGCATCTGCAGATGGCGTAGTGCGCGCCCAAAACTAGTGCGAGACAGGCAAATGTTTTACTAGGGAAGTGACAGGAAAAAATGTAACGGGTACTGTAAAAGTTTTCAAAAAGATGAATAACTTTAAAAAACGCGTGGTTATCTCTAAATTTTATGTCATGAAATTGAAGTGGCAAGCCTATTCAACACGTGATGAGTTTCTGGTTGTGAGCTGAAGGTATTTAGGCTGTATTTTAGCTTAACCACAGGAAGGATGTCCGAGACGTTAAAAGCGCTGTTGCAACGACTTTATTATCAAGCACATACCAAACATGGGTGTTATGTTACCATTTACCATGCAGTTTTAAGATCTTTATAAATGTGTTTGCTTTTCCGTATGTAAAGGCGAATTCTCAGGAAATCTGTGAAGAAAGATCCTTTCCTTCTTTTTTCAGAAAAATGCTGATGTCAGCATTTTTTGTTTTTTTGAGATTCAAGGCTATCTCGAAAAAATGCGTGGCTACCCCAATTTTTTTGTGGATTCAAATAGCCCTTGCAAAGATCTACGTTTTTTGCGTGGTCCTAACCTGACGCAAAAACCTTTGTATTTAGTAGACACCGTCCTAAAGGAAGCTCAGTCACGGTAGTTTGCCAGATACAAAATAACATTCAAATTGAAGAACACCTGAATATAGTAGTTTACTAAGAGGGAAAAACAGCGTAGAGGAACTAGGATGGTTAAGGATGGAGACGATTAACCCGGAATACAAATGACGCATTTGAAATGAAATGAAACAAAACAATGAATATTCACCTAGTTTAATGAAGTTCAGCAAATCCTTTTCGTGACTGCGTGCATTTCTGAAAATACAACTCGGAAATTTCAAAGGAGTGGACCAAAAAGAGATGATATAGAAACTGATTGATACACGTACCCTTGCTTATTAGTCCCTTTCGTGTCAAAATCAAGGCTTTCGTTCTGTGTAATATGGGATTCAAATAAGCAGTTTCCTATCTGCTGGCTAAATTGTAAATTATACCATTTCTCCTCTCCTTAACACATCATCCCTGAAGCTGTCCTTCCCAAGCCCTGTTATTGGGCCACAATAAAACTTCCCAAGAGGCGATAAGGATAATATGGCTATTATGGCAAAAGGGTTAGACCCATATTTGTCTAGAGCTGAATTGGTCATGTGATCTATGCACACATATTACACTGGCTAAGAATATGCGTCCACTTCGTTCAATTGCTGTTTGCTAGAATTTAGCTCACGACGCGTGAGATAATCTTGAAGTCATTGAGAACACGGACCGCTTAGTAATGATCTTACAACATAATTTGCTCGACTTGTTAGCAGAATATATATTGTTGGGTATTCTGGGTACTTGAACAGGTCTGTTAATCTATATCTATACTCCCATATGAAAGCAAAGCACAACTACTTAGTATTCATAACGTTTCTAATTAACGATGTCTAAGCTTTTGTTGGGTTAAAAGCCATCGACTTGCATTTAATTTCAAAGAGTTCGTGTTCAATTGCTAAGGAAGAAGGTTATAATATCAGTGTCATTACAATCCCATGAGAAAGTTCTATTGATTGACAAGTGGCCACTATCAGGGTGTCACATAGAATGCATGGCAGTGTATTAATAGCAAATGATGCAGATTGCCATAATTGACTGCATATCACTGAAGAAGAAGAAGAAAAACAAAAAAATATGAAAGAAAGCATACGATTCAAAGAAACTTGGGCTTGCCATCGCAATTACCCAACTATACCTAACTTAAAAACGAGCGCTTGAACTGGACATGACGTATTCTGGGTGTAACAAAATATGACTATATTGTCGCTGCAAAGAAAAGATAAAAATATCACTTTTCTAATATCAGTCTATCTATATAAAGCATTTCTCCGCTCCAGGCTTCTTTATGAATTATGCCGCTTAAGCTTTCTTCATTCGGAGTTTATCTGCGTGGCAGTAAATGTATTATTCAGAACAGACAATAATGATCGAAACGTTAGTAACAAAAATAAATAGTTGTTTACTTATTTTTTTTTTTCTGGCTCATGGACCAAGATTTAAATATTGCACCAATTAACATTTATCTTTACTATATTGTATTTAAAGTGCTAACCCATTGATTCAAAATTTTCCTGTCATTCCAAATACAATATCCAGACTTCCCTTTCACAAAAAAAAGCACAGCTTTGCGTTTTAATTTGTGTTAAATTACGGAGTGAAAATAAAAGCATCACTAAGTCAAATAACTCGCGAAGTAAAGACCACAAACGAAAGTAAAATGGCGTCGATGAGTTTGCTTCTCATTTGCCTTGTGGCTCTTTTGAGACCTCTCTGGGGTGTTCCTCTGCCAAATGAAGCTGGTAGGTTTTTTTTTTCTGTTAATTGGTAACCTAAAAAACGCAGAGCTCTCTGTGCATTCAATTTTAATCGACCAGATGGCTTTAGTTAGGACGAATAGAGAGTTCAGCAGTTTGCCTTGTTAACAACATTCAGTATTCATTTGCGAACCGTAGAGATACTTAATTTTTTAAGCTAACTGTAGGGTTAATTGCTTTAATTAACAACTGATAACCATTCATTCGAGACCAACGGTGGAGCTGTTAACAGTTCTCTCTCCTAAAGGCTACATGCACTTAGACAGTTTCTTTCATCGGTTTTTGCCGCTTTAAATGAATTCCTGCGTTCTTGCCTCACTTATTCGTCAAGAATTTTGGAATGTTGCATGTTATTAGATCCCGAAGGTTCCAGGCGAAAAACATCGTCGCGACACTGAATTCCTTTTAAAGTCGATGTATTGTTCACTGTCGCGTATTGTAACGGGAAAGCACCTCTGTTATGGTAGAGATTAGAATTTATCAATAGGAATAATCGTTGACGAAAACCTCATAAGAAATGTAATTAGTTTCCCAAGTTGGGTATGAAATTTCAAGTCACCTACCAAATTCTCTCAATAGAAGAAACATACATATTGCACCCGTAACTTGACCCTTGTTCTTAGAAAATCAAGAAAAACTGTTAGAATTAGGTGAGTGTCGACTTTCGGCTAATACAATGCACATGTATATGCCGTAAGGTTATTTCACTTTTGACCTGCTGTCAAATCCATCACAAGTCATAATTTTAAATGCAATAGCCTAATAAATACAATAGCCTATTATATTTTAAATGCAATAGACTTATCGCGATTGGTATATTTGTGGTATACCGCATTTTGATTTTTAGGTACTTTCATTTTGAATAATTCTATGGGGCCATTTTTATGGTCTCGGGTACCCGAGACAACCCTCCCCCTGTGGCAACTTTATCGAGCGTTTACATGTGAAAACGGTTTTCCTACAGGCCGAGTCAAAGTTGACCCTTCATGATTATTCATAACCCTTGCTGAATTCTTAAATATCCCCTTTTCTTTAAGTTTCCTTCGGTCATTCGATCACAGTGGGTTTTTGGAGTTAATTTTCACTTCTCTGATACAAATTTTTGCTTTAAACCCTTAATCTAGGGATTTCGTGACACTCGCCACGCCGAGAGTTGTCTCGGTTAGGCGAGCTAAAGTGATTATACGAAGAAAAGTTGTCCCGCCTGCCAGGGTTACCCCACAGGCCGAGGTCAGAAAACTCGTCCACTCGAGATGTCTCCCCCCCACCGAGACGGGTTTGCGGTCGTCATGTAAACAATTAGTTGAATTTTGTAAAGAAATAAGTGAAAAGTTATCTCGGCCAGGGTAACTCGGGGGAAGGATTGTCTCGGGTAACCGAGACCATATAAACGGGCACTAAGTTGGAACAGTTTGTAAACGTATCCAACTGAAGATTGAACACAGGTCCCCTTGTAGGTCACTCGAACGTCTACGATAGTTTTTGTTACTATTTTTCGAAGATTGGGTTTCGCAATTTGTTCCACTCATATAGAGTAACGTATGCGCATGTATCTAAACCGGCAATTTTCTTAATTTTAACATGTATCCATACGATGCTGCCAAAGAATTATGCGATGTCGATTATTTCTCACAGAGTAGGATAAGCAGTGTAAAGAAGCTCTCTCTAAGTTGATAAAATATCTAACATTATATTCAATCCAGACATCGCTCCTTTAAGTTTTAGGCTGAGCTATGGTTCACGTCGTTCTTTTATTGATAGTTAATTGATTTTATATCACCATGTATCATGTAGAAGCGGATCATAAAATAGAAGAAGATCATGCCCAAGACTATCCGGAGATGGATGAGGAAGTCGAAGATATGGATCCTGGCTGGGATGACGAGGGAAATGGTGAAGGAGACTACGATGCTGATTATGACGACGGATATAACAGCGACGAATACGACGACGACGAACTACCTGATAAAGGTATAATACATTTCGACAATAACTGATAGCGCTTTTTAAGGTCGCATATAAATTGGTCACTTTCTAATAATTTACACTCCGTATCCGCCACATGCAGCTAACAGAGTATTTTAAATCCACTGTTAAAAAAAAATGCTTATTTAGTTTCGAACAGTTTGGCATGGTGCCTCTGTAGGTGTTGGAAGTTAAATTAAATGAACAACGATCTTCGCATCATTTACTTGTGTAATCGTGCTCAGTAATAAAATTCTCCAAGTTCTATTTTTCTCCACATGCCTTTTGTTGAATTTATACAGATTTACTCACATAAAGGTAAATGAATATTATTCCCTGGAAAAGAAGTGCCTGCTGTGTGTTTTATTATTCTTTACACTGATTGACATTCGCTTAGATCATCGAGAAAAATCAAGCGACACGATCATGGCAAATACACTTTCTGCGTATGTTAAACGAATTTTTCCAACAGAATTTGACGATGAACAATTCGAGGACGAACAAGTAGATGAACTTCCAGAGGAAATGTACCAAGATGAGTATGACGAGTAAGTGGGAGAACCTCAAAAACAAGGTAATGTGCGGCAATGCATGTGGTCGTTCTTTTGCGTATGGCCGATCACATGATTTTGAGGTCAAACTGGATAAATAAGGACGATTCATTTTCAAATAAGTTCTCGAAAAGTTTGCACGTAAAAAACCATGAAATAACTGCTTGATAGTACCCTGGAAAAACTGGACCACTGATTTATAGCTTTTGGTTATGCATTGATAACTCACGTGGTAGGTGCTAGGAGTTAAATAAAATCAGAAGATTTTATTCACATAGCTTCCGAAAATGTTCGAAAATGCTCGGGTAGACTTAGGCAGTTTCGATTTACCTTCGGAAATATTAAGAAATTGTCGGAAGTCTTCGGATAATAATCGAACCGTTTGAGAGTCGTATGCTGACCTACGAAAATCTTTGGAACGCTTCAGGTGATCCTAGAATTACGTCGGATGCGTTAGCAGGCAGTCAAGTTTCTACGTTTGAAATGCAGCAATCGTCGCTATTTGCATCGAATTTTCTGTTATGTTTCTGTATCGAAATACATTTTTTAATGCACTGTGTTGCCTAAACAGCCGATGTAAGAACTCAACAATAGGGTACCAAAACTTGCATTTCATAGCGTACAAATATCGTTGTCATGATTAGCTTTACAGCCTATCAATTTTAAAGACACCCCAAAGCCACTTAAAATAGCGTAACCCATCCTTTTTGAACAAACAATAATGTGCCGCACAACACGTTTCACCCCATTACTCAATTTTCACGCGAAGCCTCGGTAACACGCAATCCTTTTCAAGCTTTAGGCACCTTCAGACTGATGTCATGGCAGTGTATTTTGCCTGTTTTCATTTGCGGAAATAAATTGATGATAAAATTTACAGGTTACAGTTGTAATGTAGGCTTGGATGTCCAATCGGATAGTCTGACATAGATAGAAATAGCAGCTTTTCGGGTTGTTTCCTTCTCTAATGAGAAATACCGCAAGTCCAATATTCAGCTTTGTTTTCAATTAAGAATTTTTATCCGCCTTGGCACGTAGAAATATCGAGCTCCAGTGACACAACGATGAAATCGTACAATAAAACGGAAAGTCGTATAGGGAGTGCAAGAATGTGATGAGGTCTAATTAGTTAGTTCTCGTCCAGACGTATCCACATGTTTTTGTTTTTGAGATCAACGAAGAAAGAAATTCAGCGAAAAACTCGCTAAATCAACGACCAAAAGAAGGGCTGACTCATCCAATTGCTTTCTCACGTTATAACGTAAAATGTAACTGTTGCATGCTATAAGACTTGAAAGAAGCCCAAGTAGCAATGACACAAGTTACCATCTTGATTTTCACACTCGCGAAAAAGGAGGCCTAGATAGGCTAGACGCGTTCTATAACATCATTGTATTCCAAAAGCTCCTTTTACGTCCGTTCGCACGGAAACGATAAGCCAGCGCTTTCAAAAGGTCCACTTACTCTGGGGACCGTTTGGTGCCCCAAAACGCTTTTTACTTGCAGACAGAAGATCATAACAGAGAAAAAAATATCCGTTTTCAAAAAATATTGGAATAACTTATTCATTTAGTGGAATTGACTTCAAATGCAGTTGAAGAGTCGATGTAACATTTGAGTTTACATGTATGCATTCAAGGTTAACATAGCCGCAAAAACGTCAGTCATATCAGGCAAGCTGCTAATAATTGCACAAAGAAAAAGGAGAGAGAGGATAAAACTTGAAAATGAAATCGAAAATATCCGGTATTTAAGACAACAATTTGGAGAAAAAATACCTCGTTTGAAGGAGTATTAAGGCAGTTTTTCAATCTTAGATGATCCCTTTCCCCAACGTCTTGCATATCAATCGATCTTTAATACAGACATCTTACGCTGTTTCCCTTAACAACGATGTGTGATTTATTTATTAATTAGAACCTATTGGGGCCATTCCTATTGGACAAAGACCAAGGATTTAATTTTTTTTTCAGACATTTGGCTTTACCTGGGCGTAATGGAGCAGTCAGTAGAAACTCCTGACATATTCATCATCAGTTGGGAGAAGCCTCATGAAAACTTCATGTTCGTGCTCTTCTTTCATTTAAGAGCATATCTCCCTTAATTTCACTGAAAACCAATAAAATAAAATACTCTGAAGAAGGAGTTAACAGGCTTTTGAGTTGTGCTTCGCGCCATATTGTCAATAATTAATTATTGATCATTCCTTCAATTTGTGTTTATTTTTATGTTTATTGCATAAAATTTCAGTTAACTGCAGACAGTTAGGCAAGCTATCGTGTGGTAAGCGCATGACAATTTACAAGCATCAGGCGTAAACAGGAGGTACAATGTTTCTGGATTTGCGTGAGAATATTAAGCGTAAGGGAAACGCAACGCCGTGCTTCACGGAATGCTCCAAACGTTTCAACTATACTTTGTGAAAATGCCCAGCTAATTATGGCGTCATAGACTGCGTTCCACGACGGAAATTGAACCCTGTAATCAGTATGTAGTGTGTGCGGCACCGGTTAAGGCATTGGGACTTTTATTTCTTTTTGGGGGCTGAATAGGACAATTTCGATATATTGAAATTCAGCCTAACACAATAAACCTCAGCACGAGACTCTGGGTTAAGTGGGTTAACTCTGTAGTTATTCACCAGAGCCTCATACTGAGGTCTATTGTTGTAGGCTGAATTTTAATGTATCGAAGTTGGTCTGTTAATCGCGAGCGCCAATGAGCCATGTTGTAGATAGAAAGCTCTAACGCAGTGCTACCCAGGAGGGAGAACTTGCTGATGTTCGAACAACGTAACTGAGAAGCGAGGTGGTCCTCATGCAGGCTGAAGACTGGCTGGCTGGCTTGCTGGCTGGCAGGCTGTTCAAGCTATGCAAAATGTTCCGTTGAGGGGGTGTGGGATGGGTGGGGTAGTCATGAAGGAAAAATTCATCAAAGCTGCTTTCAAAATTAATTTTTACTAATAAGATAAGAAGATCGCACAGGACAGAGAAGGATATATCTTGAGCGTTCGGGGCCCAAAAATAAGTAAAATTCACGCTTTCTGGAGTCACCCACCCTTCCCTCATCAACTCCCGAAAGTTAAATCGTCATCCCCAAAGAATGTGGCGTAACTGTTTCACAGCAAGTTTTTGGAGTGCGGGGTAGTTTTTTACCGTCACACAAAAGGAGGGTTTTTCTCCTTTGTTTTAATTTGATAACAACATACAGTCGATACTCAGGTCAACTTCGATCCGTACCTTCTATTGATCGCACAATTGTGTGGACTTTGAGACCGCGACAACACTAATGCGGTCTTAAAGTATCCATTTTCGTCTCAGCGAAAACGAAGCAAAAAATTATCGTTTATACTAGCGGTTTGGGTTTGTTTTCACCTGTCTACACTAATGCTTTCTTGTATGAAAACGCATAATTTTTGACACCTTTTCTTCGCCGATCGTCTACACTAAAATGCCCGAAAACTCTGAAGGAAACAACAGTATATAACGCTTTTTTGGCACCATTTTCAAGAGCGTATGTTTTCACCTATTTACACTAGAAACGGAGCATTTTTTAAACAGTGCGTTTTCAACAGGGTCCACTTTTGAAACCGTTTTTCGAAAGCCTCCGTTTCCATCAGCGTTTTAGTGTGCACGATAGACGAAAACTCATCAAAAAGTATGCATTTTCATATGAAAACGCATTAGTGTGGTCGGGGCCTGAGATAACCTTGAAGCATTCTTGAGCAAACCTGAGCAAGCTGATTAAAAATAGTGCATATTAAAAGCTAATCGAGTATTAATTTGATTATCCCCATGCCAATTGTTTCACTGAAACTTCGACGATACTTCAAGGGTACATTCTGGCCGGGTTGTTCGAAAGCTGGATAACGGTATCCACCGGATAAATCCCAGTACAGCGGATAGGTTGGTTTGTTTTGTTAGCACTTATCCACTGGATAGAGATTTAGCCCGCCGAGAGCGTTATCCGGCCTTAGAACAACTGGGGGCAATGGTGTTCTATGTTGCTATTGTTTTCCTTTGCAGCGAATTATTTACCAGCACTGAAAAGTGCGAGTCGTTATTTCGAAATGACGAAAATGAATCGTCTCTGGCTAGGACAGATATTTTTGTATCGCTTTTATATCCCTGGATTAACACGAAAAATTAAACCTAGGCCAAGTTGTGACTGATGTTAAAAATATTTGTGCTCCTTATTCACAGTCTACAGTATTTTTTTTTGTCGAAAACCATGTTTAAAATTTCTTTCTTTCTGTCTTATCAACATACATTGCATATTTTATTATCAACACATTTTTCGTTTTTTCACTTAATGTCGCGCATTTGGTTTTTTTCTTTGACAATCAGTGTAAATTCCTTGTAGTTTTGTTTGTAAATATTTGCTTTTGGTATTGCTGTAATAGCCTCACTATAATATTGTTATAACTTTCTTTGCAGTTTCTTTACAGCTGACGCTGTTTGGAGAATGATCGAAGCATGTGTTGTCGAGGGACCTGTGTTTACATGAATTTTTAAACGAGGCTAGAGAAGACCTAAAATTATAAATTTTGAGTATTCTATCCAGACCTTTTGGAAATATATATATCAATTACAGTGATTTTTCCGCACACATGAAAACAACAACTTGCGTTTTTATATTTTAAAAGACATAAAAGACAGCAAGTGCTTATCGAAGCAGTTGTGATCTGAGCACCTATAGACTGAGACATTAAGCTTGAAATAAAGTATCTTGATTTGGTCTTTAAAGCCTCTCTGTCTTTAAATACATTGAAACCTGTATTAAGCAGACACCCCCTATTAAGTGGACACCAGCTTTAGTCCATAAATTTTCTTCGAACCAATAAAGAGACCTGCATTCAGCGGACACCTCTGTTAAACAGGCGAGGACACCGATATTAAGCCATTTTGTTGCCTTCTGTTACTACCGGACCTTTGATCTGGACCTTCCATTACTACCGGACCTTCTATTACTACCGGCCGCGGACCTTCTATTACTACCGGACCTTCTATTACTACCGGACCTTCTATTACTACCAGACCTTCTTTTACTACTGGACCTTCTATTATTACCGGACCTTCTATTACTTCCGGACCCTCTATTCCTCCCAGTCCTTCTACTACTACCGGACCTTCTCTTACTTCCGGACCTTCAGTTTCATCTGAACACTCTATTACTACGAGACCTTCTGTTTCATCTGGACCCTCTATTACTACTGCACCGTTTGTTTCATCTGGACCTTCTATTACTACCAGACCTTTTGTTTCATATGTACCTCATGTTACTACTGGATCTTCTGTCTCATCTGGACCCCTTATTACTATCGCGCTGTCTGTTTCATCTGGTCCTCCTATTACGAAGAATACAAAAGCAAAAACCGACACAACGTATCATCTGGACCCCTTATTACCACCGCGCCGTCTGTTTCATTTGGTCCTCCTATTACCACCGCACCGTATGTTTCATCCAGACCTTCTGTTTCATCTGGACCTTCTATTACCACTGTACGGTGTGTTTCACCTGGACCTCCTATTACCGCACCGTCTGTTTCATCCGGACCTTCTGTTTCATCTGGACCTTCTATTACTACTACACCGTCTGTTTCATCCGGACCGCCCCTTACTACCGCACCCTCTGTTTGGTCCGGATCTCCTCTTACTACCGCACCCTTTGTTTCATCTGGACCTTCTCTTACTACCGGACCTTCTGCTTCATGAAGCCTTTACCACGGACGTTGGTACAATTGAAAAAAAAAAATTCTTGCTGTTCTGTAAGTGTCATGATTGACACTTTTCTGAGTGGAAAGAAAGTCGAACCTCCGATTGCGACCACCTCTCGTAGGCGACCACCTCTCCTTAGCGATCAGTCTTCCAAAATACCAAACGTTTCCAAGTCAAATCACTATATTTGGAACCTCTTGTAAGCGACCACCTCTCGTAATTATAAGCGACCGCGACCACTTTCAGAGCTAAAAGCTTGAGAATTTCTTTTGTTTCTAACCTCCCGTAAGCGACCACTTGACACATAATATAGCGAAAATTGGATAATACGGTGGCGCAGAATTATCGCACTCCTGGTTAGTGCAAGTGACGGAAATTTCTCCATGGGGATACCGGAATTTTTTTTTTTTCGAAATTGACTTTTCACATAAATGAAACATTTAAAACATAGGATAAGCCTCTGCAGTTATCATATACTATTGAGGCGAAATTTTGACTCAATATGGTCAAAATTCTCTTAAGCGACCATCTTCCGTAAGCGACCGCCAAGGCCTGACATTTTGGGTGGTCGCTTACGGGAGGTTCGACTATACGTGTTTTCTAGAATTTTCTGTATTGAGAGAGTTTTTACAGTACGAAAAGTCATTTTCCGTTTAGCCATGAATCACACATGAATAATTAAAAGTCAAGAGGAAATAATAAACTTCCAGAAAGTCAACACAACCGCTTTCTTTTCGATCCTGGAATCTTTTGCATCGGCGTTTTACGAATGCACAAGGGTGGTGCACAAGGTGGGTGCACAAGCCAGCATGGCTTCTTTGAAAATGCATTTAAGTCATATTACATGGTCTATAGGGGGAGCGAAATAATCTTATTCTAAGCCTGTTTTATCGCCAAGCAAAAATGAATTGCCATTTATGCTGCATCTTTGGCTTCGGTCGCAGAGATATGATTCAAACCATTTGAGAATACTCGTATCAACAACAATATTTATGCCAACAATATTTATGCAGAAAATTCCGTTTGAGGAGACTATGATCGATGGTATCAAAGACTTTTTTTGAGATCAATGAAGATCACACCATTAACCAGGCTATTGTCGATGTTGACCGACCAGCCATGTGTACTAAGTTTAGAGGTTTGAACTGGGGTATTGCTGGTCTACACTCTCAGGTCATCAAAAATAAAAAAAAATCGCAACCATTCAATAAATTAAGTCAAGAATCTGGTTTATGATAGATGACTGACATACAAACAACCTTGTCAAGATATAGGTCTGTGCGGTTTTTCGTTGGAAGAACTGTTTCACCAAAATTTATAGAACTTTGAGTTAGGGTTAGGGTTTAGGAGGCGTCAACGTGAAATAAGGTATGATGAAATCGAAAATCCAAGATTTTGTTTAAAAATAGGGTACAGGTCTCAGGGCTTAGTCGGCGCACAAAGTTAAAAAGGAGAAAAGTACCAAACAGATCAGAATCGCATTTTCAACCTCATGGATAATTTGCACAACAACAAAACTCACAATGGTGTTGGATTATTTTCAGTGGACTGCATCTCCCAATAGACAAGCTAACGTACAATGTGAGGTCCGCGGATACGTTTGTTTGGCTATTGTTTGGCTGTTAACTTTGCGTTCCTGTAATACATCCCTCAGAGGTTATGAAATAAGACTAAATAGAAGGATTTCTAAAATATTTATTCGACGTTCAGAGTAAAATAGAGATAATCCTCATTTGTTTCGTCACCTCAAACTGAAGAATTTTAACTATTTGCTAAAGGAATAACCGTCAACCATCAAAACGGCTTCTTTTTAACCTTCAACAGTCACAGCCAATCAAATTCAAACAAACTCTTATGTATTTCTTTGTAGTTTAATAGTATCTGATTGTTAACCTTAAATAAACTAATCCAACGAAAAGCTTAGCGATCGGTTGGTAACAAATCACTTCAAATA
>Ga0126339_10000889_pt1 | contig 18640 bp, 18 predicted proteins | sample OrbTmetagenome_2_FD_92532 | JGI IMG/M metagenome (GOLD analysis project Ga0126339, IMG submission 92532) | Coral microbial communities from Petempiche,Puerto Morelos, Mexico - Orbicella T R C metagenome | ecosystem: Host-associated > Invertebrates > Cnidaria > Coral | place: Petempiche,Puerto...
ACGCTGAGCCCCTTCCCCTCACCACAGTCACACAGCGCATGACGATGCATCACCACAGCACGAGCCCATCCTGAGAACTGCTGGTCCGCCCCCGAAAGACCTCGACAGCGTGCGCGACTCGACAGAAAATATCGAGCGTCGGATGATGGTGCTGCGGGATCGGCGTGATGCTGTGTAAGGCACTAATGGCAAGCGAGCCATGCCGTTCGACGGAACCAGGCGAACCCCGGCGTCCGAGAAGAGGGCAAACACATCCGGCGGCGCGACGCGTCGCCTGACCGGGCCGGACATCTGACGGCACGCGTCGCTGCACAAGGCACAGGTGGGGGCCGATGTCGAAGATCGTGCGTTTCCTTGACTATCGGCGCGGCGCCTCGTTTGTCCACTTCACGCGATCCGAAATGAACGCCCTGCTGTCTCTCTATAGTCGTCAGGTCATGCATGGGGAGTGGCGGGACTATGCGATCGACCAACACGATGGCGTCGCCCGCTTCGCGGTGTTTCGCAGCACCCATGAGCGCCCCCTGTTCATCGTGAGCAAACAGGTCCGGGGACAAGCCCGGCACGGGCTGATGCCATGCTATCAGTATGCGGTGCAGGACCCGACCAGAAAGCTGGCGCAAGCTGGCAGCCTTTTGGACGTCCTTCAGGTCCTCGACCCGCCCATGAAGCTGGTGCGCGGCTAACCGCCGGTTCATGCGCCCGTTGGCCACTCCCCCACCCTTTTGATCGTGTCGAGACCTTGCCATGACCACGGAGTCCCTGCGCGTCGCCGAAGCCGTGTTGCCATTGCTGCGGTCCGCCCTGGGCGGCGTGGTGTTGCACAGAACCACGGACAGCGTCGGTCTCCTCCTGAAGGGAACTCTGTTCGGGATCGTCTCCGACGGCGTCCTGATGTTTCGGGTCGACGCCCGCACGCGTGGCGACTATGACGCCGCCGAGCGCGCCGCGCGGATGGAGGAGTCCGACGAGTCGGCGGATGCGGAGAGTACGTCCGATCCCTTCGAGATGCCAGGCGGCAACGCCCTGGCGGCGGCCGGCTTCCGCAGGGTGCCTTCGTTCGTGCTTGATGACGAGGACACGATGGCCGAGTGGGGCCGCAAGGCGTGGGAGGCGGCGAAACGCAGCCGCGCGACCGCCGCGACCGGATGACCCATCATGGTCTAGACGTGCTCCTGAATGGCCCCGAGGACGGGCCAAGGTTCCTGTTCGCCCATGGGGCCGGTGCCCCCATGGACTCGCCCTGGATGCATGCCATGGCGCGGGGACTGGCCGACGCAGGGATCCGGGTGGTGCGCTTCGCGTTTCCTTACATGGCGCGGCGCCAACAGGACGGCGGCCGCCGTCCGCCGGATCGTCAGCCGGTTCTGCTGGACACCTGGCGCCAGGCGCTGACGGCTTTCGGCCCGGCCCACCGGGTCGTCATCGGCGGCAAGTCCATGGGCGGACGCATGGCCGCGCTGCTGGCCGATGAGGTGGGCGCCGCCGGCTTGGTCTGCCTGGGCTATCCTCTCCATCCCGCCGGCAAACCGGAGCGCTCGCGCGCCGACGTCTTGCGGGACCTCCGAACCCCAACGTTGATCTGCCAAGGGACCCGCGACCCGTTGGGCAACCAAGAAATCTTCGCGTCCGTGCCGCTGTCACCGGCCGTACAGATGGTTTGGTCTGACGACGGCGATCATGGATTCAAACCAAGCCGAGCATCCGGCCGCAGCGAAGCCCAGGCGATGGCCGAAGCGGTGACGGCCGCCGCCCACTTCATCCACCAGGCACACGCCCGCCCCGATCCTTGACGGAAGGATCGTTGCCGCCGGTCGGCGTTCCCTTTCCCCAGCGCGTCGACTGTGTCACAAGAACTGAAGCATACCGGCCATCACCTTGGGGAAGAGCCCCTTCCCGCGCCCACAGGAACCGCGCATGCCGATCAGATCGTCGTCCACCCCCCCGTTGATTGTGCTGCCGGCCCGCATGGCGTCCACCCGTTTGCCCGGCAAGCCGCTCGCGGATATTCATGGCCGGCCAATGATCGCCCACGTTGTCGAACGCGCCCTGGCCGCTCATGTCGGTCCCGTTGTGGTCGCATGCTGCGAGGCCGAGGTGGCCCGCGTCGCCGCGCGCGCCGGCGCCCAGACGGTGATGACCGATCCCGACCTGCCATCGGGATCCGACCGGGTGTGGGCCGCCGCTCAGGCCGTGGATCCCCAGGGCCGCCACGAGATCGTGATCAACGTGCAAGCGGATCTGCCCACGCTGGACCCGGTGCTGATCCGCGACGCCATTGCCCCGCTGGCTGATCCCGCCGTGGATATCGGTACCCTGGTGGCCCGCATCACCGATCCGCAGGAACTTGCCGACCCCGGCGTGGTCAAGGCCGTGGTCGGCCTGACACCGGGCACGCGCGTCGGACGCGCCCTGTACTTCAGCCGGACCCCCGTCCCGGCCGGTGAGGGTCCCCATTATCACCACATCGGCCTTTACGTGTACCGGCGCGACGCCCTGCACACGTTTGTCGGCCTCCCGCCTGGCGTTCTGGAACAGCGGGAGCGTCTGGAGCAACTGCGTGCCCTGGAAAACCACATGCGCATCGATGTGATGTTGGTGGACACTGTTCCGGTGGGCGTGGACACCCCGGCCGACCTGAGTAAGGCCCGGGCCCTGCTGGCGGAGTCCAGCCTATCGTGACCCGCGGCATGACCACCGTCCCACGCCGCCCGCTGGGACGGACGGGTCGGTACGTTTCCACCCTTGGACTGGGATGTGCCAGCTACTGGGCCAAGCCGCGTTTCGCCGAAGCCGACGCGCGGGCCGTTCTGGCCACCGCCCTGGAGTCTGGGATCACCGTCCTGGACACGGGCTCCTCTTATGCCCAGGGTCATGCCGAACGACGCCTGGGGCGCCTGTTGCGAGAGCTGGGCGCGGACCCCGGTGCGCTGTTGATCGGGACCAAGGCCGGCACCCTGACCGATACCCGAGGCCGGCTGATCAAGGACTTCCGTCCGGCCACCATCGCGACCCAGGTGGATGACAGCCTGCGCGCCCTGGGCCTGGAACGCCTGCCGCTGTTGCAGTTGCACGGCCCGGAGCCCCGCGACCTGACGGATGACCTGCGCACGACGCTGGACCACTTGCGTCGCGCCGGGAAAGTGGACCTGTTGGGGATCAACGGCTTTTCTCCCGTCATCCGCCACGCCATCGGGCTGGCACCCTTCGACGTGCTGATGCCGTTCTTGTCGGTGCTGGACCCCTGGACACGCCCCCTGATCGCAGCAGCCCACGATGCCGGGCAAGGTGTGTTGGTGGCCGGTCCGCTGGCGCGGATGGCCTTTGCCCCGCCGCTGGTCCACTGGCTCACCCGGCCCAGTGGCCTCTGGTATCTGGCACGGGCATTACGTCACGGACCCGGTCCGATCCTGCGCGCCCAGCGCCTGCGTCCGGCCTTGCGCACCGATGGCTGGACACCGGCGGGTCTGGCCATGGCCTGGGTGCTGGAACAGCCGGGCGTGACCTGCGCGGTGTTCGGCACCACGCGTCCGTCGCATGTGACCGACCTGTCGGCGGCGGCCGGCCAACCGCTTCCCGAACCGGTGCGGGCAGCCCTGGCCCGCGTGCACGCCAAGCCTTCGGCAGATGCCAGCGCTTGACGCCCGCCGGAGCGCGGTCTACCCAAGCCGACTTGGCTTCCACCGTAGCGAGCCGTTCCATGTCCGACAGACTGCCGCCCTCCGTCGAGGATTCGAACCAACCGACCCCACGCAAACCCGTGATGGCCTTCCAGGGGCACTTGGGGGCCTACTCCCACGCCGCCTGTCAGGCCGCCTACCCCGACATGGAGCCGCTGCCACGCTCCGCCTTCGAGGACGTGTTCGCCGCCGTGCGCGAGGGCAAGGCGCTCTATGCCATGATTCCCATCGACAATTCGGTGGCCGGGCGCGTGGCCGACATTCACCACCTGCTGCCTGGCTCCGGCCTGCACATCGTCGCCGAGCACTTCCTGCGCGTGAACCATCATCTCCTGGTGGTTCCGGGCGCCACCCTGGAGGGCCTGCGCACGGTGGAAAGCCACGTGCACGCTCTCTCCCAGTGTCGGCGGCTGCTGCGTGACCTGGGCCTGAAACCCGTGGTCACCGCCGACACCGCCGGCGCCGCGAAGGACGTGGCCGCCCGCGGCGACAAGAGTGTGGCGGCCATCGGCTCGGCCCTAGCCGGTCAGATCCACGGCCTGGAGTCCTTACGCGCCAACATCGAGGACGAGGAGCACAACACCACCCGCTTCGTGATCATGGCCCGCGAACCCGTGTCACCGCGCGCCGACGTGGAATCCGTGACCTCGTTCATCTTCCGGGTCCGTAACGTACCGGCCTCGCTGTACAAGGCGCTGGGAGGCTTCGCCACCAACGGCGTCAACATGACCAAGCTGGAGAGCTATCAGGTGGGCGGCACCTTCATCGCCGCCCAGTTCTACGCCGAGGTGGAGGGGCGCCCCGATGACCGCCCGGTGGCCTACGCCCTGGAGGAACTGCGCTTCTTCTCCCACGAGGTGCACATCCTCGGCGTCTATCCCGCCCATCCCTATCGCTTCGAGGCGCGCCGTCGGGTGTTGGAGGCGGAAACCCGCCTCGAGCACGGCATTCCCGCCATGGCCTCCAAGCGTTGGGCGGAGACGACAAACGGTCTATAGTCGGGAGGCGGCCAACCCGACAGGGAGGGCATTGATGAGCTTTTTCCGGCCGAACCGGACCATGACCGTCCGCCCCCCGGCCATCGCCGGCACCTTCTATGATGGCAACCCCGAAACGCTGCGGCGCGGGGTTCAGGCTGATCTGGAGCGGGCGCGCTCAGCCCGTCCCGCCGGCGTTTCGGTTCCCAAGGCGATCATTGCCCCGCACGCGGGTCATGTGTACTCGGGCGCCCTCGCCGCACGGGCCTATGTCCGGCTGGAATCGGCGCGAGACCACCTCCGCCGTATCGTGCTCATCGGACCGTCCCACCGTGTGGGATTCGACGGCATAGCCCTGTCCGGCGCCGAGTCCTGGCAAACGCCCCTGGGAACCGTGCCCGTGGACCTGACGTGGGCCGAAGACCGCCTGGGACAGCACGCCGATGTGAGCGTTCTCGACCAAGCCCACGCCCAGGAACATTGCCTGGAAGTGCACCTGCCCTACCTGCAAGCGCTGCTGGGCCCGTTCACCCTGGTGCCGCTGATCGTCGGCCGGGTGTCGACGGCGGCGGTGGCACGCGTGCTCGACGCCCTGTGGGATGATCCGGACACCGTCTTCATCATCAGTTCCGACCTTAGCCATTTTCTCGACTATGAGGCGTGCAAGGCGCGCGACAACGCCACAGCCGCCGCCATCGAGTCGATGCAGCCAGGGGTGATCGGGCCTGAGGACGCCTGCGGCAGCCGTCCGGTCAACGGTCTGCTGACCCTGGCGCGCCAGCGTGGCCTTGGCGTCGAACGCATTGGGGTGTGCAACTCCGGGGATACCGCCGGGCCAAAGGATCGGGTGGTCGGTTATGGCGCCTGGGCCTTCCATGACCCACCGACGGGACGCGAGAGAGGGGGCGGCACATGTGACGACGCCTCGGAGCAGACACACCCGGTCCAGGCCACCGAACGGCTGATTCGCGATCACCAAGCCCTGTTGGTGCGCCTGGCCAAAGGTGGCGTAGAGCACGCCGTGCGCCAGGACACGCCGCCCATAGTGCAGCTTGAGGCCGTCCCGTCAGACTTGCGCGCCCCTGGCGCCGCCTTCGTGACCCTGACCACCGCCGACGGGACCCTGCGCGGCTGCATCGGCTCGTTATCGGCCCGCCGGCCGCTGGCCCAGGACGTCGCCGAACACGCGTTCAACGCCGCGCGCCGTGATGGCCGCTTTTCGCCGGTGACCGGGGACGAATTGCCGGCCCTGCACCTGTCGGTCTCGGTCTTGACCCCGCCTACCCCCCTGCCCTTCCGCGATCGTGACGACCTACTCGCCAAGATGCGGCCGGGCGTTGACGGATTGATCCTGGAAGACAAAGGACAGCGCGGCGTGTTTCTGCCGCAGGTCTGGGAGCAATTGCCGGAGCCGCGTGTGTTCCTCACCCACCTTCTGCGAAAGGCCGGGCTGCCCGAGACCCATTGGTCGGATGGTGTGCGGCTTTGGTGCTTCGAGACCCGGGGGGTGAAAGCCACCCCCTGGTCATCCGCCGCCCATTCAGACCGTGACTCCAAGACGCCGGAGGCTGTGCGCCCGTCATGTGGAAGATGATCCTGGGAACCATCATCGCCTTGGGGGGCTCGGCGATCATTATCGCGTACCTGGACAGCATTTCCGAAAAGACCGCCGACTCCTCTCGTGGCGAGGGGATCGTCTCCGACGGCTGGACCTCCACGCTGCCGCCTCAGTTCACGGGCATGTGGGTTGTCGGCGGCGACTGCGACAGCGACAGCGCCCCCTTGATCGTCTTGTCCAACGGCGGCTACCGCTGGCGAGACGGCCCCACCAACTGGGGATACGCACGGGGCCGATATCAATATGACAGCCCAGCCACCAACAAGCTCATGTTTCGCCTCAGCAAGCTCAACAGCCCGCATGACGGCTCACCGGACTACATCATCACGGTGTCGGGCGTGCAGCTCAAAAAATACAACCTGAAAAGCCGCACCGAGGTGGAATACGAGAAATGCCCGGACTGACCCACCATCGTCGTCGGGTGATGGTCGCGCTTTGCCGGCATCTCCTTGCTCGTTCCCGTAAAGAGGTCGCGACCGGAGACGATGCGCGCGGCCGGCTCGGCACCGCGCGGAAGGGCATCGGGCGACGGGTTTCGTTAAGCGGATCGCGCTACACTCCACCCCCTGTGTTCGCTCCGTGAGGGTTGTCCATGTCCCCGCCGCCCGCCGATGGCTCCTCTTCCGATGGCATCCTGAAACCGCCCCCGAAACGCGCCGGCCTGCGGTCGCGCGCGCGTGTCGCCCTGGGCGACAGCCAGGCCGAACCGCGTCAGCCCCCCAACATGGTATGCCAACGCTGCAATGCTGAGTTTCGCTGGGTGCGCGCCGAAAAACCGGGGAGCAACACCGCCGAATGGGCGGCCCGGCTTGTCAAGCCCTCGGACAAGTGCGATTGCGGCTACGGCCTGCGCACTCCGGGCCGTAAGGGTCCGCATCCCTGACATCTTCGTGCCCCTGCCCCTCTTCGGCCTTGCCATCGCCGCCGCCTCGTCCCATTGATCACGCTCACTACGCCCTCGACGATCGGGCGGGAGCGCGAGACATCCGGGGCGGACTGGGAGCAAACGCGGACATGAGCAGTGGTGGTGACGCACGGCGTCTGCCTTCGCAACGGCGGCTGGGCGGCTTGGCAACGGTGGTGGGTCTGGCTGCCCTCCTTTTTGCGTGCCCCTTCGGCGCGGCGACAGCAGAAGACAGGGCGGAGTCCGGCGCGCCAGAGACCTCGGCCCTTCCGCCGGAAACCGCCGACCTGGAGTTGACCATCACGGGCCTGCGGGAGGCCCATGGCACCGTCTACCTGGCTATCTATGATCGCCCCGAAGCCTTTCCCAAGACGGACGGCATGCGCATCCGTCTGACCGCCGCCGTCACCGGCGGCCCGATCACCATCACGGTCCCCGACCTGCCGCCAGGGCGCTATGCCGTGGCCGCGTTCCACGATCAGAATGGCAATGGCACCTTCGATCGGGGATTGTTCGGCGTTCCCCTGGAAGGATACGGCTTCACGGGCAACCCGTCGGTGTTTCCGGTCGGACCGGCCTTCGAGGACGCGGCCGTCGCCGTCGCATTTCCCCGGACCCACGCCCAGGTGCGGATGCGATACGGTTTGTAATGACCGCCGGCAATCGATTTTGTCGATAAAACATCCTTGATCAATTTGTTGGAAAAGGCGCGTGCTCTGCGCCATCTTTCGGGGGTCGGCGGGTCGAACCGATCCGCCCCATCAACGCACTGGACACCGGACAATAAGGAGGAGAAAACCCATGACCGATCAGAGCGTGTCCCCCGCCATCGACACCGGCCTCGGCGACCAGGTTCGTGATTCCGTGGCCCGAGGACTGACAGCCGTTCTGGCCAGTTCCTTCGCCCTGGCTCTCAAGACGCAGAACTTCCACTGGAACGTGACCGGCCCGCGCTTCCACGGCCTGCATGCCCAGTTCGAGGAGCAGTACACCGATCTGTACAGCGCCACCGACGACGTCGCCGAGCGCATCCGCGCCCTGGGCGTCATGGCGCCCGGCAGCCTGGCGGCCTTCGGCGCCCATAGCGCCATCGCGGACGCCCCAGAGAACCCCCCGGCGGCCAACGAGATGGTGGCCATCCTGGCCCGTGATCATGACGCCATGGCGCGCCTGATTCGGGGCCAGATCGGCGGCGCCGCCGAGGCGGGCGACGAGGTGACCGTGGGCCTGCTGACCGACCGCCTGGGCGTGCACGAAAAGACGGCCTGGATGCTGCGGTCCAGCGTGGGCTGACCGCTGAGCGCCGAGACCCAAAGGGTTGAACACTCTTCACCTTGGACAGGACCCGCCCCCTTGTGGGGCGGGTCCTTCCGCATGGGGTACCGCTTAAGCCGCGCGATGATCCCGCAGGATGGTCATCGCCTCTTCGCCGGTTACCGTGCTCTCGTTGTCCCAGTCCCTGCCGACCGCGCGCCCAACCTGCACGGCGGGACGGGCACCGATGGTCTCGAACCAGCGTTTGACGTGTGGAAAGTCCTCCAGGGACTGCCCGTGCCGCTCATGGGACACCACCCAGGGCCAACAGGCCATATCGGCGATGGTGTAATCCTCGCCGGCCAGGAAGGGCACCTGCTGAAGACGCCGATCCAAGACACCGTAAAGGCGCGCGACTTCCTTGGTGTAGCGCTCGATCCCGTAGGGCACGGTCTCCGGGGCGTAGAGACGGAAGTGATGCGCCTGGCCGGCCATGGGACCCAGGCCGCCCATCTGCCAGAACAACCACTCCAAGGTCGCCAGGCGCGCCCTTGGGGCCGTGGGCAGGAAGCGGCCATGCTTCTCCGCCAAGTACATGAGAATGGCCCCGGACTCGAACACGCTGACCGGTGCTCCGCCGTCCGGGGGCTCGGAATCGATGATCGCCGGCATACGATTGTTGGGCGCGATGGCCAGGAAGTCCGGCCGGAACTGGTCATCCTTGAGGATGTTGATGGCGTGCACGCGATAGGGCACGCCCAGTTCTTCCAGCATAACGGTGATCTTGATGCCGTTGGGCGTGGGCCAGAAAAACAGATCGATCATGGGGCCTCCGGATTGCGATAAAGCGTCGAACGCCTGCGAGAGAGTGAGGCGCGAGCGTTTCGGACCAAACGATCCAGATCCCCCATGTCGGCGCAACGTCCCGCCGGCGCAAGGGCAAACTGCACCCCGACGGCAGGGAACCGCAGGACACCGACGACTCGCCACCCGGCACCACCGCGCCTTGCCAACCGGCGAGCCGTCGCTGCTAAGATATCGGCCGCAACCAGACCCACACCGCGCAACCGGATGGTCAGGCCGATGGGAGCCCGGCCTCCTGCATGCGATCGTCGATTGTCGCTGGCATCCACACTACACTTTCTGCGACCGATCGCGAACCGCCGTCCGCATCCCCTCATCGAGGTGTCACGGAAGCGCGCGACCGCCGTCGTCCTCCACCTCGGAAGTCCGGACTCGTCTGGATGGATGCAAGGAGTAGACGCACCCATGGCCAACGGGATCGCCCCCACCCAGACCACCGAGGGTATCTCGTCGCGGCCCATTCTGGGGCTGTTCGCGGTCTACGTCTTTGGCGTTGTTGCCCTGGTGGGCGTCGAGTGGGTGTTTTCCAGCCTGATCGATGACCTGAACGCCCGCCGCAGCAACGAAGGCAATCGGGTCCTGATTGGCGAGTTGGTCGTCAACGATCTGGTGCGCATCGAAGCCCTCACCTATCGCATGGCAACGGCGACTCGCGACGACGAAGCGCGCCGGTGGGTGCGCGACGAACTGCGGGACAGCATTGCGACGCTCCGTGAGGCGCTGACCGTGCTGAGCCAAGGGGGCACGGTGCGCCGGCAGACCAGAGTGACCATGGAAAACCAGCCCATCATGGAACGGGTGATCCCTTATCACCCGGTTCCCGACGACGTGCCCGATATGGCGGCGGTCATCGAGATCACGCCGAAACTCGACGAAATCGAAACCCTGGCCGACACATTGATGACCCTGCTCCGCGCGCGCGACGCGCCGGATGGCCAGGAAGACGAGACACAGTCTCCGGCCACCGAAGCCGCCGTCGAGCGCTTCATGGACCGCCTGCCGCCCGTGTTCTCGCACGTGCGGGAGAACGCCAACCGATTGTTTTTCCAGGGTCAGCAGACCCTGAACACGCTCAATCACGATATTGCCGCACGCCAGAAGGATTACCTTCAGGCCCGTATCGCTTTGTCGGCGGCAGTGATCCTGTTCGTCATCGGCACCGGCCTGTGGATGCTGCGCTCCATCCGCGCCTCCAACCGTCGGCTCACAGACCTGACACGAAACCTGGAGTTCCAGAAGTTCGCACTCGATCAACACGCCATCGTGACCGCCACGAACGCCGAAGGCACGATCACCTATGCCAACGACAAGTTTTGCGCCATCAGCGGCTTCGACCGCGCCAGCATCATCGGCCGGAACCATCGCATCGTTCGTTCCGACGAACATGACGACAGCTTCTTCGCCACGCTCTGGAACACCATCACCGGCGGGCAGGTCTGGCACGGGGAGATCAAGAACAAGGCCCGGGACGGCACTCACTACTGGGTCTCGGCGACCATCGTCCCGTTCCTCGACAAGGCCGGCAAGCCGTTCCAATACATCGCCATCCGCACCAATATCACCGAGCGCAAACGCATCGAGGAACGCTTCCGGGAGCGCAACCGCTTCCTGCGCAGCCTGACCGATGCCATGGGTGAAGGCGTTTACGCGCTGGACGGTGACGGCCGCTGCACCTTCGTGAACCCGGAGGCTGAGCGCCTGCTCGGCTGGACCCAGGACTCGTTGATTGGCGTCAACATTCACGATCTGGTGCATCGGTCGGGGGTCGCGGACCCGCAGCGGGACGCGTGCGTCATCACGGCGGCGGTGCAAAACGGTCAGCCCTTTCGATCGGAAGCCGAGCAGTTCCGGCGCGCCGACGGAAGCCTGTTCCCCGTGTCCATCACCTCGGTGCCGATGGTCGAGAACGACAGCATCGTCGGGTCCGTGACCCTGTTTCACGACATCTCCGATCGCAAGAAGGCCGAGGAGGCCATGGAGCACGCACGCGCCGCGGCGGAGCAATCCAGCCGCTTCAAGAGCGCATTCCTGGCCAACATGAGCCATGAAATCCGCACGCCCATGAACGCGGTCATTGGCCTGACGCACCTGGCGCTCCAAACAGAACTATCCCCCAAGCAACGCGACTACCTGGAAAACATCGGCACCGCCTCCGAAAACCTGCTGGCGATCATCAATGACATTCTGGACTTCTCCAAGGTCGAGGCCGGCAAGCTGACCCTGGAGTGCCTGCCCTTCCGGATCGCCGAGGTGCTGGACAACGTGGCCACGGTGGTCACCCCGCGGCTGCGCGAGAAACGCCTGCCCCTGGACATCCGCGTGGACCCGGCCGTGCCACATGTCATGGTCGGCGATCCGGTGCGGCTGGGCCAGGTGCTCATCAACCTTGTGGGCAACGCCGTCAAGTTCACGGAGCAGGGCGGCGTCGCCGTGACCGTGGGACTGGGCGAGATCGATGATGTCCCCGATGATGCGTCACCGCCCCTCATCATCGCGGTGCGCGACACCGGCATCGGCATGAGTGAGGAGCAACAGCGTAAGCTGTTCCAGGCGTTCACCCAGGTCGATGATTCGACCACCCGGCGCTTCGGAGGCACGGGCCTGGGCCTGGCCATCTCGCGGCAGATCATCCACCTGATGGGCGGCACCATTGCCGTGGACAGTGTTCCGGGGCACGGCAGCACCTTCCGTGTCACGATGCCCCTGGACCGCCCGAACGACGACGTGATGGATCCTGGCCGTCTTCCCCCGTCCGTGACCCGGGCGCCGGCCGCGATCATGGTCACCCATGCGACCCGGCGGGAAAACCTGACCCTGGCGCTGCACCGGCTGGGCTATGTCGATGTTGAACACGTCTCCGGCGACGAAGCGTTGCAGGCCACGCTGTCCGATGGTCGTGCCGGCGACCGGTCGGCGCCGGCTCTGCTGGTCATCGACGGCGCGCTCAGAGATGCAACCGGCTATGCGATCGCCGAACGCCTGCTGATGAGGCGCGGCGTGCCGCCGATGATCGTCGTCGAGGATCCGGCCGCCCTGCCCGCGCGGGGACGGGCGCGTCGCCCCGGGGAGGACCGTCTCGAGGAACCGGTGACCGAATGGCGCCTGCGGGCCGCCATCCTGCGACTGGCCGAGCACCCGGACACGCTGGCGTCACAGTTGAACCAAGCACCCGTGGCGCGCGGCAGCCTGGCCGGCGCCCAGGTCCTGCTGGTGGAGGACAACCCGGTCAATCAGCAGGTGGCCCGGGAACTTCTCAGCAACGCCGGGATCGACGTGACGGTGGCGGACACCGGCTACGCCGCGCTGGACATCCTCGATCACCAGACCTTCGACGCGGTGCTGATGGATGTGCAAATGCCCGGGCTGGATGGCCACGAGACCACCCGCCGCCTGCGCGCCCGGGACGCCCTTCGTGACGTGCCCGTCATCGCCATGACCGCCCATGCCATGGCCGCCGACCGGGAGCGTAGCCTCGCCAGTGGCATGAACGACCACATCACCAAGCCGATCCATCCGCCGGACCTGTTCTCGACCCTCGCCCGCTGGCTCAACCGCGACTTCGCCAAGGCCAATGAAGAGGCATCGTCGGAAACCGCCGCGTCCGAGACCGCGATCCTGCACAGCCTCAGCAAGGATATCCTGGATGTTCTGGACGTGCGCCAAGCCCTGCGGTCCGTCAACGGCAATGTGGATCTGCTGCGCCGTTTGCTGCTGGACTTCGGCCGAAACCAGGGCGTGCAAATGTTCGTGCTTCATCAAGCGTGCAAGTCCGGTCGCCTCGACGAAGCGCGCCTGATCGCCCATACCCTGAAGGGAACGGCCGCCACCATCGGCGCCGCCGAAGTCTCAAGACGCGCGGCCACGCTGGAGGACGCCCTCAAAAGCGGACAACAGCCGGCGCAGGCGCTTGTGGACCGGCTGAACACGGCCACGCAACCCTTGTTGCGCGCGATCCTCACCCTGGACCAGACCGCCCCGACGCACCCCGAGGCAAACCCGGATCCCGAGACGCCCCCCATGGACGGGGAGCGCCTGCTCGCCCTGATGGCGGTGTTGCGCGATCAGTTGATCGCCGCCGACCCGGCCGCCGAAACCACCGCCGAGGATCTGGTGGCCATCGTTCCGCATCCGCACAGGCGCCAGGCTGAGGCGGTGTTGGCGGCCGCCGCGGGGTTTGATTTCGACGATGCCCTGGCCGCCCTGGAACCGCTGGTGACAGCCGTCGGCACCACCTCCCTCGCCGCCACGCCCTGATCCGAGAGGGACACCCAGGTCATGAGCCCCCAGACCACCGCAGACGCCCCCACGCGTCTCGATACCACAAGCGGCCACCGCAAGCCGCGCATCCTGGTGGTCGACGACGAGCCCGTGAACATCAAGGTATTGGTGGACCTTCTCGGCCCTGGCTATACCCTCAGCGTGGCCAAGAACGGCGAACAGGCCCTGGAGCGCCTGCGGATCGGCCCCTTACCCGATTTGATGCTGTTGGATGTGATGATGCCGGAGATGGATGGTCATCGGGTTTGCGAAATCATGAAGGCCACACCCGACTACGCGGACATCCCGGTCATCTTCGTCACCGCCATGGGCGAGGTCGAGGACGAGGCCAAGGGCTTTGCCCTGGGCGCGGTGGACTATCTGACCAAGCCTGTCTCCCCGCCGGTCGCGCTGGCCCGCGTGCGCACGCATCTGCGGCTGCGCGAGGCCAACCGCGTCCTTCAGGACTACAACCAGGTTCTGGAACAGGAGGTCAAGGATCGGACCCGGGAGGTGATGGAGCGGACCCGTCAGGTGGTCGACACCCAGGATGTGACCATCCGCGCCCTGGCCTCGCTTGCTGAGACCCGTGATAACGAAACTGGCAATCATATCAAGAGAACACAGCACTACGTTAAGATTTTAGCTGAAGCCCTGGTGAACCACGAGCGCTTCGCCGCGCATCTGGACGCCGACACCATCGAGCTGTTGTTCAAGTCCGCCCCGCTCCACGATATCGGCAAGGTGGGCATCCCGGATGCCATCCTGCTCAAGCCCGGCAAGCTGACTCCCGACGAGTTCGAAATCATGAAGACCCATGCTGAGTTGGGTCGCGAAGCCCTGCTGGCCGCCGCGGAGGGCAGCCGCCCGGACCAGATCGGTTTCCTGCGCCTGGCCTGCGACATCGCCGGCGGGCATCACGAGAAATGGGACGGCAGCGGCTATCCACGTGGCCTCAGGGGCGAGGACATCCCCTTCGCGGCGCGGCTGATGGCGGTGGCCGATGTCTACGACGCCCTCATCTGCAAGCGCGTCTACAAACCGGCCTTCACGCACGACAACGCCATGCGCATGATCCGCGAGGGCAGTGGCAAACACTTCGATCCGGCGGTGGTCGAGGCCTTGAACCGCTGCGAGGGCGCCTTTCAGGAGATCGCGGCGCGGTACGCCGATGAACCACACTGATCGCCCCTTGCCCCAGGATTCACGCCTACGCCATTGACGCTTTTTTCTGTCTATGAATCAAGAGGTTACAGATTCTCAGGTGCAAAGCCACGTCATTGCGAGCCCGCATTTTTTGATGCGGGCGAAGCAATCCAGGGCGGAAGACAGTGCCCGTTGCCCTGGATTGCTTCGGAGCGAAAGCTCCTCGCAATGACGGGGAAGGAAAGCCTCAAGTCGTGCAAGTTGAAAAGTGTGAACGTGATAGGTGTTCACACGGGGGCAAGGGACGGCCGAAACCGGGTGGTTCCCTATCGATCGGCCTCGGGTGTGCCGTACCAGTCCTTGGCCTTGAAGGGCCGCGCACCCTCCCCGCTTTCACAGACCCCCGAACTGAACTCCGGACATAGGGCCAGCATGTTGCGGATCCATGGCTCGTTGGCGGTCAGCCAGGCCGACATCTTGTCGTCGGCAATGGCGTCATCCTCGACCAGCGCCGCCATCTCATCCAGGCGCGAGCCCGAGACGAAGAACAGGTTGAGGAACTCCACCACCTCAGGCGCCACCTCGATCAGGTCCCGGGTGACCATGGTGTGGCGTTCCGGCAGGGCGCCCATCTGGTTGGGACCCAGGTCCACCAGACCAGCGGCCTCGAAGGCCGCGAAATCCTCGACCGTGGGATCCACGTCGAACGTCACCTGGGCCCGGCCGCTGACCAGAATCCCCCGAAGGTCCTCGGGAGCCACCACCACCATCGACGCGGTGTGCTGGTCGGTCAAGCTGCCGAGGATACCGACGAAGGTGCTCGCCTTGGCAATGGACGGCGGCCCGCCCACGGCCGCGAAGGTGATATCGGCCGCCGCCGCTCCGGAAGGAGCGGCCAGCAGCCCCAGGGCCGCCAAGGCGACCCCGAGATGCCGGTGTGTCATGGCTCAGTACGTCGCCCCCTTCACGCTGCCATCATCGCCACCAACGGCGGGTGCGCCGGTCGATCCGGACAAATGGGCGCTGGCCGGACTCATCAGCGCCACCTCGGTGCCGAAGCCGATCTGGTCGCCGTTGCCCAGATAGACGGGATCCTTGCTGCCGAACCGCGCCGTGCCTTGCACCACCGGCAGGCCCCGGGCGATGAACTTCTTGACCGTCAAGAGCCCGGTACAGTGGTTGGCGCCGATCTTCTCGAAGCCATAGTCACCCAGGGTGAACACCAGGTCGTCGTACTTAGGATCCCAGTCGTCAAAGGGACTGATATGAAGACCGCCGTAGATGCCGTACAGCTTCTCCATCTGGATTTCCTGCAAGGCCGTCTCGGCGAAGCGAATGATGCCCTGATGACAACAGCCGGTCACCGACACCAGACCCTTGTCCTCCACGTTTACATATAGCGAGCTCTCACCATAGACGCGGGTGATGATCGGAATGGCGAAGTTGTAGATGGCCACGCCGTCGAAGAGTTTCGTCAGACCCGGTTTAAGCACGTGCAGGGCGCCGCGATGGCCGGAGTCCTTCACATACTGATAGCCTTCCTCATAGAAGCCTTCCGGCACATAGACATCAATGTCCGGGGCATACTTCATGGTCACCGGGAAGCCCCAGAAGTGGTCAAAGTGCTCGTGGGAGATGACAAGAGCATCGATCTCGCCGTTGGCCAGCATGGTATCGATGCCCTGACGCTGGAACGCCTTGTCCATCCAGTCGTAGGACCAGCCGGAGTCCAGCAGGATTTTTTTGGTGCTGCCATCACGCAACTCGATGTCGAGCAACGCGGAAAAGCCGCCCGCGTTCTCCGGATGCACGGCGTTCTCCATCTGGAACGCCCAGGCCCGCTCCAGATTGTTGGGAAGGTCGTCCTTGATGTGCTTGATGCCGTCGGCGTAGGAGCCCTCGGCCAGCTTGCCGTTCTTGTCGGCGAAGGGGGGCCAGTTGAAGCGGTACTGGTTGACCAGCAGACCGCCGGCACCGCGAATGTCGCCGATGAGGTCGGCGTTGTTGAACCAGCTCGTTTCGGAGATGTTGGTCACCTTCAGCGAGCGGACGGCGCCGATGTCGGCTTTCTCCTGTTCGTCCTTGGCGAAGTGGCCGTGACGCAGGGGGGAGTACGAATACGCCCCCATCATGCCCAACGCGCCCAGCGCGGTGCCACCGACCGCGCCCCGCAGGAAGGCGCGGCGATCGCCGCTTGAGTCTTGCGATGTATCGGTCATCTCTGTTCACTCCCGTGGGGCGGAGGCGACGTCACACCCCCGCCCATCGCTCCCGAGACTCGTTACCAATCCATCATCACGTCCAGCGTGCCCGCCCACTTAAGGGCGTAGATCACGGCGAAGAACAGGATGATGCCGATGGGAATGCCGGCCACCAGGCCCTTGGCATAGCTATTCATGACCGCCTCCTCGGCCTATTCGGCCGGCTGCATCGTGGGCGCGGCGCCGTTCTCCTTGGCGTCGCTGGGCGCGGTGCGGGTCGCTGGCGCGATCTTCCACCCAGGCCAGTTGTCCATGAACCAATGATTGATCAGCATGATGTTGATCATCCAGATGGTCGGGATCATGGGGAACTGCTGCGGATGGCTGAAGCCCTTCTGGGTGCCCAGGAAGAGGTGGCTGGTGTTGTAGTACAGCCAGTAGAGGGCGATGGCCGCGATCAGCGTAACCAGCGTGCGGATCAGGATCCGGCTGGTCGGGCTTCCCTTGCGGGGCCAGTTGTTGAAGTAGAAGGTGATGACCAAAGCCGGCAGCAGGTAGAAGATCATCATCTCGCCCACATGCAGCCAGCGCCAGTCCGGCGCGTACAGGCGGCGGGTGCCACGCACGGCCTCGCCCCACCACAGCTCCTGCGCGAAGTACAGGAAGAAGTGACAGGCGAACGCGATGGCGATGATGCCGAAGAAAGTGGCGCAACGACGCAGCCAGTCATGCCGGATCAGCCGGAAAGGATAGCGTTCCCAGATGGTTTCCACCAACCAGACCACCACCGTGCAGCACATGATCCAGGAGACATGGAAGTTGCCGCTCACCGTGTCGGCGAACTCGTGCCACCAGGGCGGCGCGATGGCGGCGAAGGACTGCCACTCTTCATACAGGATGCCCATGTGCGGATGCATGGTCATGAAGAAGATGATGGTGGCCAGGAAGAACGTCACCAACAGGATGGTGATGCCCCGCACCGGCTGGCGCTCGCGCTGCCAGGGGGCGTTCTCCATGCCGACCACCCAGGCCGGTGACAGCCAGGACGCCAGGGCGGCGAACATCAGGATCGCCAGCGCCGCGTACTCCTCGGCGAAGAAATCGGTGATGCCCAGTTTCTGCATCTCGGAGGGGCTGAAGTACGCCATGGCGTAGGTGCCCAGCAGCCCCTCGAAGAAGCCCTTGATGACCAGCATCATGATCACCACGGCCACTGACGTCAGCACGATGGCCTTGACGACGGGATGGGTCCGTTCCAGCCAGGCGCGGCGGAATGGCCAGAAATTGAAGATGTAGACCATCCAGATGAAGATGATCAGCAGCCAGCGGCAGTACATGTACCCCACGTAGGGCGTGTACAGGCGCAACCAGCCACGCGGATCCTGGAAGATCCACCAGGTCGCGTAGAACAGGCCCGCGAGAAGGGCCAGGTTGAGAATCTGCGGAATGGGGCTTGGCCAGCGCTGGACGAGGTTACGCTCCTCCAGATAGCCATCCCCATGGCGCTCCATGGACTCCGATCGCATCTATGCTCTCCTTGTCGCCCATGGTCGACGGGCGTCCCCGTCGGCCTCGGTTCCGAGACGGTCGCCGCGAACAACCGCCAGTTTTAGAGGTCGCGGGCCGTCGGGTCGCGGGCCGCGCCGTCGGGCGCGGGCGGATCCGAGGCATCGGGACCAGGGGTCCGCGGCAGGACAGGGCGGGCGCCTTGGTGCGCCATGATCTCGCGCGCGAGATCC
>Ga0126339_10000890_pt1 | contig 18637 bp, 9 predicted proteins | sample OrbTmetagenome_2_FD_92532 | JGI IMG/M metagenome (GOLD analysis project Ga0126339, IMG submission 92532) | Coral microbial communities from Petempiche,Puerto Morelos, Mexico - Orbicella T R C metagenome | ecosystem: Host-associated > Invertebrates > Cnidaria > Coral | place: Petempiche,Puerto...
ACTTAGCTTTAATCGAATATTTCCAACAACCAGGTTGTGATCACTTCCTACGTCGGCTCCCCTGAAAGCCCTGGCGTCCTGTACCGATCTCTTAAATATTCCATTAACAGCTATGTGGTCGATCTGATTCCTTGTTCTTCCATCTGGAGAGGTCCAGGTGTGCTTATGGATGTCTTTGTGGGGGAACATGGTCGTTATGATGGCCATGTTGTTGGCCGCACAGAACTCTATGAACCTCTCACCATTATCAGATCTGTCGCTTCCTAAACCAAGCTTACCAACCACTCCGTTTTCGCCCTCCATTTGGTGCCCTAACTTTGCATTCCAGTCGCCCATAGTTATTATGATGTCATGTCGAGGTGTCCTGTCATACACCTGTTGCAGTACTTCATAGAACCCGTCTTTTTCATTGGTGTCAGCGTCATTGGTCGGTGCATAGACTTGAATAATAGTTGTTTTTATGTGCTTGGATTTGAACCTGGCTGTTATTATTCTGTCGCTCACAGGGTTCCAGCTCTCCAGGGCCCTAGATGGCTCCTTGCTCATCATAATGGCCACACCGCTTTGGTGTTGGTTATCGTTTCTGCCAGTGAATATTATATTCACTCCTGTTTGTGTCCTAACCTGCCCAGACCCTGTCCATTGACACTCACTGATCCCTAGGGTCTCCACCTTGTACCTTGCCATCTCTCTACAAACCTGAGCAGTCTTTCCGGTGGTGTACATGGTACGCACGTTCCAACATCCCACTCTCACTGTCTTCTTAGGATGATTCAACGCCCTTATCCGCATGCAAGTTTCCTTTGGGCTTTCACCTGCATTCCTCATACTGCTGTCCATCAGGATGATGGAGTCGTCTCCCGTAAGACAGCAGGCCGCTGATCTCGCTCCTTGGTAGTTATCGGTACACTCAAAAGAGTGGCCTTGACATCAATTTCCGGTTTCCGTAATCACCTTGCTTTTACGGGATGGGGTGATTGGTCCCATGCCCAACCCCCAACCTGGAGGACCAGGGATTTTCTGTCGGGGTGTCCTTCCCCTAGCCACGGGTACCAGATATTTAAAGGCGCTGGAAGCTCGCCTTTCGCCATTGTCACTCAACTACATCGTATTACCATACCAAATTTTGTTGCAGTTTCATATAATTTCCGATTCTTATTTTAAGTTCCATCTTTGAGCATGGGTGTAGAAATAAAAATTATATTAACTAGAGAAATGCATGATCGATTGCTTAGCTACCCAATTAGAATTAGTTATAACTGAAGGAATTTTGTTTGCTTCCAGCTATGAACGTTATTCATGGTCTCCAGCAAATGCAGTGCGATCCAAGTAAGTTCCACAAGAAAATTGGCCTGTCAGAAGATCTACAAAAGATTGCTTCAGCCAAGGGATTTAGCATTTGTGACAACCCAGGATCTGGAAACTGCATGTTCCACGCGCTGTCGGAGCAACTGCAAAGCGTGAAAGGAATCCAAATTTCGGAAACAGAACTGCGGAAAAAGTTAGTGGAATGCCTTGGAAACTCCCCTAAACTGGTAAGTTAATGATCCACGGGTGTCTTCTGATGTGAATGAACGTGTGCTTTGTACAAGACAGGGAAAACAGGGCTCTGAAATCTCTTCGAGTAACTGGTGATAAAATTTCAGTTCCACAGTCTTTCCTCGAGTACGTGGGCCAAATAACCAGTAGATGCTTTGGTATCAATGGGAACTTTGTGTCCCTGGCTCAGTTAAGGAATGTTATCTTATTAAGTAAAGTGTGTGTCGACATAATCTCATAAATCTATGGATACCTAAGTTAGGTTTTGAATAACAATTCAGTGCAAAATTGTGAATTATTGTTAACTTGAAAAACTAACGTTTATTTTGGTATAATCAAGGACATAGTTAACAAAGAGAAATGGTTAGGAAGACCGATAAACATCAAAGAAGAAAACTATCAGGCTACGATTTATGTTTATGTTTATGTTTATGTTTATGTTTATGTTTATGTTTATTTACGATTTATGTAGGAAGGTCCGTCACCCTGTACATCGTTTGTTTTATGCTCATAGATTATGCATGAATTACATAATCACAATACTTCTTTGTTGTTAGTTGTATGAGCACACATATATCCACTTTTTGTATTTTGCTAGGTTTTATGCAAGGTCAACATGCAAGAAGCAAACAAAAGCATACAACAAAGAACATTGCCGGGTTTCCTAGCCATTTCCTTGTATTAATTATGTCCAGGACGATGGACATATTGTGTCAACTACTTTGAGCTTATTCAATTAACTTGAAAGTTTTTTTCTCTCTCAAAGACCGATGGAACAGATCTGTTCAACTTTGTCCACGGATACCCATCTTGGGCTGATTACTTGAGAAGCATGGAAAAGGATGGCACATGGGGCGATCACTTGGTTCTCCGTGCCGCAGCAAACTGCTACAAAACTCCTATTCGTGTAATCAGCAGTCTCGACTGTGATATAATCATCAATCCAGATCGTGCTGTTGACAACACCAGCCCGCTTGTTTTGGGACATATCCATGAGAAACACTTTGTCAGCCTTCGACCCAGACAAGGTAAGTTGTAAGGATTTGATGAGCGAGTAAAACCAACATAAAAAGCATGTGCTCTTGATTTTAATGTAATTAACGAATGACTCTCAATTGCAGTCGAACCTTTATATAACGGCCACCCTGGGGACTTGAGGAACTGGCCGCTTACTACTAAAAATACTCACTGGGCGTAGTCTAACGATATGGTACTGTTCTTCAGCACATTGCGGAGATCTGGAAAGCATTAACGATACTAAAAGGCCGATTATCAGCTCACAGTAGCTTTGTAAATGTTATTTCTTTATAGTGACGATGGGTCGCATTTTAAACACAATAAAATACCGCATAAACTGACATGTGGCTTAGCTTCCGTTCAAGGGTGGCCGCTTAATACAGGTAAAAATAACAAAAAACGACAAACATAGAACTGCTACAGGGTAGCCGCGGCCGCTTAATAGAGGTGGCCGCCTAATACAGGTAACAAATAAAGCGTTTGTATGAGCGAAAAATCGAGAATTTGAAAACTGGCCGCTTAATAGTGGGTGGCCGCTTAATACAGGGCCGTTATATACAGTTTTGATTGTATTGTTGACCCCGAAATTCGAAATTCAAACTTGCCTGGCTTTTAGGACCATGATAACAAAACATGAAACAACATTCTAGGGAAGTGGTCTTCTAAATTTTGTTGCAGTTTCGTATAATTTCCGATTCTTATTTTAAGTTTGATTTTTGAACATGGGTGTAGAAATAAAAATTATGTAAACTAGAGAAATGCATGATCGATTGCTTAGCTACCCAATTAGAATAAGTTATAACTGTAGGAATTTTGTTTGCTTCCAGCCAATACAGGTAAAAATAACAATAACATAGGACTGCTACAAGGTAGCCGCGGCCGCTTAATAGAGGCGGCCGCCTAATACAGGCAACAAATACAGCGTTTGTATGAGCGAAAAATCGGGAATTTGAAAACTGGCCGCTTAATACAGGGCCCTAATATGTAGGTTTGATTGTATTGTTGACCCCGAAATTCAGAATTGCCTGGCTTTTACGACCATGATAACAAAACATAAACAACATCCTAGGGAAGTAGATTGTAAGAGGTGACTGAGAAAGTGTTTTTATGTGAACTCTTGTAGGCACTGCTCCCAAATTAATCTCCACGAAAGAGGAATCCAATTATGCTCAGCTGTGTCAGATTCTGGTCACTGTGGGCTCAGGAGTCCTGAGAGAAACATTTGACAGAATCATTCCACCACAAAATCTTCGGAAGCATTTGAAAGACGTTCAAAATCATGACAGACTGCAGTCACTTCGAAAGCAAAGAATCCTCACTTCAAAGCAATGGGGTCATCTGTATCCTGGTGATGCTTCCTCGGTGTCATCCAAAGACTTCGACCCTACACTTCTTATGGTTCTCTTGAGGACAGTTTGTAAGTTGACTCCACCAACAGCTGGCTGGGACGCACCTCCTCATGCAGCAGACATCCGTCGCGAGGCTGATATAGCTCGCCTGAGGTATTTCATGAATACTGTGCTTGACCAGGCAGACAAAGCCCGTGTTAGTGATGCACTATTTGTTAAGTACTGCGAGAACATCCGGGAAATGCTGGTAAGATTAGAAGGAGCTCCATATGGTGACGCCATGGACAAAATGATGCATCGGAAAACGGACCCTATCACCGAGGAACATTACAAGGAGCTCCTGATGCAGTGGAAAAAGAACGAGGACTGCATCAAGGACAAAATGAATGAGCTGGAAAGTGCGACGGAATCTTCTGGGGATGAGGGTGAGTTCTCAGTTGTAACAATGGTTAGACGAGGAATAATCATGTCAGAACCGACTCTTGTCAGTATTCAGATCTGCTGATACAGTGACTTCATGTTATTCCATAAGTGCCTTTTTATTGAACATTTGAAAGTGCAACTAACTTGAAGAAAACAAAGAAATAAAGGCAGTCAACCATGGAATTTATCCCCTGAAAATTGGAAATTGGAGAAAAACAGGGCTTTTCTCATCATGGACGCCTTTCCGTAAAATAATCACTTTCCTATTTGTGAGGACGGAAACTTTTCCAACGAGCAGAAAAAAAGGGTACATGTCAGCAAAACGGCTAAAGAGAGTAAGCAAAAAAGAACATGCAGAACTCAAAGAAAACTTTGACAAATTTTCCTCTGTGCGCACGTTCCAACAAAACATTGAAATGATTGCCTCGTTCAAGAGAGATTTTTGCGTGTTCAGCATCAATTACTCGAGATAATAGCGCCCAACTCCATTCCCCCCCTCTCCAGTTACATATAGCTATGAGCGGCGTCCAATTGCTGTTTTGAGGTAAAATAAAACACCGAGGTTAAAGGCTTAAAATGTTTTACCTTAGTTTAACCTGCATTTTTCCAAAACTAAACAATTTAATCAGTACCAAGTTATTTGCAACTTTTTTGAAAGAGGAGAATATTACTGTCTTTTGACCTAGTATTAACAACGGCATATTCGGACTTTTTTACTCTGGCTCCCTCTACTTTGAAAATTTCAAATGTATACCTGTTAAATTTTGTTTCTGTGATTCTTCTGGAGAAGGACGTTTTGTCAACATTTATGCATAACGTTCATTTAGTACATTGCAACAGGAAAGTTTGTTACGCTTATGTCATACTTTAGTTTTTTAGTGGTGCTAAGAGTGAATGCGGTCTTTGCTGTTAGAAAGCAGTGCCTGAACATTCCGATAAGACAATGATCCTATAGAATTCGAAAACTTTTAGTTATCAAGTGCCAAAAAAGAGATCAAGCAAGTCGACATCACAAACATTCCTGACATCTTATGCATGTTGAACATAATTGCGAAATATAACTTTTACCTCTCAGGTTAAACCGAAATTTCTAGCTTGGTTAAAATAAAAAACATCTTTTCTAATCTAATTTATTGTCATTTTCTCTTTTTCTAGGCATGTCTTATCCAGCACATGAGATAGAAAGGATCCGCCAGCTCTACAAAACCCGTGAAGGAAGTGTGCTGCCAGTACCATGGTGTGAGGATTTCAGCTTTCATCTGGATAAGATTTTCACCAGGCTCAGGATTTTGAACAAAGAAAAAACAAGAGGAACACTGGCTGAAGAAATCACCAACATGACAGCTATCTTCAAAGCGCATGAAGAATGTCAGAAGCCACGGACTGTTTTGATTGAAGGAGATCCTGGTATGGGAAAGACAACTTACTGTCAAAAGCTGGCGTATGACTGGGCAAATGGACGGGAAGAATGGGACAAGTCTTTTCCAGCAATCGAATTGCTGCTACTGCTTAGATGCCATGATATCGAAACTAACATCTGGGAGGCTATCGAAGAGCAAATTCTCCCCGAAGATATTAACGAAGACTCCAAAGAAAACTTTTTCAAATTCGTCCGTGAAAATCAGTCCAAAGTTTTGTTAGTACTTGATGGTTTAGATGAAGTGGATGATCCTAGTAAACTGACCATGTACTCAAAAATTGCTGAATGTAGAGAATTCTCTAAATGTAACATTGTTTTTACATCTAGACATGAAGTTGGAATGAAATTTAGGCGGTTCTGTGATACCCTGTGGGAAATTGTGGGATTTACTATGAAAGATGCAGAAAGTTTCATCTTCAAGTATTTTAAAAACAACAAACCTTTGGCACACAAACTCCTAGAACAACTTTCACCTCGGTCAGAGTCTAAAGACTTATGTGAAATGATGGCAAATCCTTTAAACACCACTTTACTTTGCCTTCTTTGCGAGGATTTCCAGGGTTCTTTTCCGAATAGCAGGACTCAATTGTACATTGAAATTGTACTCTGTGTTTTGAGAAGATATGAAGAGAAGAACAAATTGTCGAGTAGCAGCGACGACCTAATTAAAGTTTACGAGAATGAGCTGATACATCTGGGGCATATGGCGTTCAGATCTCTGTGTGAAGGACAGCTATATATTGAACAAAGCAAATTTGATTGCAGTTCGACCGTTTTAAGTCTTTTAACTAAGTTTGGATTTTTATCAGTCCAAGTCAGTCTAGGTAGTCGAAGAAGACGCTGTGTGCGTTACGGATTTATGCACAAGAGCTTTCAAGAATTCTTTAGTGGTTTCTTTCTCGCTTCGAAGATTCTCAGCGGAGAAGTTGACTGTGACACAGTAGTGACTGATGAGAGATATTTAGATGAACTGAAACAAGTGTTTTTGTTCATGACTGGAATTGTTGTCTCACGATGCAAAGAAACCGCAGTGTGTCTCGTAAAAACTATCGCCGCACACATGAAAAGCAAACTTCAATTAAAGAAACAAAACAAGCGTAGGAATCTGAAATTCGCGTTTGACTGTATAAGGGAGTGCGCAACCCATAAGAAAAACCTTCTATCGCAATTGTTGCATACTTTTGGTTCCCACCTTGACATTGAGGCTTTAGAGTTACATGTTGATCTATCATGGTACTTTGAGTATTTCTGGGAGGCTCTTTCTGTTAATTCTACTTTGACTGATTTGGATTTGAGCGGTAACGAGATTGGTGATTTTCGCGCTGATTCCCTCTCTGATGCTATTAAAGTCAATACCGCATTGACTAATTTGGATTTGAGTGATAACGGGATTGGTAATTCTGGTGCTGGTTTCCTCTCTGATGGTATTAAAGTCAATACCACGTTGACTAATTTGAATTTGAGTGGTAACCGGATCGGTGCTTCTGGTGCTGGTTCCCTCTCTGATGCTATTAAAGTCAATACCGCATTGACTAATTTGGATTTGAGTGATAACGGGATTGGTGATTCTGGTGCTGCTTTCCTCTCTGATGCTATTAAAGTCAATACCGTATTGACTAATTTGAATTTGAGTGGTAACTGGATTGGTGCTTCGGGCGCTGGTTCCCTCTCTGATGCTATTAAAGTCAATACCGCATTGACTAATTTGGATTTGAGTGGTAACGTGATTGGTGCTTCTGGTGCTGGGTTCCTCTCTGATGCTATTAAAGTCAATACCGTATTGACTAATTTGAATTTGAGAGGTAGTCAGATTGGTGCCTCTGGTGCTGATGCCCTCTCTGATGCTATTAAAGTCAGCACCGCAGTGACCAATTTGGATTTGAGTTTCAACCATATTGATGATTCTGGTGCTGGTTCCCTCTCTGATGCTATTAAAGTCAATACCACTTTGACTAATTTGGATTTGAGTAGTAACTGGATTGGTTCTTCTGGGGCTGGTTCCCTCTCTGATGCTATTAAAGTCAATACCACTTTGACTAATTTGGATTTGAGTAGTAACTGGATTGGTACTTCTGGGGCTCGTTTCCTCTCTGATGCTATTAAAGTCAATATCATTTTGACTAATTTGAATTTTAAAAGCTAAGTTAGACACGGCATTCATGGAAAACAGGATTAGTTTAATATTTAAATTAGGATTTACTACTTCAATTTTTATTAATTAGTATTTAGCATGGACTGTTTATTAGTAGTTTGTTAGTATTAATTTTAAATATTAGTATTACCTGATGATTTTTAACCGTGTATAAAGAAATGTTAAATAAATAAATAAATAAATAAATTTTTAGTCAGACTAGATCAGTGATTCTGAACGTGCTTCCGTCTTATACACAAACGGTCAATATTGCATTCAGTTTAATGGTTTTAGGTTTCAAAGTACTTGTTAGGGCTTGTAGCTAACCTAACCCAGTATCTTGTAAAGCGTGCAAGAGTGTATATGTTACAAAACTGATTTCTGTGAAATTGCTGTAAATTGGTGTAAAAGTTGTTATCGCTGGGAACATGACAGTTGTAAATATACAGTATGGCTTCCAGAAGAGAGTGTCTAAATCTTGATCTTGAAAATCGTTTCAATGTAAAAATACTTTTCAAGGTTGTAACCTGTGTCGGAATCTGATCAGCGCTTACATGTCGCTGGCGACTTAAGGTAGTCTTATACTATCGAAAAACGAACGCTCCTTTTTTCACCAGTATAGTGGTAGACAGTTTCACATAGCAATGCCCACAGGAACTGTTGTTGTGTGTCAGAAAAGAGCTTTCAGTTTATATCCATCGATTACATTTTACTTCAATTGTATTTGAGACACACGATTTAATGACGGAAACCGAATGAAACATCTAGAATCCCTCAATACTCTAATATTTTCTAAATGATGTATCTCAACCCTTTATTCCCCTGGTGTTTTATACTACACATTGGTTTTGACTCTCAGCGATGATAACAATAAAACGTAATCAAAAGACCCTTCGGGCTATCTTGGATAGCGTCTTCCCGTCATGCAATGCACTCCTCCAAGTTACGGTCCCTGGCAGTCAACCATTAGGCCATTACGTCTTCCTTTACAGAACTAAGTTACGTTTGATACGTTTTCATACCATTTAGCACTTATAGCAGATACGTTTTGCTGTGAATTCTGTTGCTGAACTTTGCTGATCTAGACTTGAGTACTTCCTCAAGCGAGCGTAATTTTCCGATGCCCTCAAAAGCCTGTTACACGAGTTCCGCATATCGTTTCGATCCAGACTTTTCTTGTCTCAAACCCTAATGAACAACCAAATGATGAAAAGTACGGGAGGAAAATAACTCTAATAAACGTTGTTTGAGCAGTACAATTTATTTATGTCTCTCGACTTCGATGTCACATAATGTGAACATTTTTCGTGTTTTTCATATATATAGGCCTGCCTAGATCAATTGATCATGCCGAATTTAGTAAATATGGGAAAGCTGGCTCCTTGGCATACTTTTCTTTTATAAGACCCTTGGTAAGTTTAGGGTTCCATGTTTTCATGAGCAACCAGGGTCTTTCTCCTCAACAACGAGGGAATGTGATTGGAGTTTGCAAGTTTGGTATCAAATCGAGTGGCGAGACGTATCATTTGTTTGAATAAAAAATCGGAAAAGCATGACATCGTCAAAAAGGTCCATTATTTGCGATGTTGCAATCTGCCGATATATAAAGGGCAGAATTTCGAAAGCGAAAAGCGGTAATGGGAATACAGAATTTACGTTATAGATGTACAGATGGAAGAATTAAAAAAAAAAACTCTTGAGAATTTACACTGAGAAGAACTTAGAATTCACAAAGAAAAATTGAAAGACAGAACTCCTAACGGACAACCGTAATAGGACAAAAAACAAATATTAGAATACTGCGACACAAATGGGATGCTTTAGATGCTTTACATGACAGAAAGTTGCCATGAAACTCCGTGCCGAGCTGACCACCACTCTATAAGCCGTGGGCTCATTGTGTTTTCGTTTTGGAAAATTTGAAGGAAATCCATCATATCATGTGGCTTTAATTCTGGCTTCTTGTCCGGGAAGTCCTAATTGAAATTAAGCTAAGAGTTTTATTTCTCACTGTAATTTCCCACACAGCCTAATTGTTAGCCAAGTTCTTTATTTACAAGCGCCTTTTACAGGAAGCTGTACGTTCATGTTCCCCGATTCGGGGGTAAAGTTGAAACTTCGCACACCTCGCAAGTACAGGAATCGTGATCTTTTTCGTTTGAAGTTCAAGAAGAGCACTTGAATATTCTGAGGAACAAGACATGTCTTCGCTTGTAGTCTGCACGCTTCTCTTTAGATGGATTCTTCCTCTCGTCTTGTTAGGAGGTGCCTGTTCTTGTCCGTTTCTTTCATGCTTATTTCGTAACAGCTGGATCGTAGTGAGGGCATGCATGGGGGTGTCTTTCTCGTGTGTATTTGATTTAAACGATTTGTTATATAAATTTACGTTCAATTGTTTTGCACTGAATGATTTGTTGTTTTGGGAGACCAGCTTTTCATGTTTCTGAGAGACTGTGAGGGTTTTTGCACGCAATTTTCATCGTGTTAACACGGTGAGACACCGACCTGCTCAGACGTAAAACAAATCAATTTGAAATGCCACCAACCAACCTTTTTTTACCGTTTACCGTGTGACTAAATAGTTTCTTTTTAGAGGAACGAAGCATGTCATTTAATTGACACCTCTTTCAGTCTCTAGAATCGAAAGCTCTCAAAGGAGTTGGTCAGTTAAATTACAACCACATAAGTTACAACTCCATAATTGCCGGTGACGTAATTTGTTGGTAATTTGACTACACTTTCAAAACTGCTCTTTTGAAAATTTTTACTTGCTATGGCCCAGGTCGCACTAGAGCCAATTTTGTTTATATAAGTAATAAATCTGTCATTGGATCTGTCAACAAGTAGCATAAAATAAGTGCGTCCCCCAGTTACCAAAACTTGCCAAATTTTTGCGGGTTGCCAAAATTTTGCCAATCTTCAAAGAAGCTGAAGTGCTTCCTCAGAGGCTTCCAAATTTTGGCAAAGCAAACAGTTTTGTTATTTTAACCATTTAACTGTCATATTTTTTAAAACATACCTGGATAAAATTATGGTGAGAAGATAACTTTGACAGCTAGTCCAGTTTGGCGAATGTGATGCTGGGACAAAATCATTTTTTACCCGGCCCATCTGACACTTTTTACAATTACTTTCAATGCAAACGAGGAATATGAGCAGCGTTTTTATTCAAATTCTTATGACTCATACCCTGGATCTGGTTACTGGCAGCAATTTGAAGGAATGGCTTCAGCGAGACAATCTTCTTCGATCGCAAGTGGGGCAAGCAACAACACAAACGCAAGCCGAGCAAAACTGCTCGTCCATTTATGGGCTGGAATTCACGAGTTGCTGTATAGTGGAGAGTGAAGAACATACAGCATGAATAAAAATCTGTGAAGAGTTAAAGTCTCGCATGAGCCCTTGTTACAGTTCTGGCACCATATAGTTACGTATATTTCAATCAGTAATGTTTTGGTTCCAGCATGTAAACCTAGTGTGACTACTGCCAAAATTTGGAACTTGCAAAATTTTTGCCAATTTTTTTCCTTGCCAAAAATTGGAAATATTTTAAGCAAACAAAATTGGCTCTAGTGCGACCCAGGCCTATATGCGCCACTATATTACCCTGGATAAGTATCTCTGAATATTCTCTGTTTTAATTAAAAATTATCAACACTTGACAGACTTTGATTGAACACTGTAGATGATTCTTTAACATTTCCAAGTTTGTTTCTTTTTCAGCTTGTTGCCTCAGAATCAATGGCTTCTCTGTCATTTACTTGTGTTGTCTTCTGGCTATTCCTCTGCTACCAAATCCCTCACGAGGTTTGAAAGATCACTTGACATGTGTGCTTTTCTTTTAGAGAGTTAGCTCCATGCAATGTACATGTAGGAGGTAGAGGCAGGGGTGGGGGGTGGGGAACCCCAGGGGAGAATTCCATAAAGTGATGGAGCATGCTTGATGCAAATGTCAATTCCATTTCTTGACAACTGTAGCCATAACTATATTCTGACTTCTTGTTTATGAACTTCGTAGTTAAAAAATTTACCCTGAGATGGGAGGGTCTTGATGGCATTGTCATAATTACCAGATGTGCTGCTGTTTATCAACTCAAAGTTGATAGAGCTAACTTAACCACTGTAGTAGAAAGCCAACGAAGCTGACGCTTTGTCAGAGCAAAAAATACATGTAGGGTGCAAGCAGCCTGAATTTGAGCACTGGCCAGGGACATTGCACTGTTGTGTTCTTGGGCAGGACAATTAACTCTACAGTATTATTCTCATTCCAACTGTATAAATGAGTACCAGTTAACTGTAAGATAACTAATACTTGGCAGTAAATTTGTTGGGGAGAGGAGGAGAGATTGGGATGAGGATAAACTAAAATAGATTTAACTTCCAATCCAGGTTTGGCACACTTCCTGTAGGTCACATTGTGTTAATTCCACATTCGTACAATTTAACTGTTCTTATCACTGTATCTCTGTAATTATTTATCTTTGCTGCTTTTGGCTCTACAGGACATTTTCAGAAGGCACTGTTGGGTCTCTCCGTGTTTGCCTTGATGGCACAGACTATTTTTCAGATAGTCTTGGGAGCCCTGCCACCCTACGGACATTTCTTTCCAAATTGTAAGCAATAATATCAAGTGTTATTCAACTTACATGTACATGTTGTTGTCTTGCTTGGGGTGTTGCTTAAAATTATTTCAACCTTGACTTTTTTACCAAATGATTTTCTTGAAGCCTGATTTAGGTATGACGGGATTTTTTTAGCATGATTTCCGCGACTAACAACACAATGGTCTATTGTTTAACAGGTTCAACGTATGAGCAACTTACCAGACAAATTGGACTTAGTAAGTAAGTGACTGCTCTTTCTTTGTACATGTGATATACTCTTTCATCACACTCAACACACGTTACTTTCCTCTGTCCTTTTTTGAGTATATTGAATAATAATATGACAAGCAGGGCTTGAAAAAACTGGAATTCAAGCAGCTCTCAAATTTTGCTTGCCCTTGGCAAGTCCTATCTTTTTTTTATTTAGTTGGCATACAGCTTGCCTGGGCCCTTGCTTATTGGACAAAGGAGAATAAAAAGTTACTTGCCTGCTTGAAAAATCTACATGGACTTGTCCCAGAAACCGTGATGGCACTTTTTTGAGACCTGATTCTAAAATTAATTATCCCTCAAAAAGTAAGAAGCAAAATTATTGATACATGTATTTATGGGTGTTCTTAAATGTGAAGTACTGTAGCAACATCCCCAAAGTAACAGCTTTTGGAAAAGTAATGACTACAACGTTTAATGTAACTTAACATTCAGTACTGTGTCTGGATGGAGGAGAACCTCTTACAAATTGATCACACTTAAGTTGGAGTGGTCTATACAATTACAGCTTTTAGCTATAAACCCTGACGTAGAAACCCCTTGAAAGGAATGATTGTGTTATGTTGTAATGTTTGTTTGGAACTTTAAGGAAGGTACTAGAAATGCCATTTTAGATATGGGTTATTGAGCAAGCTTGTTCCGGTCAAGATGGCTGGATATTGGCCAAGTTCTTTTGTTGCGTGTTTATGGACCAAGATAGAGTCAAGGTCCATGAACTCATAAAAAAAAAGAACAAGGCCTATATCTAACCATCTTGACCAAACAAGCTTGGTCAATAAAGGATTTATTATATGGCTTTCAGAGAAGTGTTTCTTGCGGGACACAGTGGATAGTCCAGAGCGAGCAAGATACATGTAGCTCCATCTTGCCTTCTCAGGTAGCCAATTACAGCACCAGAATTGGTTCATCTTGCCTGCTCACGGAGCTGGCTATAGAATGAATTAAAATGAATACTAACCTTATCAATGTAGCCCTGACTATGAATGATCTACAGTCACCTGCATCTAAGCATGAACACATGACACCAAAACATGCTCTAATTGGGTGTCAAAGGTGGCATGATTAGTCATCAAACATTTGAAGTTTAGCAGAGCTTAGTATGAACTTTCATGCTCAAAGTTCAGCACACAAAATGGCAGAAAGATTGGACTTTGAAGACTTCTTCAGAGAAATTGACCCTGACCTGTGTCAATATGCATACGCCTTTTGAGAAAGTTGTTTTACTTCTAGTATAACCAAGAAATATTGGTGTGGGGAAGACTTTCAGAGTCTTTCAGAGCGCAAAAGTTTTTGTTGTGGTCTGTTTAACTTCAAATGTTTGATGAGCAATCATGCCATGTTTGACACCCAAGTAGAGCATGTTTCAGTGTCACGTGTTCATGCTCAGATGCGCGATGGTACATCCTCTTTTTCCATAGGAAAAAAGCAGCGTTATAATTATGCAACACACGGTGAGAACAATGTAAGTGAAGAGACCATGTGAAGGGAGTTGTTTTCGACTGACAGTGCACTAACAAAAGATTTTTTTCCAATCCTGTAGGTTTGATGGTGTTTCAGCACTGGATATCTGCAGAATCATTGTCCCAGATGTGGCAGTTATAGCTGTATCAATAACATGTGTTGTCTGTTGCCAAGGATTAGTTGATTCCTCCCCACTTCGTCTAGAGACCCCACAACATATAAGAATATCCCCTGACTTTACTACATGGGATAACATGATGCCATATTTCATTGCCGTCATGTTACTCACTGGGGGAATAATGCTACCATCACTTCCTTCTGCAATATACTTTGTGATGTTCTTGATCTTAGAAACAATATGGGCCTGCCACAAGGCAGTGAGGCTATGACGGAAAAGAGCATTTGCCTTTGTAGGATTAGCTCTCATGGTCTACTCTGGTGCGCATGTTTTGACATTTTACATGTATCAGTTCCAATTTTTCCAGAAAGTTCTTCCTCCAGAGAATTTACTTGCCAGGTGAGGTTTCTATTAGGATTACTCACTCTTAATACAGTATGATGTTATTGCACTTATGTAATAGTTTCACAAACTTTCAGTTTATAATGAAGCTACATTCTTGGCCTGATTCATGGCATTTATTCCCTTTCACAGGGTGAGATGAAATTCAAAAACTCCACTTGCCCTTTGGGCAAGCTGTAATTTCATCTTGCTAGCCCAAATCTCTGAGGAGCTAGCCTGAAATTATTTTATTTCATAAGGATAATTAAACAATTTAATATGCAAAAATAATTATAATTAAGTAATTGATTAATTAATTAATTAATTAATTAATAATTCAGAGTTAACTAAATCTGTTTGATTTCCCTTTTGAATTAAACTTTACATGTATACAATAAAATATTTAGAAACACTCAATGTGTGGTTCCAGAAAATATCCATAACCCCCACCAGGGAGGGGGGAGGTCCAGTTTGATCCTCCACCTTGCAGGATTTTCCATTCCAGGGGGCTCATGGTGAGCCCCCCACCCCCTGGATTTTCCATGATTTTTCTAATTGGGTCTCCCTACCCCTTGGAAATTCCATATCCACAAATAGCAAGACTTAAGTCATTTATTTTAATCCTCCAGGTACATGTACTGTAATAGAATTTACATATTGTAGACGGAGACGCAAGGAGACATATTTTCATAAACAATTGGAAACCTTGATTTGGTCACACGACATACCCTATTTTATCATGCATTATTTATGGCGATAATTACTGGGTAATGAAAGACTAAGGCTCTAAGATTTAATTTCCAAGAAATGACCGCAGAAAATTCTAGATGTAAATTCAGTTCATGCTAAAAATGCGTTTGAAGTAACAACTAACGTAGAAGTGCTTCACTCCAAAGTGGCATATATAGCAGCTGACTTTTTCTTCATCTAAAGAAGTTTTCATACAAGAATCTAAGAAACCACTGAAAATTTAAGCTCTTTTAAACCCAGTCGAAGTTTTAATTTATGCATTACTTTACACACGCGGAAAGTGAAGTTGTCACACAACATGTTTTTCAAACAGCTGTTTGCCAAATATCGCTTAGATTTCTCTTTTAGGAAAGGAATACATCAATGAAGTCATACACTTTGTCTTTGTAGTCTGTAAATGATCTTAAGTGTTTTTAACTTGTCACACATTTCATGTATGTGAAACATTGTTCAGTCGTTCTATAAATAACCAAATGACATCTTGGCTACCACTCCAGCGCTCCTTGCTATCCACGGTTACATATGCTTCAAGACAATTAGACAAATGGCATTGAATCGACTTGGCTAACTTAAACAAACTATTAACTACATAGATAACAATGAAAATAATTATGTGATAACCTTGTTACGGCAAGCTTTTGTCTTGCATGGCCGCTGTGCTGCTAGGACACGCGGTCAGGAAAATATTACCATTTTAATTTATTTTGGTTGCTTAAATTTCTCACGAACTGTCTGCTAAACACAACGTCTGAAGTTTGCCATTAGGAAAAAAAAACAAAAACAAACCAACATTGCTTCGCTATGTCCACCTCATGCTTGCCCATCGGGCAACCTGTGATAAGAAGGCACTAGCCTGACCGATCATTTCACTAGTCCTGGGCTACCGGACAGCCTTTTTCTTGGGCCCTGCTTTTAGTTGACCTGGTTTGAAAAACTCAACATTATACAAAGAAATTGTGTATGGTCTCATTGGTGCCTGTAACACAGAGATGTTTCAGTTTTTGAAAGCTAATATCACACGCCAAAAGCTGAAGTTTCACAACCTTGGTATCTAGTGTGATGCCATCTCTATGCAGAGTGCTATGTTATACCATGACATCAGCAAAGATTCCCTTATATTTATTTGTCAATCAGGCACAGTCTTACTGTACAGAAAAAATATGTATATTGATCAAGAATTACAATATTTACAAGTGTGTGTGTGTGAACATGTTTTTCACCTTACATCCTTATTGTACATGTAAGTATACAATTAAACAATATTCCTTACTCCATCAGGTCATTTGGCCTTGTGGGAATAATATACACAGACTCCAGTGCCCCTTTAGCACTTCATGTAAGACCATACCTGGACTGGCCCCAGTGTGCGCCACCTGCTGTAATCTTAGCTCTTTATCGGCTGTTAGCAACAGAGACATGGTTTTACTTCATAAAAGTACGTAATTATATGAAATCCTGGTTATTGAACATTCACAGTAAAGGGACAGACTGACTTGGCTTATAATATTATCCTGTTCATGCGAGCTTGCTAGATAAATTTACTGAATAGTATTAAAATCTTGCAATAAAGAAAGAAAAAAAAAAAAGCCAAACATGGTGAAATCAAAGGAATAACTGTGGAAATATTGGACTTGCATGACTGAGGTCAGTCTAATCCAAGGTTGAGACCAATTGGTGACACTTTCCCAAGGGTGTCTCTAATATGGAGTTAATAAATTACAATATAAGCCATGTCAGCCTTAGCTGGTTTTCATGCAGGTCCTCTATCCTGGTCAAATTGAAATTTGGAGATGTTGGTTTTTTGTGGAGGGAGGAAAACAGAGAACCCAAAGTACAACTCTCGGAGCAAGGCACTCGGTTGGAATTGAACCCGGGCCACATTGGTCAGAGTCAAGAGCTCTCACCACTGTGCCATTACCTTCTCCCAGTTAATTTCACTGCTAATTATGATATGGGATCATTTCATGTTATTACTCAAATACTGTAACAGCCATGCATCATTAATTTTATTTAACAAACCTTTCTTCCTGATCACAAAAATGGGAGCAGCAAATTTTGCAAGACTTGAGAGGTAGTTGTACCTTTTAGGGGTCAAAAAGCCGTTTTGGTACCTCTTAGGGTGTTTAGCCTCAAAAGATCCACAGCTGGAGCTTTTGCAGTACCTTAATGTGGAATTAACACAAAACATATGACAGGAGATAATGGGTTATTAGAATTGGTACCTCTCAGAGGTGAAAAACATTTCAAGCCATGCCCACAGAGCAGGGTTTTGGTACCTCTTAGGGGCTCTTTTCAAAATTTCTGATGAGCACTCCCATCCTTTTTATATGGGAGTTCCCCCCCCCGTCTCCCCAATCCAGGCCATAGATGAACATCACCTAAGGCAGACACTGAGTATTGGTCCCCACCACATGTAAACACTACATTTTAGCTTCCATTAAGGGTGTCTGCTTATGGGAGGTTTAACTGCACATTTTTCAACAAGTAAATTTTTGATGTGCTTTTATAAACATGTTGTTTCCTCGTTGGTAATTGACAGGAAAGTGGATCCAAATATGAGAGTCAAGCTCACTGGTGGGACCCTAGGACATGGCCTCAGTCCTATGTATCTGAGAGACAGGTAACTCCACCTAACAAAATAAATGAATCCTTACAAATACTTATTATAAAATGTGTTACTGTACGTGATCGTGCTGTTGATTCACTATAATGAGTCAATTTAGTGCCCATGATGCTAATATTGTGAGTACAGTTGAATCTCCAGTTGTGACCACCTCTCATAAGCGACCACCTCTCCTCAGCGAGCAGTTTTCCAAAATACCAAAAGTTTCCAAGTCAAATCACTATATTTGGAACCTCTTGTAAGCGACAACCTCTCGTAAGCCACTTTAGGAACTAAAAGTTTGAAATTTGCTCTTGTTTTTAACCTCTCGTAAGCGACCACTTGACAGATTATAGAGTGGGAATTGAATAAGAAGGTGTTGTAAAATTATGCTATTCCTGGGCAGGGCTCGAAATTAACTTTTTCATTCGGGAGGCAGCTGGCGACTGACGGGAAAAATTTGGTCGCCAGATCGTAAATTTTGGTCGCCAACTTATTTTATATATAACTCACATGAGAACACTAACATGATTTTGTACGTTACTTTGCATGCAAGAAAGTCACAAATGAAG
>Ga0126339_10000891_pt1 | contig 18630 bp, 6 predicted proteins | sample OrbTmetagenome_2_FD_92532 | JGI IMG/M metagenome (GOLD analysis project Ga0126339, IMG submission 92532) | Coral microbial communities from Petempiche,Puerto Morelos, Mexico - Orbicella T R C metagenome | ecosystem: Host-associated > Invertebrates > Cnidaria > Coral | place: Petempiche,Puerto...
AAACAAAAACCATTTTTTAAGCCTTGTTTTTAACCAGCCCCGTTGCCATGGCAACAGCACTCACCTTAGCCAAAATGTGAGAATAAACCCTTCTGTGGTTAACCTTGACTCTTGCAAAAAACGAGCGCCAAAGCATAAATAGCTTTAAAGTAATGGTGAATTAGGCAGAGGCTCTTGAAAACTGTGTTCGGCCACCTTAAGGCAGTCACGCCTCACTCGATACGCGTACTTAAATCACTAATATTTGATCGATTCCTCGAATCGTGAGTTTGGGACACCTGTGATCAGTGCAGGGCAATACAGCGATGGCTGATGTGAAATTAAAATTTGTTGTTATTAAAAGGATCCAGGATCTGAGCGTCGGAAAATGAATTTTAGGCAGTTGTTAATTTGGTTAGTCAAGCAGTCAGTCTGTTTGTCAGGTGGCTTGTAACTGGGTAGTTGAGCGGGTGAATAAGTTACCAATTGATAAAATTAGGCTAGAAGCTGTAAAACGTACGTTTTATCACAAGGTTGCCATTATTTTAAATTCTTATTTAATTTTTTTATTTTTTTAGTATTTTAAGCAGTTTTTAAATTTCCCGTTTTATTTATTTTAATATATTCATTTCATCTTTGTTTTATTTTACAGGGCCCACATTGATATCAGCTTTATAACTGATGTGGTTACCCTATATATATTTATAATTATTTTTACTATTATCATTATTATTATTATTATTATTATTATTATTGTTATTATTAATTTAGCACGTTGTGCCTAGTTTTATTTGGATTGTAGCTAAGTTAGTTTCTTTGAAAATAACCAGTAAGCAACATTTTGTAGGGATTCCTTTTCGCAGTTGAGCAATTGCTTCTTAAACGTAGCTTAGAACTTAGAACTTGATCGATTTCAACAAAATCTTAATCCCAGGACTCTGTCAAATTACATGATGTGGACCTTCGTACGTTCTGTTGTCCCTTACTTGTCACGTGACGTTCGGTCTGCATTATTGGAGTATCAAAAGGAGATCGAACGGAAGAATTCTGCCGCGACACGATGGCTGTCGTGTCTGAAGGACATTAATTCTTACTACCACGGACTTACATTTGCTCTGGGCTACATGTGGGTCTCGAAAGTTTTCGACACAGACGTGATACCACTCGTGAGTGAGAAACTTTATCTCTTCTAGATGTGTTTGATTTCTTATTGAAATAGCATGGCATGGAGTAAAGGGAATTGTGATTGCTGATTGGCAGTGAATCCGCGCTCAATTAATTGTTGTCCAACTAATTTATCAGGTCAGAATTTGATTTACCACTGTTCTGTTCACAGCACTTTCTTGCAAACTTCTTGCTCATATTGGCTTCAAACTGTTACAAAGTTTAGCACATTGGATTCTTGTGTTTGAAGGCTATATGTAGTGTAGTGTTTTCCCTGTGTCACTTGACCGTGAAAATTCAAAAATGAGTAACAACCAATCAGTGACAAGAAAACGAAGCTAAAATTCTTAACACACCACTGTATTTCTATTGACAATAAATGCTATTTTGCAGATACAAGAGATGATGACAACGATCAAGAAAACGTTTCGAGATGAAACGTCACGTCTCGAGTGGATAGATGATCAGACCCGACGAAAAATTCACGAAAAGGTTTGAATCAAAATTGACTGATTGTGACATTCCTTGTAAGATTGTTGTTACAGTCGTTCATTCGAATCCATCCAAATGGTACTGGTCACATGGTCTTGATGAGAACCAGTTCTAACTAACACAGGTGTAAGCAAAATTCAATGGGCATTAAAGGCAGATACTGCATCGCTCTCTTTTAACAGTATTTAAGTACAGTTGATGTAAACTTATTATAAACCTTCCTAGAAGTTTCCTTTTTTTATTTCAAGGAAGAAGCTATGAAAAGTAAGATTGGTTTTCCAAAGCTCTGTGCTAATGAAACACTGCTGAACGAGTATTATAAAGATGTAAGTCCCGTGATTGATGTAAACGTAAGATCTTTCTCCCCCTCCTCCTCCTCCTCCTCCTCCTCTTTCTCTTAGTCTTCTCCCTTTTTTTATTCTACCTCTCTTTTCTCCTTTTCTCCTTTTCTCCTTTTCTCCTTTTCTCTTTTTCTTCTTCTTCTTCTTCTTCTTCATCATCTTCTTCTTCTTCTTCTTGTTCTTGTTCTTTTTCTTCTTCTTCTTCTTCTTCTTCATTCTTTTACTCTTCAACTTCGATTTCCTTCTCCTTCTTCTTTTTCTTTTTCGTCTTGTTGCTTTTCTTCTTATTCTTTGTCTTCCTACTCGTCTTCCTCTTCGTATTCATCTTCATCTTCGTCATCGTGACGGTCTTCGTCTTTGTCTTCGTCTTCGTCTTCGTCTTCGTCTTCGTCTTCGTCTTCGTCTTCGTCTTCGTCTTCGTCTTCGTCTTCGTCTTCGTCTTCGTCTTCGTCTTCGTCTTTGTCTTCGTCTTCCGAGGCGCATGTTGTTTTACATCCAGCATTCCAACCATTGGATTTGTTTACAGATCAATGTTCGCTTCATTTCATTTCATTTTAGGTAAACACCAGCCGCAACAGTTACCTCCTGAATGCACTGGGAGTGATGAGTTGGCAAACAAGGTCTTCTTTCTCAAAATTTAAGAGTCCGGTCGACAAAGAACAGTGAGTACAACCAGTACACGCCTCAGAGCATGTCTGAGCGTTCACAAGCTCGGGTGATGGCTGGTAGAGGAACGCAAGGCTTGAGCCAGCTGACAATAGTGGAAAGCTTTCGCGCAGTTTTAACTTAAGTCGCTCTTAACAAAGCTGTCCTCACCACTTCAACAATACTTTTAAAACTATTTACACAGTTCTAAATATTTACACTCGGGGAACAGGGATGGCGCAGTGGTGAGAGCGCTCACCACCTACCAATGTGGCCCGGCTTCGATTCCAGCCCGGCGCCATATGGGGGTTCAGTTTGTTGTTGGCTCTCCGTCCACAAAAATTAACATCTCCAAATTCCAATTGGACCAGGATAGAAGACTTGCATGAAAACCAGCTAAGGCTGGTGTGGCTTCCTCTCTAAATATTGTAGATTTGTTTATTCTATTTTATTTCTTCTTTTTTCCGTTACAGGTGGCATCTTGGACCTCAGCTGGTGGAAGCATATTACTTACCTAACAGAAACGAAATAAGTAAGAAAAAAAATGATAATAAAGTGACTAGTTAACTACCTATATGGGAACTAATCAATCCTACTGGTTTACGAGATGTTTGTTGGATACCTGTTTGCAGCATATTGGTGTAAAGAGAACTAGATGGCTGAAGACTATGCTGTCAGATTCCCTGGGAATACGCAATTTGCTGGGTTCGCTCTCTAAAAACATATATCAGTTTGTACTTCCTATAGCAGTCTTCATCCTATATGTCAGTTGCTTTGGTCTCTTTTTCACTGTGCTATTTTTATAGAATATCTCAACCGTAAAATCTTGAAGCGGATTTTGTTTCGTTTGAGATATTAATCTAACTGGGCACACAGTTTCTGCATCTTGAAACATGGATGCACGTGGAAATTTTGCCTTATGGCTGTAGCAAACTGCCTAGAGAGCTTAGTACTCCGCACTATATTTTCAGTTTCCAGCGTTCTATCGAAATTGACTTACTTAATTATTTTAGTGGATCTTGTCACTTAACACTACTCACGGTAAACTTCAGTATAAAAATCTAAATGTCACATAATGCGTTCGTTTATTCTGGTAGACATCCTGGCGGGAATTTTGCAGCCTCCACTTTTTTACGGAAGAAATGCACCAAGGTATTGTGGATCAAAGTATAATTTCTTCATTGTTTGGACACGCTTGCGGATCGAGTGGCGAGTTACAGTTCTTAAAAGCCACTTATGTAAATAATAACACAGATAAGTGCATCTAAAAAATCTTTCCTTAAATACAAGTATGTGGAAAAGATGGTCAAAAAATAAGGTCTGTAAGAAATTTATGGCTAATTAACAAGCATCTTTATTTAACCATTATAAAAACTTTTTGGTATTTTCCCGTTCTTCATTTGAACCTACATTTTTCTGTCATATTTTCAGAGCGGTGAACTTTGGAGCAATGGGAATGGCCCTTGCACATGAGCTTTCCCACGGATTCGACGCACGCGGTCAGTAAAAATCCATCTTAAATTTCAAACGATCACCGCATCACTGTAAAGCTTGATTTGCTAAGCAAGCCTCCTACGAAATTGTCAAATCAGCAACGCATGTACAGTTCAAAGGGGTAGACCCGAGTGAAGTTATTGCAAAGTCTATATCAATCGAAGACCACAATTTTCTAGGAAAGGAGCAGTTTCTAATGTATGTTAATGTATGTCACCGGGGTATTCCTTAACTGGTTAATTATAACCCTATTCAGCCTACGAGGAGGACGGGGGTGGTGAAAAGTTCTCGCTCAGTTTAGACCCGAGTGAAGTTATTGGAAAGTCCATATCAATCGAAGACCACAATTTTCTAGGAAAGGAGTAGTTTCTTATAAATGTTAATGTATGTAACCCGGGTATTCCTTGACTGGTTAATTATAACCCTATTCAGCCTACGAGGAGGACGGGGGTGGTGAAAAGTTCTCGCTCAGTTTTCAATAGTTCTAGCTCAGTTTTCGACTTTTATCTTAAATTAACCTGGATTTAAGTTTGTATGTCATGTCGTTGCAGTCATGTTTTTCCAAATTTGGAATCGCTTTGTTTTTATTAAGAAAATTCAACCTTATAATTGACAGTTATTGTTATATTTTAGGACTTTTAAACGTTAATGATTTCGATTCTATTGATCCGAATTCTAGTTTTGAGAGTGAAAATCAAAATAAGGCACTAAATAAAGCTATTTCTTTCACCAGGGAGATATTTTAACAAAGATGGGGAAATAATTGATGACTTGTGGAGCACAAGCACTTTAGAAGGGTTTGAAGAGAGATCCAAGTGCATTGTGGATCAGTACAACAAGTATCCCGTGGATGGTGGGGACGAAGGCCAAATATATGTAAGACACAATAAACCATCATAAATGAAGTAAAGAACGCAGACTAAAGTAATTGAAAAGATGTCGCCAGTAAAGAGATTTTTCTGTACAGCAATTAAGGTTTTCACTTTAAAAGTGACACCTTTTTAAAAACGCAGAATTATCAATTTTTTTTTAAATTTCCTCTCGAACAGATCGATGGGAAACTCACTCTGAGCGAAAACATTGCTGACAACGGTGGCATCAGACTCGCTTACTGGGTAAAGCGTTGTTTAATTACTACTCATATTGTTAACATGAAACGTTTATATGTCTCTTCTTGTTTCTTGTGACAAATTAACAGAACTGAGGAGAAATAATTGGACTGGAGGTAGTGTGGCCGATTGGTTAGAGCGCCGAATTTGAAATCCGTAGGTCCCGGGTTCAAATCCCGTTCTGACCGCTAGGTGATATTGTTCTCGATAGCCCGGTGAAACACCCTCTGAAAACATGGCTGCCGTAGAAAAATTACAATGTATAATACTGAACATTTTAATGTCTGGTGACTTAAAAGTCACCTGACCAAACACTTGGCGCCCCAAATCTTCATCCCATAATTTTGAGGTCAAGCCACAAAGATGGGATCACTAGTGCTGGAATGTTTTTAGAAGTAACATAACTTTAAAATCCGAAGTGAGGAAACTTGCTAACCCGTTAAGGAAGCTTAAAAGACTTAGAGTTTGTCTCTAAGTCAGTCACTCGTATCTTCCAAACAGGCGTACAAGGATTGGGTCAAGAACAATGGTCCAGAGACATTGCTACCTGGCCTCAACATGACAAACGAGCAGCTCTTGTTCATCAGCTTTGCTCAGGTACGAAACCTTCTTTTCAGTTATTGGGAAGTTTCTACGACGGCGACGCCGAGGACAACGTCGATTGAAAAATGAATTTATATTTTACCAACGAATCTCGCGATACTTTAAGTCATTTAGTTTGTTTCTCTTTGTCAAAACTATCTCGAAACTGATTATGGAACACAGCGCAAAATTTGGAATATAAATCTCAAAGATCATGCTTTGTGGTTACGTTACCACACAATGCAACGCACGGAATTTGGTCATTTCACGTTGTTGAACACGCATCAGCTACTACACTACACCGGAGAAATTTGAAAACAAAACAATCACAGGTCATTTTGGATTTTTGTTCGAGTGAAACACGGACAGGGGAATAACACAATTATTGTAACGTCATCGTTTTCGAAAAGCTTCGTGTGCAAAATGTTTTCCGTCCACACCGTGGATATAACGCAAAGCCGGAGTTTTCAGATTCCTCCGGGTTGAAGAGCATTTTCGAAAAGTATCGTTTTCGTGACGGATTAGTGTGGACGGTAGGCCTAACCGTTTGTCGAAATGCAAAAATTCAAAGACCATTTTAGCATATGCAATTTCTGCAATCTAAATTTGAACGCATGAAAACAATAATGGTATATGTTCAGAAATATGAAAGGCGGGAGTATGATTAAAATATATAGTTTTACGTAACAAGTTGTTGATTTTCTTGACTTGTACAGCGTTTGCTTTCTTTGTAGGTGTGGTGTAGCGCGTTTACTCCGTCAGCTGCCTTTTTAAGGGCAAAGATGGACAATCATGCACTGGCCAATTACAGGTAGGACGACATCATTTATACTGCAGTGCTAATAAAATAGGTCCCTTTCTAAACAGAACATTGCAATGTTCTGATCATGAAGGTTTTGCAAAACAGAACATTAACTACACTGGAAAGCAACCATCGGAGACCCAGAAACACAAATAGTAGAAGCACCAAACGCGTGCAACCAAGTCGGAAAATTAAAGGACAAATTGACGGTTCGAAGCTTGTAAGACGTTCCCGCCAACGACCTCATCAATTGTACAAGTCAATTACACAATTCTAAAGCTCTGACGAAGACAAGTTCACAGGTCCATTAATTTAAGAGAATGTAAATTTTAACACCGACTGGTCTATTTCTTCAGGGTAATTGGACCTCTATCGAATATGAAAGAGTTTTCAGAGGTCTTCAACTGTCCCGCAGGTCGAGGGATGAATCCCGAGAAGAAGTGTAAAGTATGGTGAAGCAAGAACAACGGCGTACAACGCTACCTGCGTTCACGCCAAGCTTTTCAGATGCGGCGTTTGAGCCAGTTGTAGTTACAGTTTTCTTAGTTAATTTTCTTTGAAAGGAAAAACGATATCAATTGTATGATAATGGTTCCATGCATTGACAAAACTGTAGTTTTTATCTTGTTTTCTTTTGATTAATCTTTCCGTGGCACTGTTAAGTAACGAACGTGACATGTTTTCAGGTCTTCGTCACACTGTTGAGAAAATTTCCGTCCTTGTTTTTTATCGCCTTCTGACAGGAGAATTAGACAAACACACATTTGGGCGCGTAGTTCTCAGCTGACTAAAAAGGGAGAATGGTGTCCCAACTAATTGTGATGGAGATTAATCTGTAAATCGTTTATTTTACGGAGTATTAGTAGATTTTGTTGAATAGTCCTTGATAAATGACAAAACCTCGTTAGGAAGCAAGGATAGTAACGATAGTAAAAGATAAAAAAGACCTATTTAACTTAGCGGCTCTGCGATTTACTCACAATCCACTGCAATTGGGTAAAAATCGTTGTGCAGCGTGAGACGGAGTTAATGAATTTTTTAAGTATTTCCCTAACTTAGAAGAAATTAGAACTAGATGGCAGTACCGCTATATATAGGAATCGTATTTTGCATAAGAGAACACATGCGTTTAACTAACTGGTTTAGAAAATTAACACATGTAACAATCTGGCAAAATTATTTACCAGTCATTTAATGTCAATCATTTATGCTGTATAATCTTTTAAAGATGTAACCAACACTTCAGAGAGCTGAGTAAAATGATTTCTCATTTTTTTTAACGTATGCTTCAGCAATTATTGTGGAATTTACACTTACGAAGTTTGGGATAAACGCCTAACATCTCTGGGATGAGTTGAACTAAACTGGGCTAGATCTCATTAGGAAAACGGCCCCATGAACAGGTCCTCCTAGTATCACCCGTGCTTTCTTTTCAAGATAAGAATTAATTGGTATGCTATCCTGGATGCTGAGGTCGAGAAAGAGAAGGTTCGACATTTCTACATAATTGCAGGTTTAAGTATTCATTTATGCAAAGTGCGGCGGGTATTTAGTTAGAAATAATGGCTTCCTCAACAAGATAATGTTTGGCTCTTCCCGCAGCAAATTATAAAGCTGTCAATCATCGCCCTTAATTCATTAGTCAAAACAATTGATGTGCTATTACCGTATTATAGAGAGCGCGGTAGCATGCCCTGCTGGACTCTGGATCTAACGGTCCGATCTGGGTCAATGCCCTGGCTGAGTCATTATGCTGTGTTCCCTGGCGAGACACATTGAAGAAAGAGGATGAAGGTAACGTAGTATCGAAGAATGAGAAGCTTTTTTAGTAAACGTGGAGTCTGAAAACCTAAGCCTGAAAGGAATTCGCACCTATTACATGAGTGATACCGGTCCAGTCCTCTACTAACCTAACCAGGAGCTGGTAATGTTGTGAGTTCGTAATATGGTCTCATATGATGAAGACATGCAAGTGAATAAATAAAATGCTTTATATTTGAACTGCAGGTGATAGATAAAATATATGAAAGATATTTGCAGTAATAGCTGTATGTACTCAACTTAGGCAGTTGTCAGAGTAAAGTAGAAAAAAATTCAGGTTTGAACGGATTCGAACCCAGACCTCTGCGATGCCGGTGCGGTGCCCTACGAATAACGACTCCATACATGACAAGTGTTTTTATTACAGACAGCACGTTACCTTTTTTCAGAAATGTTCAGCTCTACAAAATACAAAATAAATGATTCACTTAAATTCTTATTAACAACAAATTTGGCTCATACAAAAAGGCAGCCTCATTACGCTTTCTGCACTAAACAACAGTATTAAATTATTCGTTGCTACTATTAAAGTGAGCTTTATCTACATCCTCCAGAATGTTGACTTCTTCTTGTTAACACAAATGACGTTTTTGTCACCAAAAACATCGTACAGAAAACACAGGGCTCGAAAAACGTGCCGTCCAGTCGTTCGGGACATCTAGATTTTCCTGCAGGGCAAGAACATATTCATTCTCACTAACCCAACGGGCAAGGTCCCAGGCAAGTCGTCTGCCAGCCAAATTAAAAAAAAGAAAAAGTAAACTAAGACTTACCCAAGGCAAGCAAAATTTGAGAGCTGCTTCTCTGACAGCGAAGCTGGAATTCAATTTTTTTTTTCTAGCCCTGAAAACAAGCAGCTAGTTTCCGATTATTTATGCATTTCAATGAAAAAGGTACTCGTACCCAACTTTGAGAGTAAACTCTCAAGGTTCCCTTGTCCAGTCCCTGACCTCTCCCTTTCCCTCACTATATAGCAGTTGCCTAACTGAGACAGAAGTGTAGTAGCTCTCATAAGCTGCCATTGTAGCAGCTGTTGTTTAGGGCTAGGGGCATTGTTTCTGTTGTTTGTTCTATTGTTCCCTTAAAGGGTATCGAGCCATTCATGTGAGACCTTATGAGAGTTGCTACATGACCATCTAAAGATAGACTACGAGTAGTCCCTCTTTCACTTAGTCCGTCTTCGCGCGGCGTTTTTTTTCTTGCGGTTTTGTTTCGCGTCACGCACAACGGACTAAGCGAAAGAGGGACTACTCGTGGTCTAACCTAAAGACAGCGGGGAAGGGGAGAGATCTGGGACCGGACTAAACGTTGCTCCCTGATTAAGGATGACACATACGAACACTTAAAGCAACGCCGCTAGAGAAAGCTGCGTAAGAAAGAAAGGTGAAGGCCACAGTGAGAACTCTATGTTTGCTCACGCCGACTGATAGTATGCTTAGAACAAAGGTTGAATTACATTTCTAGCCAGAGTCAGTCCCCAACCATGGTCGGTGTACATTTTGTTTTGTTTTTTCAATTTTTACAATATTTTAATTTTTTTTTTTTTTTTTTTTTTGGCAGCGTACAACACGTTACTCGAATACCACAGATCGAAGAAACAGTATGAACCAGAGAAATAACAAAGAAGGATTCGACTTGGTACCAGATCCCGACGGATTTTTAGGATGAGGAGATAGAGTGGACCCGAGACTCGGGTCACGTGTTGGAACACGAACGAACACCGAGTCGGTATCAGGCTTCTTGCAGGCACTTTTTGCTGTCGCGAGGTTGCGATGAATGAAAGGACACGCTACGGCAGCATTAGGACTCTGAGTGAAGAAAGAGAATTAGTGAAATTAAACCCTGAGCTTTTTAAAATCTTAAAACAAGCGAATTAACAATGAAATGATAAACACATTTTAAGAATTGGCACATCTTTGACTGGCAATAGACGGATCAAAACCAATAGCAATTGAGCAATCACTCTTAACAAAATTTACAAGAGATTAAAGCAGTCTGTTTTCTCTCGAAAGTCAGCAGGGGTTATGAGGAGAACTACTGAGCCATATCGTCCTTTTGCTTTCGCGATGGCTAAGCACTGGTCTAAGTGACCCTTAGAGAAAAAAAATCGGCAGCCAGCAGTCTCTAAACCCAGTAACGTCACCACAAAAGTGACCAATCAGTTTCAAGAACTAGAGACTTGACAAAATCAACTGATAAACAACTGCCCCTTGACTCTGTTGTTTTTTTCCAGACGTCAGTCACCAACAACGGCCATTTTCATTTCCACTAGACAATTACACATCAGATAAACCAGAATTATTGCTGCTCTTTAATCTGCCTTTGTCGCTGTTGTTATCTGGATTTATTTCTAGCGTCTTCGATAAGCGTTCATGATGTGTATGTTACAAACGGTAATCGAAAAAACCCTTACATGACCGAGTGGGATTGTTATGGGATCCTACCAGTTTGTGAAACTTGTTAACTCACACATAATTCAAGTATAGTTAAGTACCGATACATGGCTGCCGGGGAAACGTTTAGCTGATCGTTAAATCAGTGAGAATAATTGCAGATGAATGCGTGAACGGTTGCCATAGATACCTTGTAATAATGTAAAGCACAGGGACTGTACGACACACTGCACAGACAGGGCACGCAGATTGGCGTAGACAGAGACCCTTCTTTGGTTATACCATCTGCGCATGACTTCTTTGAACACTGGAGAATAAAACAGAATCAATTTAATTCACTTGAAAGAGCACAAGGCATGTTCTTGAGGGAGAGCAAAAAGGATGTGGAAACACTTTCCCTTATACAGTGATCTATTGGAAAGCATTCGAGTTATCTTCCCAAAAATAAGTCATGCTGTGTTCCACAAATCTTTTGAAATATGGGAAATAGAGAAAAAAATGCGCGTTTCTAGAGTGGTGTTCTAGGCAGTTTAAGCAAGCTAAAGAAATGGCGTCCTCATACAACGCTCTACAAATTTATGTGTAACACTTCTCCGAATAACGCGCGAATGAAAAACAGCACAGAACTAAATCTCAGCGAGGGTGTTTATATATCACTAATCTATTGTATCCCAGATTCTTGACTTTTTTATTGATTGGTTACGATTTTTATTGTTGTTGAAAAACAGCAATAGGCTAATTATCAAGTGAGCTAAAACTCGTTATCTCTTTTTACGAGCGAAAAGAACTAAAAAAAGAACTTGAACGTGCTTTACATCGGGGCAGACTTCCAAAGCGAAATTCCTCTGTATTACTTACCGAGGTACATTTTATAGCGGAGTCCGGACAGTCTCCTCCATCAAGGACCACAAGGTACACATTAGTGTTCGGCACAGCCACCATAATATAGGAACCACATTTCAATGAACCTTGGACTTTACCACTGAAATAGAAAGGAATGAATAGGATAAGGAGTTAAACTAGTCGGGTCTCACCAAGTTCAAAAGTACTGATTATGAAGGTCAATAATTTACACTGTTACATGGCGGTAAGACTCCAAATTATGTTAGAAGTGAAGTTAGAAAAGAATATCAAACAGTAAAACGGTTTTTTATTTTTGGTAACGATGTGGGTCGTCCCGGTAGATAAAGGCTTTGCAGACAGATTTCTTCAGCGTGCAGTAAAGTTCGGTTATTTGATACAAGTTTTTAATAAAGACCATTATTATAAGTAGTATTTCTACCGATATTTTGCAAAACAGTATGTAAGGTAGGAATAATTTTTTCCTAGTTTCCCAGTAAAATTAAAAAAGAAAACACCTACCCTGGTAGTGTATCCGTTATCTTGTAATTGGTGTACGTTTGGCCAAGCTGAAAGAAAACCAGACTATTTGATTAACATTCAAATAATAAACCTTAACTCAGCACTTAGCACTCATTCCCTCTCAGCCTAATAAAACATATCTTATTGTTAGGAGAAAGCAGATGTTGATATTCTTCGGTTTTCTCTCACTTTACAAATGTCTCCCTGCTGGTCGTGACATGCACTGATATTTACCTCCAAGTCGTTACAAGCCAAGCTGGTGGAGATGATTCCTTTCTTCATCAAGTCCAACAGTAACTCTGGATGTTTGTACGCCAAATGTACGCGTTCTTTCGCAGTTCTACAGTCAAAGAAAAGTTGCAAATTCCTCATATTCCATGTACGATTACTCTTTACTTGCAAGGAACTGTTTTCACCGGCTGGAAAAAAAAATTGCTAACTCTCCGACCGCATACCTTTCTTTTCTTCTACGGGAAACAACAACTTTTACGATCATAGGAAGTCATTATTATTTTTACTGAGAAAAGTTTTGACGTTGAGTCAACGGGCTACCTCGAAATCTCATCGACAGGATGGTCGAAAATTACGTTCTGCGAAACGTTTTTAATGAACCTAACACGACCAAGCTTCAAATTAGCGTTTCTTTATCTAAGCATAAACGTCCATGGGTGTGAAAATTTTGAACCTCTCTTCGAGTTAGTTATTTGCTCTTTTTCAAGTTCAGATAAAGATTGCAAAAACTCACCTGGGACTGGACATAAACTGCTTACTGTAAACCACATAACCATTTGGATCGATCAACATACACGACACTAGAAACAGAAAACACAGTTCAAATAATCTTTTTTGAGTCTCAAAAACGCGGGGCTAGGTACTTCTATTCTCAGTTTGCAAGTTATGGCACCGTGAAAAAATTCCCTTTAGCTCCTCTTGTTTAGTTCACCAACACAACCATTAGGCCTTATTGAAGAGGCCACGTTCGATATATCAATATTCTAACACGACTCCAAGGCTTTCGGGATAAACTTTTATATTTAGTTTGTTTTCTTTGTATCCAATTGTCTTTTGAGAATTGAAAGACATAAGAAGCTTAAAAAGTTTGCAATTTTCACATGAAAGTCCCGGAGCCATGTTAAAATATTGATATACCGAGCGTGGCCTATTGTATCTCTCGTGACTGGTCAAACCCATCAACACATATGGGTTGGTTTCGCCCTAACGAGTATCATTATAACCCAATATAGATTAATTTGTATTGTAGATTTTTTCCTAACTATGAATAAAATAGGGTTCTATTTTCAGCACAGCATAATTCCTATGAAATCTTACCAGAGGTCTTTTTGCAAATAGGTCCACTATCGACGACTATTTCGTGGATCTTAATCATTTTAAAATCAATGCCCATCACGGCTCGAACCTTGAAAATAAAGCACGAAATACGTAAATGATCTTGTAACAGCAACCAAGCGAAAGGTTAAGGACGTTCGCGCTAATTGTGTCTGAGCATCCTTTCTGTGCACGCAAATTCACTCGCCACGTCATGAGTGAGAGCGCACGCTAAGTAATAAAATGAACAATGATAGGGCAGATGGCCATTGCTATAGCTTTGCCTGGAGTTAAAAAAATCTCAAGATTTCTGTCCACGGGACATCGAATCCTGCCATCTTGCGGGTGCAAGGCGCGTGAAACTATGGCCGCTAAATACGAACTTTTTCTTTAAGGAACCTCACCAGTTGACTTCATTCACTTAATCCACTTAAACAATATTTGGCAGAGAACATTTCACTTCAAAGATCTAATTGCAATATTTTTGGGCTCATAGACACTGTGGCCTTATTCGCCCGATTTTTTCAGATTTAGGGTGTTCTTCCGGACATGTTCTCTCCAAAGCGAAGTCGGTGACCCCCCATTTTTTTTATATTTCTGACATAACTAACTCATGATCTTACAGTGGTGAAAGTCTCAGAAAAAAATCAATGTTGGAAAATATTCGCGCGAACCCCCTTAAATAAATGAGCAAAACAACAGCTTTGCACCTGCGTTATACATCTCGGTACATTTCTTAGATGTCTTCTGCGTAACAAAAGCGAACTAAACATGTAGAAGGGTGTTTACCCATAAAAATCGCTTGATATTGCAAAAAAATATGTTTACAAGGCTAAAAATGTTTAAAAATGGTTTAAAATATTACACAAAACGCTTTCGACATAATGTCATTTTCAGGGTAAGTCTCCTTTATAGACCACATGTGATCTATGAGTGTAGAACTGACCACATTTATAGACCACATGTGATCTATGAGTGTAGACCTAACCACTTGTTTTCTCACACGTGGTTTATAAAGGAGACTGTTCTTGCGGTGACAGGTACTGGGTGGGACCATAAGGAATGTGCAGGTGTGAATTAAGGAACATTCAAACACGTGCAATGACTGTGAACCTGCCCGTCACCTACGCGAGAACACTATGCTTTCTTTTAGACAGCGTATGCTCTGCACGGCCCAATCTTTTCACAAGCGAAGAATCCCAGAAGGCCTAATGATCCAGCAATAGCAACACAGCTTGAACAAATTCACTGTTACATGACGAAACTGTTCCCCTGATTGGGAATTACCTAACGGTTATAAATTAGACGAGTAGCAGACGGCTTTTTTACCTTGAAGATTTAGACCTTTTTAAGCATTTTTAGTTTTGTAAATATTTTGTCAGAGGGTATTTTGTGTACTAGGGAAAGTTCTACCTCCTGTATTACTCACCATAGAATCACTGCTAATTGTTTGACTGGTAGTGACCACCACTCCAGCGCCCCCATTATCCTACACAGTAACAAGAAAAATTATATTATCAACAAGTAGGTTTTATTTTGATCTTACTTTTTGGTGTATCTCATTAGACAAGTCTGTTTGTGCCTTGGAAGATCTTAGTTTAAATTGTAAGCATTATTTACCAAGTAAGGAACTGAAAATGTCACTTTTCCTGGATAAGATTTGGCCGCGTAGTACCAAGGCCTAGTGGTTGGGTCATATCTGAGGAAGATAAAATTCGTAACAAAGAGTGAAATCTACAGAAAAGAAGTTACTAAGAGTTGCTATTTACACAACTGTTAAGCAGCCCTAACAATTCGCTGGCTGGCGGTACCTATTTGTATACTCCTGGGCGGAAAAGGGGCACTGGAAGAACACAACAACCAAACGTTTGACGCAAAAACCACTAGACTACCGCGCCTCCCACAGCTGGGGAGGAAAGGGCGATAATTTAACGTGCTTCAGACGACTTTTCATCTTGCAGAACATGTTTTATACTAAGACTGTAAACGACCATAAGCTTACAGGCAAGTGCGTAACGTGAGTCCAAAAAGGCAGAAACAGTTATCCATCGTTTCTAAGATCAGGGAGGCCGTTTTATACACAAATGAGGTCAAATTACTTGCGTCTGCGTGAAAAAATTTTCTGCTGACCTGTTATTGTAGGTTTGCCTGCCCGGATACTGTCTCATTGCTCCAGAGTTTGTAGCGATATACCGCCATGCTGCACTGCTACCAAGAACACGCATAGGATTCCTGTTCCAGCTGAAATAAAAGAAAACCTCAAAAACAAAAAAAAACAAAAAAAAAAAACATACCAACAAACACCCCTATATGTTATATTAATGCTCAAGACTCGAAATTTCTCTAGACCCTAGTCGATCCCGACAGAGGTTGTGATATAGCTCTTCAGCGTATTTTATTTGAATGTAATTTCCACCAGGAATAAGGTGTTTCAAGAAACTGTAGCAAACCCAATGCATGTGTCGACCTTATAATCAGTAAATAGTGCTTTACCCGATTGGAATGCCCTGCCTATGGACATAAAAAAGCTTCCTTTTATTTCTGTTAGAATGTCGTTACTTGATAGGTTTAAATTTTAAAAGTAATTTTGCATTTTTATTCCATTTTTTATTAGTACTTGGATTTGATTGTGATTAGTTTTTAACTTTTTACTCTGTTTTACCTTAGGTACTTAGGACCTCCCTGAAAACCACGCAATGTGACGGGAGATTCCTCCATAGAGATTATTTAATATTATTATAATAATAATAATAATAATAATTATTATTATTATTATTATTATTATTATTAAACCTGTTTATACAACAATTTGAAATACTAACGGCGCAATCATTTCATTTGTGTGAGTACTATTGTCAACAACTTTCATGTTCATACCACTTCTCTATTTCTCTGGTAAGGCGTATATCCACCAAAACACCTTTCTTCAGTGATGGTGTGGGCGGTTTGTCGGTTACGCCATCTACGTAATCAGATAGATGCTGCACAAACTCCAGCGTTTCCTGTAAAGCCAGAAAATGACATTTTATACAATGCCATCAAGAGGAGACTGGCACCCTCAAATTAAATGCTATTTCTCCTTTTTCTTCTCCACATTTTTTTTTACAGCTAGTAATATAGCGTCAAACTTACCGGCGTGTTCTCAAACATATATGGATCATTGAAACAACCAGAACTGAGGAAATAACTGAAGAGGGCAAGAAAGCAGACAAACAATCAGAAACAGACAGTAGTGCTTCATTGACATCCTGCAAGATGGGTATCAAACTCGCCAATCAAAGCTCGTAAATAAAATATAACTGACAATTTAACTTGCAGCTAGCAAATGCATGGGAAAACGATTAAAGGACAGCTTAGACCAGTCATTGTAAAACCTCTATTTTATGAAACAAACGGTAAATTAAAGAAAGTACTTGTAAAGATTCCTTTCACAGTTCAAACAAGGACGACAAAATAGCTAGGATGAGCATTGGTGATGTAACCTTGTTGTTAGGAAAATACTTCACCTTCCTTGGGGACGTTCTGATGGAGAACCGTGGGTTTCAACATAGCTAAAAACTAAGCGGTGCTAGCTCAAGAGTCCAACGAGTTCTTTTCTCAGAGCGTGTTGATATCCATTTGCAAAATGGTACGTAAGCATCCTTGACTGCATTAAGTTTATCACTACAAGCTGTGACTTAAAAGCACTTACTTTGAGCGAAAGAGCGTTGCGGGAAATGAAGTATTGCTTAGAAAAGCGATCGGTTTGTCCACAATGATTGAACCAACATCGAGATATTTGACAAAATCGTAGCGGTGATAGAGATCAGGCTGAGGGTACGGCTTGTGACTTACTATTTCCTAGAGAAACGCAAAGATTATGGCACGTAAGCTGTATTGTTAGAAAGAAAGAAAGGGCTGGGCGAGAACACAATACGTGACACGTCTCAAAACAACATTACATTGCCCGTCCACACTACTTCTATTGTTAGGTCTACCGTATACACTAATCCATCACGAAAACGGAGCTTTTCGAAAACGCTCTTCAAACCGGAGGAATTTGAAAACGCCAGCTCTTCGTGTATGTGCAGAAAACATTTGGAAAACGGGGCTTTTTGAAAACGATGACCTCAGGATAAACATGCGATTTCCCTGACCGAGTTTTTTCAAACACAAATCCAAAATGACTGGTGATTGTTGCGTTTTTAAATCCCTCAGGCGTAGTGTGGACGGAAAACATTTGATGCGTTTTCAGAGTAAAACCTCCGTTTTCAAATTCCTCCGGCGTAAAGTGGATGGGTCTTAAGAAAACAGAACTGCTTATTAAACAATGGGACTTGCAAAGTTTTCAGGTAATGCGTCTTAACTCGACAAATGTTTGTGTAAGTCGCGTCTAAAACCCAGTTGAGGATTTGGAATGCACAAATATAGCTAAGACTAAAGCAAATTTTCCTTCAAAACTGATTTCCGAAACAAAGTTTGATAGCCAGTTGTAGGCGGACTGGCTTTACCTTGGTGTCCAGTTCGTTTGACGCTACCACAATACACACAGCAAAGTTTGTGTTGTTTACAGGTTTCCAGGAGTAGGTAAAGTTGGCGGTCACACCACGATAACCTAAACAAATAGAATACGCAAAAACTGTATAAAAAAACGAAAATGTTGAGCAGAAACTAAACTAAAAAAGTCACAGAGGATAAAAGTTGTAAAACAGATTAATGCAAAATTACAGCTATGACGGGATGGAAAGTCTACAAGATATGCAAGAGCCCGCTTAAACCTTTTGTGAAAAACACGCCTTCAAATGCGGTGGACACGTAACCCTTAACACTGGAAAGAATTTTTTTGATTTACATATTTTCTCTCCCCTTACCGTGTTGGGTAGGTGGAGGGTTCAGCTAATAAAGAGAAGGGACTTGATTGAAATTTTAGAAGCGAGGGCTGCATTAAAGAAGGGGTGCTTGAAAAAGGTTTTACATTACAATAGATAGATTTTATCATATTCCAGGCAGTATTTAGCTCTTATTAACCGAGCTAAGTCGGTCTGTATGGGAGAATCTTGACCTCGGTCGTGTGTACAGACCTCACTGCGTTCGGTCTGTACACACGACCGAGGTCAAGATTCTCCCATACAGACCGACTT
>Ga0126339_10000892_pt1 | contig 18630 bp, 12 predicted proteins | sample OrbTmetagenome_2_FD_92532 | JGI IMG/M metagenome (GOLD analysis project Ga0126339, IMG submission 92532) | Coral microbial communities from Petempiche,Puerto Morelos, Mexico - Orbicella T R C metagenome | ecosystem: Host-associated > Invertebrates > Cnidaria > Coral | place: Petempiche,Puerto...
TCTTTTGTAACGCACTCAACACGATGATGCCAACGATCGTTCGCCTGCTCGGTCAGTGGCTCAACCATTCCCCACCCCCACCCCCACGCCCTACAAGACAAGGGAGCGACCTAGAGGTTCCAAAAGAGAAGCGTCTTGAAAAGCAAAAACATTGAACCCTGCACTATACATGTACATGGAACTCTAATTCAACACAGCATCTTGTTTTTTGTCACAACGCAACCAGGTGTCTTGAAACTCTACGTTCATTGCTTTTATCTATGTTTTTGCTGATCATAGGAAAAAGGCATTACAGAGGACGAGTTCAAAAGTATTCTGTCCTATCTTATGATAACAAATGAGGTGAGATTGTTTCGATAAATAATGGCAATATTAAACCCATCGAACTGAAGCGAAGTTTAATGAGAAGCCGCCAGTTTCCTTTACACATGACAATGATTCTTGTTAATAACAATAACGACCATCGTTGACAGCGACCCTCACATTATCATAAGAGCAAATGTAAAGTGCAAACTGGCTACATTACATTTGATTCGTCTGATTACGGTCAATGAAAAAATATTTCGGACAAAAAGATGAGGAAAGGTCAGAGAATTTGTATGGTCTCTGCATAGACGGTATCAATGTTAAAGCAGCTACGTCACGGTTTCCGCATCTTGAAAAGTCAAGCCGAAATTTTTCAAGTTCGTCGTTTGTAATCCGTATCAATCTTCTCCATCCTTAACCATCATTGTTTCTTTATGGTTTGTTATTGTTTCCTTAGTGTTTTGCTATGTTAGAAAACTATTATTTTCAAGTTGCCTGCAATTTAAAGGTAATTTAGTACCTGGCCAAAATAACTAACAATACCGTGACCCAGCTCTTTTAGCATCTCTTATAATTGTTTCCCCCGGCGACAGGAGGAGAATCTACTGGATGTGCTTCAACTGGTGCTGTCAATCATGACAGAGCAGCCGGACACTTGTATTCCTATCTTTGACAAAGTTGATGGTCTGAGGTAAGCCATACGACTGATACTACCTGCCAATCTTTTTGATAGAGGCTTGTCGTCATGGTGATGTGGATGGCTAACTGGTTTCTTCTTTGCAGGGTTTTGTTTCGCTTCCTGGACATGAAAGCTGAGGCGGTTCGTGTGTATTCTTTAAAGATCATTGGGTGTTTTCTTCAGTATTGCCCTGCTAAGTAAGTCTATAGTGAGACAGATCAAGATTTAAGACGAAAGCCGATAGGAAATTGAGAAATTTCAGTTTTCGATGGACGAAAACCTTGTACCAAAGTAACTTTAAGTATACTGTAGCCCTTTTTGTATTTTTTAAAGGCTAAAGATATAAACAGTTGCCTGCGATAGCATCAAAGACAATTTCCCATGGGAACTCGAGAAAATAAATGTCAAAGTTCAGAGAAATTGTGCTAAAACAGGTAAAATGTCATCATCAGTTTGATTTCGCCACGGTACTCTCAAGTGTTTCATATGAACTTCAAAATTTGTTTTCGGCATTTGATGTTGTTAGAAATGATTTCTTTTGAGAAGATATTTAAAACAGTCGCACAAAATTTTGCAATACAATGTAAATAATCTCGGTACAAAGTTTTTGTTTGCTTGTTACTCGAACTTCTGGTGGATTCCTTCCTAATGTCTCCTTATAAAATCGATACGATTTAAAGCACATAGGTGATGAGATTTCCGCCAATTCTTCAATCTCTTGCCTGACTTTACGTCTTAAAATGTTTTCGTTGTTTTTGTTTTCAATGACCTGACTCGATTTCTTTCAGGAGAAAACAAGACTTACTGGAGCATTACAGTCTGTTCTCGTTGGTTGGTGACAAGCTCATGAAGCACTCTCTGACGCTCACCACATACAATGTTTTGTTTGAGGTTTGTTCTTCACTTTCATTCTTAAATTCTGTGGAGACTCGAGCTGTTTGCGCTCCATTCAAATAATACAATACTAATGCTTTAGCTTTCAAAACTTACTTTAAGCACCTGAACACGTGTGCTCGTTCATAACAAAACGCGGTTTCTATCACGTTATTTATCCGAATTTTTGTTTGCTACTTTCTGAGTGGCACTGTAGTTGTCAGGTAAGGAGTAGAGAAAACCCCGAGTCACGCAACATTGTTGTAGGTTGTAACAAACGTTGCGTGAAGTCATCAGCGTGATGCCCCTTATGTCTAGTTGCAGTTTTGTTTCCCGAAACATTTTAGTGTCCTAAGTGTTGTATAAATTACTTTAGTATAAATCCACCAGGGGTTCTATCACGAATGCCGTTCTCTTATTGGCTACACTACTCACTATCTGTTCTGCTGTAGGGAGCGAGTAAACTAGCAGTGTGCAGTTGTTAACAACTTTGCGTCGTCTAAGTGTTTGTAAAGAGGATTTGGATAATTTGCTTGAACGACTAGTAGATTTATACTAAAACAATTAGATTATTCGCTCTCGATTTCTATGCGTGATAGTTGACTCGGGCTGCGCCCTCGTCAGCTATCGCGCGATAGAAATTTCGAGCTCGTTCTCTAATTATATTACTAACCAAAGTGGAACAAATGGAGTCACTTGCTTAACCTTCGCCATGTATTGTTTATATTCAGATCTTGGTTAGTCGAGTCTCCAAACAGGTAGTCAGCGGACACCACCCACAGCCGGACAACAGCTTTCTCTTACACAATACAAGTGAGTTGCCACGAACAGTAGTAAAGAGGCTTCAAAAAGAAAAAAAAAATGTTCAAATGTTGTTGTTTATAGTAGACAATGCGCTTAGCTACACCTAGCTAGTTCTCTGGCCTGCCACTTTAACTGAAAGAAACAAATATTTCAACTAAACATAATAGGCTTAAAAGTCCCAACCGGCGGGAGGCAGACCAGTTGGCTATCTACAAGCATGACCAAGGAGTTGAACCTGGGTCTACCGAGAAACAACTCCAGCTTGGTGGTCAGAGCGGTATATGAACCTGCAACCTCCGGTTTTCAAGTCTGGCGCCCTAACCACTCGGCCATACTGCCTCTAAAGCTTAAAATGCGTTAACATCGCTCACATGGCTACTGAGCTGCAGTAAAATGATAGTAAAGAAACTTATAAGGTGTTATCTCACATGGCTTGCCTAGTCACATCGTTTATCTGATTTGTTTTTCTTCAGCCATGGCGCCGGTCATTGCTAAAATGCTTCAAAAGAATGAAGGGAAACATTGCAACGCAGGAGTGAAGCTAACGCGACAGGGAAGCTTCAGAGAAGAACGAACCCCAGACGAGGAGAAGATTGATCTCAAGCGAAAATTTCTTTCTGATCTTGTACTGCTTCTTAATCATAACAAAATAAACAGAAGGTAAGATAGAGCGCAATAAACACCTTACCCTACTCCTCTATGTCACACAGTGCTCTAACGGATGCGGGCGCGTGGAAAATTCCCGCCAAAACTCACTGCTGTTTTTAAATACAAGTATTGGTCTCAAATTTAAAAGTAAAAAAATACTCATAACGATGGAGACAATTACTGTAAAATTGAGTTTTGGAAGTTAAATTTTTTCAGAGTTTCTAATTGTTACTTATCGGTCGCCCAGTTTTTATTTGTTGCTGCCAGATTTCGTATTCTGTGTCAAGACAAAACGTTATACTCTCACAGTGCCTCTCTCCACCTACACGTAGGCGTATAAATGGGTATAAGTGAACTGTTGGAATAAGCTGATGTAATACGAGGGATTTGTTTCTGAAATGATTATTTCGTATTGATTGAAACATTTTATGTTGTGTCGCACAGTCTTATCCTGCAGTTGTCCTGTTGGCAAGACTGGCTTTTCTCACTGGCTCACGTGGAACCATCAAACGCAGGTATGAACAGTCCATGCCATAGAACGTAACTCGTGGTCATATGGTCATTGTTTTGTTTTGGATGAATGGGGTTCTAGTTCCAAGTTATGTAACTGTTAAATCAAACGCTATTGGTGAGTGTTAGCTCTGGCCAGAATGAGGAAATGAAAGAAAACGTGACCTTGTTGGAGTTTGCTCCGGTGACTCCTGAGACAGATTTTCTGTGTTTCTATCTATCGCGTTACAACGCAGAACGACAGAAAACCGAAAGTCGTGGATACAATTAAAGTTATTTTTTATAAAAAAGTACACTTTAGTCTCGTTTCCTCTCTGAATGTAGAGTGGCTTTCTTCAATGGGAAGCTGGTTTCGCTGGCGCGAAAATCTTGAAAAACAATGAATATCACTTACATGGAAAGTGCCTGAACGATTTTAACAGCATACAAAAAAATCCTGTATCTGACTGTACGGTTACTTTCTTTGATCATTTTAGAGGAAACCCGCACCACAGATACTGTGTTTTGCCTGTTTCGCATGCTGCTGCACCACGCCTTCCAGGAAGAACGAGAAGGCTGGAGGATCTGGGTCGACACTTTGGCGATTCTGCACGGCAAGGTAAGGTGCAAAGTTCAGTTGGCTCGCTACACTTCTTTCGATGGAGGTTCTTTTCTTTTTTTGTTTTTTGTTTTTTTGAAAAAATGTCGTATAGTAAAAGTGAGTAGTCTCGTGTTTGGGGTAGACAAGGGAATATTTTCTTATTTTTCCGCTATTTCTTATGTAACACATCAAACACGAGAGACAGTGTTTCATCGGGATATCCAAACACCGAGAAGAGAGTTGAAAATACGACGCACAGCGGAGTATCTTCGACGAAATTCAAGGCGTTTGGATTTTCGTTGAAACACTGTTTCGAGTGTTTGACATATCGTCTCGATCGAAGCAAAAACTAAGGAGTAAACGGAAAAGTAAAATCGTCAAAATCTATGCTTATTAAGACCACGGTTGTGATTTTCTTTGTTTTAACTTGATGAATTGTTAATGAGTTTAAGAATGGCATTTGTCCAACTCCAGTGCTGTGCGGCTGAGCAATCCCTTGTAATAGACACCTTACGAGTACAGTTTTCGAATTTCAAAGCAGTGGCGTTGCCAGAGCCCTCGCTCTTCATGTTGGTTTTAGGTAGAGAGGGTAGCTCATGGGATGAGATGGGTATGTGATGTGATAATGTGAAGACTGCAAACCTAGAATTCAAAAGTCATACTGGCACTCGACCTGGTACTCGTACTCAAATCTAAAGTCCCCTATTATTTTTGTGTGTGGAACAATCATTGACAAAGTTTCATGTTTAGGTGAGTGCATATGAAAAAGAAAAAGAGAAGAGCCATCCTAAACAAGTTGAACTAAGTTCTGAAGATGAAAAAACTAACCAAGAACAAGCTAAGTCCGGAGTTCAAACTCAGCCTAATTCTGACAAGAAATCTCCTGCAGCAAAGTCAGCAAGTAGTGATATAGACAGAAGGAAATTTTTCCAGTCGTTACTGCAAAATAAAAATGGGCCTAAAGTAGAAGCAACTGTTCCTAACACCATCCCTGAGGAAAGTGAAAGTGAGGCTAACTCCCCTAACTCCCCCACCCGTGGGGAAATACCAGCCAGCAGCGAGGACTCCACTACTGCTGTGGAAACTAGTGTTAGGGTAGACGTCATTCATCGCGAATGTAATGGGAATGAAGATGAAAAGCTGGAGCATGCCGAAGAAAGGTCCTCCAAGGTGGAAGACTCTCTCAGCGCTACTGGTGTTAGGTCCGACGTCAGAGGGGCTGAGGTAGCTGTGCAATCGATGGACCAAAAGGCTGATTTACCCGACAAAGAGCCTAATTCTGACTCCAGTGAACATCAAATCGAAGTATCGAATATTTCTGAAAATGACGTTAAGGTTGAAACGGAGACAGATGAAAAGATAAATTCAGCAACTCTGTCTTCCACTGAAACTAAGTTAGCAGAGACTGATCAATCAGAGAACAGTGACAACTTGGTTGATGGACAACCAGCCGAAATGCCACCTGAAAATGGAAATAAAGAAAACGTGGAAAATTTGTCCTCTAGTGAAAAGATAAATGGCGAAACCCCTGAAAACAAACGAACAACACACGATTCAACACTACCCGAGCAAGCAACTGAAAATCAGGCCAGTTTTAAAGCAGGTGAAGACTTACTTAATGAGAAAGACAAACCCAAAGATGTTGACAATAGTCTTACAATTGCTTTGAAAAGTTCTTATATAGGAGCGCCGTGTGAAGCAAACGAGGATGCGCAATCTTCGATTTGTAGTCGGGAAGAGAGCGTCGATCCTTCGGAAAGTGTTGCTAAAAACGAAGATAAAAGCTCGGCACAATCCAAAGAAAACCGCCTTGAAAATCAACCAAACGGAGAATCATTTCGTACTAGCGCAGATGACAAACCCATTCAGCCTGGCTCGCCGAGCAACGCCTCGCAGTCTGGGGCTGAGTGGAGCCCAGCCTCTCCCTCTTCTGCCGCAACCGCAGGCACAAGTGACGGCGACTCAAAATCAACTTACAGAGCGTACGTGAATATTCCGGAGTACTTGTGGTCGCCGATTCATCAAAGATTGTTGGGAGATCTGCTGTTTGCTATCGAGTCTGACGTGCAGGTTTGGAGGAGGTGAGTTGACTAAAACGTGCAATTTTGTGTTTCTTCCAGGTTATTTTGTACTAAATAGTTTGTAAAATGGGTACATACTGCGTTTGTATACAAGTGAATATAGGAAAGATCATATATATGAACTGCGGAGAACTGCTGTTACTGCAGTTATCAGCGTGTAGCATGCAAAGAGGTGGCAGGGTCAATTCTCCTCTGTATTAACCCCTTCGCCTCGTTTATATGCTGTTGTAGAAAATAGAATATTTGACGATGTTAGCAAAGATGTTGTTAAGTGCCATGATGAGATCATGACGACACGCTAGCGAGATCACAGTTTCAGCATCGTTTTCTTTACCTTCATTTTCAACCCAGCCATAATCGCAAAACTGTCATGGATTTCGTCAATGCAAAGGACAATGGAACTTACCTGTGGAACCTGGCACATTTTGTATCAGTGTTGGCAGATAATGTCATTTTCTGCTGCGGGGATCTCCTGCCCCTGCTGTCCTCCGTCACGTCACGTGATTACGGTCAAGATGTCATCGAGCCGTGTGGTGGGATGACCCTGGAAACGAGTTTCTCCTTCCTGAATCGCCTGATGTCTCTCGTGGATGTCATAGTTTTCACCAGTTCCCTCGCGTTCAGTGGCGTGGAGACCAATAGGAATATGAGTACGGGTGGCTTCTTGAGGCAGTGTCTGAGATTAGGTGAGTCGAACGTGGATAAAACAGGCAAACACAGCGGAGGTGAAAGAACAGACACACAGACGGACGGACAAACGGACGGACAGACAGACAGACAGATCGATGGACAGATGGACATACAGAAAGATATATGTCCAAAAATTCGTCCATTGCGGCTAGTTAAAAAGAGTCGGCTCAAGTGGTTCGTGGGCCGTTATTTACGCATATCAACTCTTTCCGCTCGCTTCCTGATAGGCCGCTTTTTTGAAGACTGCTCTTCACTCCAGACATTGTGGGCTGGAACACACTGTACACTACTTGATCGTATTTTGATCAGTTTACCATTCCAGTAACTGCCTTGGCAGCTGGATTTGTGTTTATTTTGTAAAAACCGTTCTTTTCCTGTGAATTTACTCATCATAAGATACCGGCATTAAGGGTACTAACATAAACGCTGAATGATTTCTTGCGGTATTTTTGTGATTTAGTAAACGAATTTCTGTCGTTCTTTTTGTTTTGTTTTTGGTTGTGTAGTGTTCTGTTGCGCAGCCCGTAACCGCCTAGTGTGCCGACAGCGTAACAGGCCTATTTTACCGCTGATAACAAGTGGGAAACTGGGAAAGAAAGCATTGAAGGAAGCCAGGCAAGCCATCAAGACACTTATAGCGTCTACAAAGCCGCCCAGCGAACAGGTAGGACAGCCCAAGAGTGATTAATACTAGTTTCTCCTTACAATTTATTATGCATTAACAAAATTTTTGTGGTGAGAATGACAGAAAATATCAACGAAGGAACATTATTTGGAATTCAGTGGTTGCCACTAAATTTTAAGAATTAGCCCTCAAGGAAAACCTGTTCCAGGGGTGGCAAAAACCGGCGAGAAAATATGTTTTCTGCCTACGTTTTTTGCGCTGCTCTCCAACTAACCTAATGCCTGGTAAATTGTCTGCCTTAAGAATTTCTCTGATAATGACCCAGCTCGGCCGCCTTCCTCTGTTAATACGGTAAGGAGATTGTTGTTTGTTACGACTGAAGATATTGTTTTGTGTCTCGTATGGTTCGGTTCAGGAAAAGTGTAATTTAGTCAACGAACATTCCTGGATGACGAGAGGCACTGTGCGAGTGAAGTTTCCCGTCCAAGACTACAGTAGATTCTTCCAGGCCAGGCCATGAACTTGGAAAGGTCCATGCGGAGTGCCGAGTCTAACACAGAAACAATTAGGCCTCACGATCCTCACGGGTTTAGGAATTCCGCTTGTCTGTTTCAGGATCTTGTCCAGAACATTCCTGGTCACATGACCACAGTGACTGACCCGGAGAAGCTGCTTCAGGAGATGGATGTGAACCGGCTGCGCGCTGTAGTGTACCGTGACTTTGAAGACAGTAGACAGGCGCAGTTCTTGGCCTTGACTGTGGTGTACTTTATTGCTGTTATGATGGTCGCTAAGTACAGGGATCTGCTCAAGTCTGAGGACTCCGATGCGCGGGCGAGATTTCACACAGTGCCTAGTCCAGGTACGTATCTTGAACGAGCGAGTGAGCTAGCTAACTTGCGTGCGTGAGAGCGTGCTTGAAGAAGGGGTGGGAGGGGAGAGCAGTGAGTGAGCGAGACGAATTGGTGAGTGTTGGCGTGGTAGAAAGCCTGCGATCAGGCCTTCTTGTTTTCGCGGCGGGGAATGGCGAATTCCTCGTCCATTGCATGTATATTCGATGATATAGTTACGATAAAGTTATGCAACGCTCTCTCGTGGTATACCGTGGAATATCTCAAGAGTCACTCGTATCTTGTCGGTATATACACAAGCCTTTAGGTGAGTGTGTGTACTAAGAAAATACAAATGACAAGTGAGATATTCCACGGTATACCACGAGAGAACGTTGCATAACTATTTTATACCATGCCATAGAAAATACAGTGGACAACACAATCAATGAGACATGCGCGCGGCGCATGATGGGAAGGTTGGGTGTAATACCGTCGAATGTACAACGGCTTTCCTGTGTTCTGATAGGCTGTATTTTCTATGGCATGGTATAAAGTAAGATATACTTTACAGAAATAGAAGAGCAATCGTGGTGTTGAGATAGTAGATCTATTACTGCTGAAACTAAATGTTAGCACCTCTAGTAGGACTCTGCGCTTGTGTAGTTTTGGATAATAGAGTTGATGTAGATAATACAAAACAGTCTCTTGACATAGACTTTAAAACGTTCAATATGCTTTTGAATGCCAAACAGATTGGATTTCAAGAACTGAACTGCTTTGCGAGTAGTAACCACTCTTCAAGCACGATTGTTGGGAGGTTTCCTACAGGATGAAGATAATTGTCTCGAGCTGGTACAAATAAGCTAATAGAAAAGCGTTTTCAAATAATATTGTTACAACAGAAACGTTTTTTTCTTAGTTCGTGCTATGTCAGAAGGCGAAGTTCAAGGTTTGTCTGATAACCGATCTCGAGCAGCAAGTTGGGGTGGTCAGCGGAGTGCCTCTGCAGAAGTTGAAGACGATGTATTTTCCTGGGACGAGGAACTGTCCATACCCAGTTTCCTGAAGAGCTCTGTAGATTTCAGCCGTTTGAGCTTATCAGAAAAACTGGAGATTGGGTTCAAGTCGTCTGGGTCCCTTCTCAAGGAGGTGCTGCTTGACTTTAGCCCCTTTCTGAGCCGGGTTCTTATTGGAAGTCACGGACAGGAGCTGGTGTTGGAGGGCCTTTCTTGTCAGAAGACCGATTCTATTGTAGAGATGGTGATGCTGTTGTGTTCACAAGAATGGCAGAACTCCTTGCAGAGGTGAGTACCAGGGTTGCCACGGGTCAGGAAATGGTCAGGGAAAAAATTCTTCAACGTCAGGCAAAAGTCAGGGAATTTTATTTTGAGTCAGGAAAAATTGACATTTTGAAGAAAAGTCAGGGAAAATTGAAATAATTGAACACGGCTGATTTCGTACCATTGAAGGCTGGAAGAAACATTTGGGGGCACTGTGATCTCAACGATATTTTTTCTTAATGAAGAAGGAAAATTTGTTGAAAACTTATCCGTCTCAATGAACGAGTAGAAAGAACGGCTATACGTTCACGCTAAAAGTTGCTACTAGATCTGACGTTTTGTGTTTATTTGGTTAGGGAAATGCTATTTTTATCAGGGAAATTCAGGGAATTTTGAAAAGTGATGCCCTGTGGCAACCATGGGTATGTCTCGCACTGTCATAGGTACTTCCATAATACAAAAGTAACATACTGGTTCCCAATCTTCCACAGACACGGGGGCATGGCTTTTATGGAGCTCGTTAACGAAGGAAGACTTTTGTCACATGCCATGCGCGAACGCATCGTCATGACAACCAGCGAGGCCTTCGTAATAGTGAACAAGCTTGACGAGATCTCTCGTCAGAAACACATGCAGTTTGTTGAGCTTTGCCGCTTGACTGAGGCCACGTACAACGAGAACGACAAATTACAAGACCAGTTGCTTCTCGCCACGAAGAGGAGGGATTTCTCAGTCGCCAGGAACGTCATTCAAAAGGTTTATAAAATAATTTTCCTGCTCTTTGGTGAAGAAAAACCAAAATGATCAAACCTGAGAAATCATAGCAAACGTCAGTAACGCAGTTACCCAGTCAGAAGTCGAAGTTATCACTTGCGACCCGTGCATAGTGGCGCGAGACTTTTAACCAGCGCTAAGCTCGGGAGAATATACAACCAGCACGGATCGCGGGAAAACATCGAAACAGTTTAAGGCGCGGGAAAACGTTGCCCATGATTGGGGACACACAAACATGTTTGCCCAGTTTAGTTAAAACAATTTTCCCGCCTTTTTTTTTTTTTATGAAAATCGGATTTCAGCGAATGCAAAACCAAACATAGTACATAATTTACCTTCGACAGTTGTGTACTGCCCAAAGTGGGAGATCGTTATCTAGTGGCAAGAGCACAGCTCTCATAGACATAAAAAAGCGTATTGTTTTGAAACTTGTTTCGCAGATTGCCGCAGTATTATAATGCTCGAAATTCTACTTACATCCTTCTTCTGAAACGTAGGGAGAATTCGCGACCGAAATATTACGAGTTTCGTAGTTTCTACGGAATAAGTTTTTCAGTAGCCTATAAGAAACGTCCCTAGAGCCCAGGATTTGTACATCAAGGAATGTCAGCGGTAATTTTCTTTGCCAGGTACTTGATATAATTACCAGTGAACATGGCGCTTGGGCAGTGGAACAACAGCCTTCAAATGTGCAGTTTTATCGACTAGACATGTGGGAAGACGACAGTCGACGGCGCATGCGTTTCACCAAGAATGAATACGGTTCAAGTCATCCAGAAGCGACGCTGTTGGAAGGATTGGAAGGTTAGCGGTGAAATAAAATCAATAACAATAAATAACCCGTACTAAATGACCGTGGATTGCGAATTTGGGAAACAGTAAAGATTATAGAATTTTTTCGCGTGACGTCACGGCGACCATATTGGTGCCCCAAAACAATCAAACAGTGGCCATGTTGGTGTCCCAAATCAATTCTGTGGGAGTTGAATTCTTATATGAAAGCTTTCATCTGTTCCAATTAATTTGCATGGGTGCTGGCCACGTCTATTATACTCAGTGTGCAGTATGTATGGTAAATATACTGTAGTCTTGTTTTTTTCTTTTATCTATCCTCTAACTTTAAAGATGGTGTCCCGCTGACTTCAGGCCCCGCGTTTTCAGGGATAAAACATGAGAAAACGTACAAAAAAGTATTCTACAAGCTTTGTCTTAATTTTATTTTTTAACTGAAGTATATTTTATTCTTGAAGTTCATCAAATAGATTAGTTCTAAAAGAGCACTATTGTTATGTTCGCTTTCACTTTCCTTGGAAATATTCTTTATTTATAACGCAGGGAAATTCAGTAAATTATGGAAACACCCTCCTTCCCCTAGCAAAGACTGATTGACACCTAGTTTCTCCAGACTATGTGAGTACATTTGAGGGAGGTTAGAGAGGAGAATAAAGGAAACCATCGGCTGGGGGTATTGTCTTGATGTGCCACCAAGTTCTCAGAACATGAATGAAACAAAACATGTGCAAATCAATAAGGAGAAATAGTAAATGAATCATACTCTCACTGCACTTTTAATTTTTCTTCATGTGCTTTCAGGAGAAGACCTCAGCTTAGCAGCCGCCCCTCAACATCTCAACTTCGCCACAATTTCCTCCGCAAAAGCCGAAGATTCTTACTCGCTGAACGAGGAAGAGATTGCCGAAATCATCGTTGAAGATCGAAGCCTGGGTCGGGATGTTTCCGGTCACGTGGTGTTCACAGCCCCCTGCCATCTGATAGCACCATGCGTGCTCGCTCCAGGCACTCTTACCGTGACCTCCGAGGCACTGTTTTTCACTGTGGACGAGGAAAATACGGAATATCAGAAACTGGATCCAAAGGTAAGCATTTTGCGAGTTGATTGTTAAGCTCGATTTCCGCCGCTCTCTCGAGTCCACTCTACGTGAAACTACGGAGAAGGAGTGCGGGCTCCTTTCCGGAACAGCGGTTGGCAACCGAGCATAGCTGGCTGTCAACGACAATAGATATTTCCGGATCAGAGTTTTGGAAATTGTTGGGTAAACCTTGGTAATCTCGAAATTTTTTCCTGGTCATCTTCGGAAATTATCAGCTTTGTAATCTTCGGGGTTTTCCGATGATTCTCGAGAACCTTCGGAATAAATTTATCCATGACGAACAGTGACGAAAGAAATTGTCCTCTCTGAACCAATTAGACGTTAGCAATTTTTCAAGTACTATTTCAAAAACGAGTGCGAGGGTTTCATCAGGTTTCCAAACGCGAGAAACATTTGAAACCACGAGGCCGCTGGCTGAAACAATTTGAAAACGCGTCCTTTTACGATTCCCAAACTTGTTCTTTTTACAATCCATTTTCATGCTAGCCAGTGTTAGTTATCTTACGTGAAACGATTTCCTGTCCTTTGTTGAGAAGTTTTGATTAAAACCCAGCCATTATCATTGGCAATCCGTTTATCTAGGTATACTTTTTGCTTCTTAAAATGACTCGGAAATTCCGGGATATTCGTAGCCATGATTTTGTCGCCGGTGGGCTTTTTCTGCCACTCTTTCACGAAGTATTTCTTCAGGATACGGGAATTATTACACCCTCTGGAAGGAAATAACGGATATTGAATCGTGTTTTTTAGTTATGAGCGGACAATTTAATTACTTCGGTCGATTATTGCCCCCCTCGAGTTTCATTGACGAGTTATCAACTTTGGCTAAATTGATTGAGTTTTTTCTTCAAATCTGTTCATAACATTTTCCTTCCACTTCTTTGATGGTACCGCATTTGGTAATTAAAAAAATAACCCTGCATCCTATTTCGTTCCTCAGTTGACCAGGCAAGCTCCTTATCTGAATGTGTTGCAATTTATCAAAGAGGGTAAACTGTTGATGTGTATTTTTGTTTTTCATGAAAGTTTGGAAAACGGATTGTAAATGATTTGATATGCGAATATTGAACTGTTATTTAGAAGTAGTATAGGTGATGTAATGTTTCAGGCTACATAATTTTGAATGTTAAAACGATATCCGTTCTCTTTTTATCCGTTCTCTTTTCTTGTTTAAATTTAAAGTGTGTTATAGTTGTCGCGTAATGACTTGTAGTCCATTTCTGGTGAAATTTTGGGCGTACTTTCTTGAGAGCCAAGCTGGTATGAAGAGAGTAAAACACTCCACATGACAAAGGAGGCATATTGTCTACCTGTCTGCAACAGTTTTCAATTCAAGTTTTGCATTTTAATAAGAGGGAACGCAAGTTATAATTTCTTTGAGTGTCACACTCTGAAGTTGAAACATTTTTATAAGAATGAAAACTGTTCCCTAAATGTGTATATGATTTCCTCTCGGTTCAACTGTGTCGTTTCAGTTGCTTTCGTGCTTCAGTTCTTGTTTTCTGGGTCTACAACTAGTTTTCATTTAATTTTATTGCTGTTTACCACCAGCCATTCTTGGTGATGTTAAATTTACCGCTCGGTCGGTTTTTTCGCTATAATGGCTGACCCTTGTTTAATTATGCTAAGCCGACACGCGGCAACTTCAGTCGGCGTGCCTTGCGATTGACAACCTGTCACTCCTGGCCTTTGAATGGCTTTTTGGGTTAACGTCACTAGTAAATAATATTCAGTGAATGTTTTATCAAAAGAGAGAGCAATTATTCGCTCTAGTTAACCCGTTATGAGCGGAATTAATTTCATATTTTTGTTTTTTATTTTCCTGTGTGGACTCTGCGCTTTGGAGTTGTATGGATGCGAAATATGCGCCTGTCTACATTTCACGAGGTCCAGCAGGTGTACGCATGAAAACGCAGCTTTATCAATAAAGCTTCGTTTATAAAGCGGGTAAAACCGGGCCTCAACACTACACACAAAGCTGTAAACAATTGTCCGCAGGAAAATTTAAACGCAATTAACTCTGACGCAAATTTATTTTGACATTAAGGCTACTGTGAAAGTGTTCTGTTGTACCATGCTGATTTAAATTTCTGCTAAAAGCGAAGGTAGACAGGGTGACTCCAGTTTACAGCAGGCTTTGCACGCAAAAGAGTCATTTCGCTGTCGGACAAGGACAATTGACTTTGGAGTTAAGAACTTTACCTTGGCCCGAAGGCAGAAATATTTCGACCATGAAGTAACCTCGACTTTGTTGACGTTGGAGCTTGAAACGCGCTCCCTCTCCTCCTCTTGTTGATCAGCCATTATCGGCTTTTGAAAACACACACTTTCCAGTCGGGCTGCTAAATACTTGTTGATGTGTTTATTAGGTTTTCATTATTAAATTGCACTTCACAGGTTCTCGCGACAGCAATAAAATTTTAACAGCCAATTGTGATAAACAGTTCAAGAAATGTCCAAAACCTTAAATTAACAACTCGCCAACGTGCGCGATGTAATAAGTTTACTTGCCGGCATGAACTTCTTCCTCGGTGATGTCGTTGTCATATTTTTTCTGCTTTTCTTTATTGTCGCCGTTGTTTATTCTTGATTTATTGCTTTTCATGCTTGCCGCAGACAAATTGTTTTTAACGTAATAAACGTAGGGTTATTAAAACCGTAATAAACAATAAAAATCGTGCAAAAATGACCCTTAATGGCTTCAAATATGCATTCGGTAAATTTTTTTCAAGATGACAGATCTTCGACGTACTATCGTCGAAAATACTTTTCGACGTTTCATTTAGTTCGTAATCTCAAGTTGCGGTGAACCAAATCCACACTTTTCCACGCGAGAACAGTTGCCGAAAGTTTCAATATCTCAGGCAATAATACGAAGCCAGTAGGCGGTCTGTGTTTAGAAAGTTTAATAAGAAACGCAAACGGCTCGGCGTATTCCAAAGGGATGCAAAAAGGCTTTGGTTTAGCCGATAAAATTGAAAGCACACCGACAACTTTTGTCGCTTGTATTTTTCCAAGAATGCATTTAAAGAATGTAGGGAATTTTCTTTGAAGTGTTTGCATTTGGGTGAGACAGAATGAAGCGTGTTAAGAGGCAGTTGCAGCCTCAATTTTCTCTGTTTCGTGGCCAATAATTTACTCAGAACTGTTGACCTCTCGCGTTTTATTGGTGGAAAGTCGGCCTGGCTCATTGTTCCAGAGATTAATAGCCGCTGACAGCTTCAATTGGTCCAACTGTTGCGCGTTAATACTGTATACCGGAAAAAATTCGCCATTGAGCACATCCGTCTCGATGAAAGCGTGTTGATTTGTGACTCGCGTGCGTTTGCAGGATGGCTTTCGTCTTTCCCGAACGCCGAGGAAGTTTACAAAAGTTCGTGAGCACGCGGGTGCACAGGCGAAAAAGCGAACTTTATAAGACCATAACAAACATTTGTACAGTTATTCAAGAACTGTTGAAGCATGTTGAAGCCCTCGAGCCACGATTTATTTCGTCTCTGAAGCTCGTGGATGGTAGATACCGAGGTGTTCGGGCATTATCTCCTCGCAGCTTCGAAGTTCATTTGTACCTGAACCAGATGGGAGTTTTTAATTTCATCGATGAGGCCTGTCCACCGGGCTGCGCCATGTTGAAACTAAGTGACGAGCGTAAGCGATCCATGTCTCTTTGGACTGAGTTTATAACGGCTTCTGGCTATCTGTCCGCCAGAAAAGTTCGCTCAAGATTCACATCTTTAGTCGCAGAGGCCATTCGACGTGGAGAACTTCAGAATCAAATTCGAATCAACGTAGATAATCATTTCTCAGCGAAGCTTACAGTCTTGGAACGTTATACCGTAGAGCTCATTCCGGCATTTCGCTGCGGTTCTATTTGGCCTCAAAATGGATGTTGTTGGCCGAATCACGAAACCCTTTGGCCTGCACAGCCGGTGATAGCCGGAATTAAACTGCGGGGGTTTTCTCTTTTAGCCCGAGATCCCTACCCCAGCGTCAAGGGCGCTGGTTCTGAGGGTGATGCGTGGCTTTTGAGCTTTAACGATGCCGAAGAAATGCTCTTTGCTAGCGCCGGGCGAAGGCTCTGCCTTAGCATGTTGAAAACCTTGTACGATAAACACCTGGACTTACCGGGGAAACCCTTGGAATACGTGCATCTGGTTATGCTACTCCTTTATGAGTGCGAGAAACATCCCAGGGAAACAGAGTGGACCGAAGAGGCACTCGTTGATCGCATCAACGGCATTCTTCTGCAGCTCGTGTCCTGTCTACAGTGTCGTAAATGCCCGCACTTCTTTCTCAAGAGTGTAGACTTGTTTAGCTGTAAGCCTAAACAGGCCCTGGACAGCGCCGCTAAACAGGCCTGGAGCATTGCGCGTGATATCGCCACGAACCCTGCAAGTTTTGACACCCTCTGACACATCAGGCTGTAAGGAATGCTTCTAGGCGTGTAACAATTAATTAAGACGTCTAACCTTGGACAAAGCGTCAAGGGTTGCTTCCAGTATCTTAAATTTGGCGAATATATATATAATTTCCTTTTGGAGGCAGATAAAGAACTGTTTTTGTCCCAGGCATTGAAAACCAGATGTCTTAGTTTAGTCTACGGCGTCTATAAAAAAAATATATTTATATATTTCCGCTTTTGAGCAACATTCGCTCATTTCCATTGTTTTTGTTATCTTTTTTCTTCATAATTTATAACTCGTCGTGTTTTTAGGTGGTCTATAGTTCTATTTTATGGCAAAAATATCGCTGAGTTTGAGGCAGGCGAAAGGAGGGGAACCTGCCAAGCCACAAAATTTCGTTATTAAAAGATAAGCTCGAATTTCAAGATGGCCAAGTGGTGTTGTAGTCTACGTCTAAGACAAGAGTTTCACTTTTTATTTTTAGATTGAAAGTTTATATTCTTAAAATCATTCCTCAGAATAGAATCTTCGGCAAGACGACTGTAAGTTATCTTTTACTGCTTATTGCTTTGGAATTTTTGTTAAGCATCGAAAGCGTGAAAATTTGCTTTCTTGACATTGATGAATATTTTTTTAAGTAAAACTAGCAGTTACTTGTCAACGAAATAAATTTAACTATACTATCCGTGTTTGACTGTTGGCTAATGTAGTAACAAGTTAGTTAATGGCGCAAAAATTTTAGACGTGCAGATGTATCTCTCCAGTTTTGCTTTATAATGGCAAAAATTCGTTTCTAAACAACACCTTAGTGTTAATGTTTCACGACATTTTACTTTATCGTCGAAGCGAAAATGCAGTTGCGAGGTTTTAGTACTTATTGTCGGTAGACTTTTATCTTCAGGTTTTTCTGCGACGTTTTCATAGCTTGTTAAGTGATTCAGTCTGTCCAAGTCTCGATGCTGACTCAAAAGTGATATAATTCTGGCCTAAACCCTTTTGGTATTGTCCATATAACTTGCAGGATCGAACATGGCTGTGTTGATAGTATGAAATTTGTCCTTGTACGTTTTAGAGTGTTATTTTCTAATTGCTAGCAAGTCTTAATCTTGGAATGGATTTAATATTGGTCGAAGAGCCATTGATTGCTAAACTGACAGCCTTCATCCTGATATGTGGAGCTATTTTTATATAGTTTTCGTTTCATCCTTTTCCCATTAGCTGAGGTTATTGTAACCGTTAAATGTTGTCCTTCAGTAGCACGTTATAAAATTTAGTGTTCTCTCGACTGAGGCCATAAACTACTGTATTTAGTTATTATATATAGTTGTTCCTACTATCTATAGTTTTTTTGGGGGGGAGGGATATTTTATATCTCTGATGATGCCGTGGATCGGCGAAAGCTTGCATGGAACATGGATAACATGTATACAGAAGGCCTCTCTCGAAAGAACATTAGATGAGGTCATCGGGCTTTGGTCTTGACAAAGTTATGTAAGCTTACTCTCCCAGTGTCTGTCCCCTCCCAGGTGTACAAATTGGCTTCGACGAATTGTTTAGGGTAACCTGAAATAAAGGCTGGGAAGTGACCTGCGATAGCATCCCATGAAGGGGGGGGGGGGGGGGGGGGGAGGGGTTTTTTTGTTAAAAAAAAA
>Ga0126339_10000893_pt1 | contig 18611 bp, 8 predicted proteins | sample OrbTmetagenome_2_FD_92532 | JGI IMG/M metagenome (GOLD analysis project Ga0126339, IMG submission 92532) | Coral microbial communities from Petempiche,Puerto Morelos, Mexico - Orbicella T R C metagenome | ecosystem: Host-associated > Invertebrates > Cnidaria > Coral | place: Petempiche,Puerto...
ATGTCCCCGGCCAGGGCTCGAACCCGGACCGCTTGATCCGGAGTCGAGCGCATTAACCATGAGGCCACCGCGCCTCCACAAATTCATTTCTCAATAAATGTCACGGTCACTAACACAACTCTAAATTTTCTATCTATAGAAAAAAAAAGTAGAAGTAACGTCTTATTAGTTTAGAAGCGAAAACTTCGTAGACAACTTGCGTACCAACATTGTTGAAGAAGTGATTGGCCACATAAAAATAGAAGCTTATTACAATCCACGTACCTGGAAATAGCTGCTTTGGAGGCCATTTTAACGCTTTCACCAGCACAGAGAAGTGTTCCACCTTTGGTGATCTGGATTTATCTGCACTTCCCACATCATTCAGAAATACTAGTATAAGGTGTGTAAGGAAACGTCGAATTAAGGATCTGTATGAACTTAACTATTTTGTTCACTTTTGCTGCGCTGATGGCCATGATTTGGATGCGATGTTAGCAAAAATAAAGGAAAATATAGACATAGACGGACATAGCAATTTTTCTTGGACAAGTCTGTCCAAGGAAAATTAGAATTGCTTTAGAAGCACACCCGACCACAACGACTGATCTCTCGAACAAAGCATGGCAAATTCATCACGATTGCATTGCTCGCCTTTTCCGTGTTCTAAGCTTCTTGCTTTTTGTCGATTCACCCCCGAAAAAATTTACTCTGTCCGGGTAACAGTGAAATATGTCATGCTTACCTATCAAGTTTTGAAGTTCGTCGTCTGTTAATTGTTGTTCCTACAGAGTGAAGAGAACGACAAACTAAAATCATGCACTTTAAGTAACGTTTTTCCCAGATCTCTTTCTTATGCAACTTCCTACTTAAAATAAGAGATCTGGGAACGAAAACAATGCACCGCTAAAGAATTCATTGAAGGCAAACTAACTTGATTTTAGCATAATGATAGAGGGTTGACATACAATATAAACACAAAGTAAAAAGCGACACAGATAAAGAAAAAGGAAATCATCAACCAAAAATTATCAAAACTAAAATCAAATTACGTTATTTGTGTCAGGGTAAACTCGTAATTCCGGTTTGGGAAGGTGAGAGTTAAAAAAGTCTGCATACAAAACGTCACTAACCTCTTCTAAGCTAGAGTTGAATTCTTTTAATTTTCCCGCAATTGCGTTGATGTTAGCGCTATCAAATGATACACACGACGTCTAAAAGGAAAGCCAACACATTCATTAAGACATGTACAATCAAAGTAACATGCTAGGGGTGGAGTGGGGAGTTCTTAGCGGAAACGTGGGTGGGGTAGTGCAAATGACGCTATTGAATACTGACCCAGTTTTAAGAGAAAATCTCGCCATTTTCCTACTCTCTTTAAGGTATGATTTATCTTGTCACTTTGTGATACCAGGCACGAAGAAGAATGGTATCAAGTAGGAACAGGTTTCTGAGGGCACTCCCCTAAATCACACCCCGTTCACTCAAGATTAAGGGCATCTCCTCTTCATCTTAAAACATCAGCAAGTCGCGAACCAACGGCCTATTAAGAGTTTCTAATCATCTGCTCTACGAAGGACAGTTAAACGGATTTGTAAGGAAAAGTCTGCGTCAGGCCAGTGGTCCATGAAGCCGGATCTTATCTCTGGTTTCTCTGTACATGTATTCCTACCCCTCTGGATGGTATGCTAGTCCAACGCAGGATTAGCACTCCGCTCACAGAATTAAATTCACCGTTTCCAATTTACATTCCTGGGTGGAGAGAGGCACTGTGAGAGCATATCTTGCACAAGAACACAACACAATGACCCCGGCCAGGGCTCAAACCCGGACTGCTTAATGCATAATATGCAAAGAATTAAAAGAGTTGCTGGTTTAGATACCTCAGGGAAGTAAGGATTTTGAGCAGCTGTGGGACTTTCATTTGGTGGACTGACTTGATTGGCTGGCTGTCCTGATCTATAACTACTGGAACCTGGAAAGATAAATCTCAAGATTAACTACCCATCACAAAAATTGCTTTCCCAAATTCACGCGCTGTTCACTCGGCTAACATTGAAATGAGCGTTTGTAAGCAGTTACATGTACAGCCGGGGTCATAAACGTAATTACCTTTTTCATGTAATCATATACATTAAGGCCTATTTTCATGATAAAAAAATTTTTTGGCACGTTTCCGATATAAACGATACGCGTAACTTAACAAAGGTTTGGTGCGGACAAATTTCGTTGAGTTAAAAACTTTTTCTCATCCGTGCAGAGGCAAAACTTTACCCGCGCTCGGACCCACTGAATGGGTAATCTGAGGATGGGTGAAATGTTGGCTCCTCACGGATGAAGAAAAAGTTATTTGTACAACGCAATTTATCCGTACCGGCTCATCTTTTGTGGTTCCGTCGTGCAAACGGGCCTTAAGTAAAAGAGGAAAGAAAACAAAAAAAAGGATTCAGTTCAAAGTTAGAGTAAGACTGTGCCAATTTTTTTGAGGAAGGAACCTGAGGTCGAATTATAAGAGCTGGCAATCAACTCCAGCTTCCGTGGCAGTTTAAACTTCAAAGCAAACTTGGACATACAAACTTTCAAGGTGAGAAATCAGCGTCCTATTCGCTCCTTGGAACAAAACGAATTGTTCTATGCTGTTAGCACGCTATGCGACCAAATTTACTTCTAAAGATAAGCCCATATTACTTTATGAGGCAAGGTATTTTAATTGTCAGTACCAGTAAACGGGTCCACTCCATCTCCTGTATTAGTCTGTTGAGATGTATACGATGGTCTGTAGCTACCACCACCTGTAATACAAGAAAAAATAACAGCATTTAAACCAGCCAAGTATTGATGTGCTTCCCAGATTGGCCAAACAAATCACAAGTTTCATCAGACATGTTTTTAAATTTGTCTGAAAAACGTTGCGCTATTTCAGTTCTAGAAGTGGAAGCAAGTGTCAACGACTGCTGCTGGTCAATCATCATTCTGCGAAACAACAAATAGCTGGGAGGTAAAACTAGATGGCAATATCTACGGTGTGTTAGCAGTGAAAGAGGTAACTAATGTTGAAGATTTTCGTAAACTACTTTGCTTGATACCGTGTTGAGACAGCAAGGAGAATTTACAAGCGACATTTAACGTTTGGATTTGGTTGTGCACCTGTAAAAGGATCAACACTTCCTCCTCCCATGCTGGTATCAGACACTGGCTGGGATGGCCCAGTGGGTGGAATATAGCGTCCAGCTCCTAAAATACAACATGAAAACCATTCCAAATACAGTTCACAAGCTATACCTCAACCCCCCAAAAATAACAGCATCCTTGGCAGTCCAATTCAATTGCAGGTATTCAAAATAACCCACAAGCAATATTAGCCTGGCTAATATTATAAATAACAGTCCTAGGTCTATGAAATCATATGAGATGCTTTACGGTGTTCCGGAAACTTACACTCTGATTGCTGAACAGTTCACAGTTGTGTGAGAATGCCTGTGTGTTCACCAGTTTCACTTTCCCCCGCTCTCTAGACCTTTTGCATGATTCCCCATCCTTACCACCGTTGAAGATATTTACTTCAAGCTGTGATTGGCTAACTAATGACGATGACTTTTTCCTAGACTGCTATCATTCTCTTCCTTTACCTAGCGCCAAGCCGATACAGAAATGTGAAGCGAAAGAGCAACGATCACGAGGCGAGAAGTTCGAGCAAAGAAAGAAGGAAAAAGAATCAGGCGTTTGATATTATTTAACTATCACTTCATACTGCACCACTCACCGGTAAACGGATCAGCAGCTGACGGTGCCTGTTGTCCTATTGTAACACCTTTAGTGTTCTTCTGGATGAAGTCAACAACTTGATCCAAGAACATCTGACTGAGATCATTGCGCTCTAGAAACTGGTGTGCAGCCATCCACGGATCATCTACAAGACGCCCAAAGACAACTGAGTGATTAAGGTGATAAACGAGATAACGTAAGTCTACTTTATGTCAAAGCGCTTTTTTTTTCAAGTTACGCTTTTTTCCCACATACCGCCTGTCGAGGGACGGACCATTATTTTTTTGAAGGGGTGGTAGGTTGGGCAATTTTCTGAGGTATGATTTTTTTTCTCACTTTTAGGTTGTCAATGATTTTTTTGGGTGGGCAATAGCTTGTGCAAGAATTCTTTCAAAATCAAAAATAGGAACTTGTTACTGGAAAGCGCTTGCTCGACTTTTTCCCCATGGCTCCCCTTGCACGATTTTCTTTCAGCAGTTTTTGCCCTGCAAGAACTTTTTTTTTTGGAAATTGCCCAACCCCCAACCCCCACCTCCTCCACACACCTCGAAAAATAATTGCCCGTCCCTAATGAGACTAGATTACGTACCAGTTAGATTGTAAGGCAGCTTCATACGAGGACGGCCTTCTTGAATTTCAACATCAAACACGAAGTCATACTCCTAGGAGACAAAACAAATAGACGATATATTACCAGTTTTTAAATAAATTTATAAGAAGACTTCTCAGCACTAACAAATGTAATTGTGAACTTGAGAGGATGAGGAAATTACCTGCACCTATGAATTGCGAGATACTCTTATGGTTGCAAAACTACTTTACACAAGAGTGAAGGTGAGAAATTGAGAGTTGTTAGCGGACATACCTTCCCATTGTACATTGTTTTGTTGGTTTGTCTTGCAGCACCTTCTGTTCCCGCTGATCCTACTACTTCACCAACCTGTAACAAGAGAACAGATATGAAGGAACGTCAGTAAAGCAATGACTACGCCTTCCATGAACATTCTTTTGGCGCATCATGCCATCATTCACTTTGGGAAAGGAACACTCTGTGACATGTTTGTTTGGTTAGTCTTTGGTTGTTGTTTTCCTGTTGCAGTTATCAGCCTCTGGTTCTACTAAGCATAGTTACTAACTATGAACTAAGTAATCAATTGCTTGCACCATAAAAATTGTTACCTTATCCCATCTTGTTTCCATGCCATTCCACTGCAAAAACAAGCAAGACTTCATCATTAGAAGCTGATTTGCATTTAGCATCATAGGCACGCAATGCGTGCAAAAGGATAACAAGTTTTGAAAGCCGTAAAAAAAATACCGTTAAACAATCGACTACAGGTTGAGGTTTATCCTGTTGTAGTCAACACAAGGGCAAAGTAGCACGCGTACGTGAAGTGGAAATCACACAAAAATTGTTCTCCAAACTGATAAGTATTAAAGGACTAAATTATCACCTGGTGGCATTCAATTATGTTTCCTCTTCTTATGAGCTTTGTTTGAGCACTTCTATCACCTGGGTAAAGAATTAATGTCAGTGACACCTAAACTGAAGCCTTTAAAATCTTGTGATCAATTTATATTTCAATTTTGGTTCGTAGTACCAAGTTGCAGGTGGTAAGAAAAAGGAAAGGGTATAGATGGTCAGGAATTAAAGGAGGCACTTAACATTGTTTTCTGTGAGCATAACTAGGTTAGGAACATTGCCACCTCCCCCTGGAGGGGATCCTCAGCTACTGCAGCTCACCACCCAGCATGGCTTCACCAGCCTTTTGTCACTATGTGTATTGGAGTCCTTGTTTGTGTTCTGATCTGCATGATGGTTGTTTTTTGTTTCTAAGTTGCTACTGTGCTGTACACTGTATTTTGCAGTACCTGGTCTAAGAAGAGCTTCTGGACCGGGAAGATCCTCTAGTTTGACATCACCCAACTGACCACTAAAAAAACAGACAAGCACAAAACAAACAAAAAGATTGGATGCATGCTCTCATTTGAACCCATAATATGGGAGATGTATGCGGGTGGTCACAAGTCAGTGATACAGCTGCTGTATAATTAGACCAGTGAGCCATGTGTCACCATGTGTCCGTAAGCAGGCAAGATGAACTGAATCCTGTACTATGACTGGCTACTCGAGCGGGCAAGTTGAAGCTATCTTGCCCGCTCCAGATTACCCGCTGTATCCCACAAGAAAATAGTGTTCTTTTTCCAGTTAATAAATCCTCTATTAACCAAGCTTGTTAGGTCAAGATGGCTAGATATTGGCCTTGTTCTTTTTTGAGGGTTTATGAACCTTGATGCTGACTCAGTCCATAAACACGCAGAAAAAGAACTTGGCCAATATCAGGCCATCTCAAATTCATGCTTGGTCAATAACCCATATATATTGAAATGCAATGGTTAATGACCATGTACCTGGCAGCCTCAGCTGGAATAGCATGACTTGCAACTTCAGCATCAAATAGCTGCAGGAAGAGACAAATTGGGAATCAACTATTCTGTTAAATTATTTGATCTTTTTCTTTTAATGCTACTTAACAAAACAATCTGAATAGAAAGCAAATGACCGATACCAAACTGACCTTTAACTCTTCTTCTGATGCAAATCTCTCTTCAGAAGCAGTGAAAACACGTGCAATACCATCACTAGAAAAAAGAACAAATATATCATTATCATCTTTTCATAATGAAAACAAACGGCTGTAGTAACCTGTGTGCAAAGAGACACACTGTGTACTACAGGAGCTTGTGTTAAGAGTTTGTGATTTGATAAACAAAAAAAATATTAAACCATTCAAATCTGTAAGAAAATCACAATGAAATAATTATATGAAATAAGAAAGATGCATGCAACATATGCATAATTATATGTACATTATTACAAACTCTTGAATCAAACTGACCTTGAACCAGCTACAATGTCTCCATTACTTAAACATGTAACACACCAGACTGACTGGGCAGGGAGTGTGATTGTCTGAGAGCATTCTCCTCCTGATAACAGTGAAAAATTTACAGTTTATAGATAAGCGATGTTGCACAAACAATAGATTAATGGATTAATAAAACTTAATATTACAAATTTTGAAGTTCTGTTCAAGAGGTAAACTGTATAAATTATTTATTAAATGCAATGTCTGAAAGGAGTTACATACCCTTCCATATTCGCAGTGACCTGTCTTCTCCAACAGAGACAAAACTGCCACAGTCATCAGGCAGAGCTGCAATACTGTAGATAAAAACAAGTATGACACAAAATTTAATTTTTTTTATTGACTCCAATAAAATCCATTTCCACAGATTGAGATTAAGGTGAACATACTATTAATTTCAATTACATGACCAAATGTGTAGTTGTCAGAGGTACAAGTACTTCACAATGCTCCCTTACCTTTCTCTAGATTTTGCTAATGGTGGATCAAGATAAGATTAGTTAAAGACAATTAAACGCCAGCTGATAACTAGGTCTGAGACTCACCTGTAGATAAAGCTTGTATGTCCCGTGTACACTTGGAGACATTCACCTGTGCACATCCATCTTCTGATGGTGCTGATCAGAGAAAACAAATCATCACACAATGTAAGTTTACACTGATAGTTCACAATAGGAGTGCTACATGTACTTAACTTGTAAAATCTAAGCCTGCTTCCAACTTTTAAGCCTACATGGATGAAACTCTAGTGTTGGAATATTCTCATGAAAGTTCTTGTACTACACGACTGCGTAATTTGCCTGGCAAGATTTCTTTTTTCAGTAGAGCAGAATCTCTTTACAACAGCCACCCTTGGGCAGAATTAACAGACCATTGTAAGGTGGCGGCCATTGAAGGGAGGTTTAAATGTGAGTAAAATGGTGTAGTCGAGACAAAAAGTCCTAGCCATCGTGAAGAGGGAGTCATTAGTGGAGGTTTGACTGTCTTCTGAGTGTGACAATCTCAGGCATTTGAAAACAAGAATCAGTGAGATTACATTGAATACCTATCATTAGAACAGGACAAAAACTCCAGAGCTGAGAGCACAGCTAGACCTCTGACACAGTCACTGTGACCAGTAAAGGTCATTTGACATGCTCCGGCCTTCCACATCTTGATTGTCCTGTCAGCTGAACCTGGAAAATAGGAAAAAAGAACATGCACCAGCCAGTAATGAATGTGCTGCATTAATTATTTAATAAATTATTGTTATCTATTAAAATAAGTCTAGTTGCTTACTTAATTTTCAAACTGTGTTTCAAAATACACATCACAGATAACAAACAAAAATAATTACAATACACCAGAATAGGAAACAGGAAACAGGTCAAAACAAAAAAATAGACACAAGGAAAAAACAAAGAGAACTTTAAGTTTGACAGTGGTCATTTCAAGTACCATTTAAAGGTAGTGAAAGTCATGTTTGCTTCAATCTAAAGTTTTCAACACAACCCCGGAATGGTCAATGTTATTTTGAGAGTTCATTTTGAACTGTTACATACATGTAAGTCTGTCTGCTGATAGCAGGAATCAATTCACAACAAGACTTGTAGCAGGTCAGTCATTTTCTCATAAATACTACTAATAATATATGCGAATACATGGTCCAAAATGCCTTAAACTACCTGTGAGCATAAGTCCGTGGTCTGGCATCAGTTGGACAGCCCATACAGCTGCCTCATGACCTTGTAATTTCATCATACATTTGCTTCCAATCCACACACACGCAGTGCTGCAATAAGAGATATTTAGTAACCATTATAATATAGATAGGACCCTGCACATGCTCTGATTAGTCAAAAACCCATGTTTTATCAGAGTATAAAACATAGAAAAAGAGTGTTTTATTGTTTTTCACCCCATTACCACATTACACTCTGGACATTTGAGAACCCTTGAGAAATGTAGAAAACACGAGCCGCAGGCGAGTGTTTTCTACATTTCCCTTGTGTTCTCAAATGCCCCTCATGTTTTATCACAGTGTACTACATGGCTTAGGCTTCTTTATTTGTTAATCCAAAAATATTATCAAAAACTAGCCACATAAGACACAGGAATGATTTAATTGGTGCGATGTCTTACTGATTTTACCGACTTAATAAATCAGATGTAGATGAATGAATCTAGGGCGAGTCTCATCTCACTCTCGTGATTACAGTGTAGTATTTCATCTATTATTTTGTCCCCTGCAACGGCTACAAAAGCCTGATTGCAAGGTAATGCTTGTCCCTTCTCATTCCGAAAGTGGAGAATGAATCAATAGAATATAACAAGTAAACAACATATTCTCCCAAGAAGCAAAAAAGTGAAAATGTGAAATATGATTAATGAGAACTGGCATGTTTGATATAGAGAACATGGCTGGCTTACTTGTCCCAAGATCCTGAAAGGAGTGTTCCAAATTTTCCAGCTATTAAACTACAGACAGCTCCAGTATGACCCTCCAGTCTGTGGAGAGGCTCTATGTAAGAAAAACAGTTTAAAACACAGAAAACCTGACAGTTTAAATATGCCTAACACAAACATGCTCAACAGTGAGTTTTGTGCAGCTTAGTTGTGGCCTGGGATTTCAGCTAAAGCACTGTTTTAGATGTTAATGGTTCTATTGGCCACATTGACTAGAGAATTGGCTGCTAAACCTGTTTTAGAATACAGTTGTTCTTGAAGCTTGTCGGTAAAGTCTGCATACAAGCCAAGTGGCCTGTCAGGCTAGAACTTATCCCAGTTTCTGTAACATGAAGTGACTAGGAATATTTCTACTCCCCCTGGATGGGATGCTACCCCTTTGCAGGGTTACCCCCGGCATTAAATTTGCTGGTACCCATTTATACAACTGGGTGAAGAGAGGCACTGTGAGAGTAAAGTGTCTTGCCCAAGAACACAACACAATGCCCCCAGCCAGGGCTTGAAACCCGGGGGAGAGGGGGGGCACTGCCATATATGGGCTATATAAGTAGGTGCTGCTGTGAAGGGTATGGTTTTCAAGTAGTTTACTCTAGGATAGGGTATATAAATCAGAGCATTTGGGTCTAGAATAGGGTATAGTTTTTCACAAAACTGACTAGTTGGTTGAAGATTTTATCTAAACTAAGGAAACCAGGAATTGCCACTCAAAAATATACAAGAATCAAATCGGCAAGTTTAAATTTACGCAAATCAGCCTCAACAGAGTCGAGAGATTGGGGGATTTGGGGAGTTTACTCTAGTATAGGGTAGCAAAATTCAGCCGAATTAGCTCTCGTATGGGTTCCAGGGTCCCAGCGGCACATCCCCACCCAGAAATTCCCAAAGTATCCCCCCCCCCTTGGGGCTTGAACCCGGACTACTCGATCCACAGTCAAGCGCACTAACCATGAGGCTACGGTGCCTCATGCAAGTCTTCTGTTTAGTTGTGGATTATATTCCTTAACTTACCAAGAGAATCCAGTGTCCAAACAAGAATAACATTGTCATGCCCACCAGTCACTACAAGACCTGAAAGACACAGAATTTCAGGTACTTAAAAAACTCTACCTATATAATCATTGACAAATATTGGCTTTTATTATTTAGACACGAGTTTTTCACTGGAAAACAAACCACTTATAAAATCATATGAAACTGCATCCCGCACCCAAGTGGCATATTGTCCATATCCTGACTAGTGAGGATATTGATGATGACATTACCTGCTTTTACGGCTGTTTGTGCTGTCAGTTTGACTATTAGTAAATAATATAAAGTAAATTACACAGTGGCTTGATAATACAGTGTATGACTTTTATTTTCTCATGTTAAAAACAATATTTTATGAACAAGTGCAGCAAGTGAGTAAAATATTGTTTTTTGAACAAAGATATTTTTGGCTAACTCCAAAATTAACTATGAACACAATTACTCCAATTGAAATCTCACCCAAAAGAAAACTGACTGTTGTTTATATGATTTGTAAGGATGGGCAGTACATGATTCTACTGTATGAAAGGACCTGTTTTATTATAATTACTCAAAATGTGTTACCCAGTCTTTTATCAGGATCGATTAAATGTTATTAAAATTCCAAGTTTACACATGACAAAGTTTTGTAAAGAAATCACAACCTATTGTTTAGATGTACACATTATATTATTCATTAATTAAAACTAGCCTATCAGTTTCTCTTCCAGTGCCAACTGACTAAACTGGCTGAAAGCTTCCAGGGGCTTTAGCAATTCCCATAATATTTAGGGTATAGGATTTAGCCATATTTTTGTCGAGTCATGAATGAACGTTCAGAAAAAGGTTGAATCTGTCCAGGCTTTAATCACTTGCATTTAGGCAGAATCTAAAGAGATTAATTTATGTTTCATTTGGAACATAGAGAACATACCATGTGGATATTTGTCTGTCGGAGGAATTGTGCATACGGCAGAAATGAAGTTATTGTGTCCACTGAGAACATGGCGCTCTTCAAAGTCAAGGGTTCCTTCACTAGGAACCCAAAGACGAGCAGTCCTATCTCGTGAAGCTGTTAAGATTCCTCCTTCAGGAAAAACTGCAGGACAAACTGCTCTTACGTCTAGTTCATGACCACGCAGAACACTTCTAAGTTTATAGGATGACATTTTTGTTTTCTCCTTTTCAAACCTCCACAATACGTGACAGTTTGCGCACAGTACATGAAGTAGACATAAAACCACTGACCCACGTGTTTCGAGGAAAGGTTACAGACAGGTAACAAAATCTAGAGGGGATGAGAGGGACTGGAAAAATTACGAAAGATTGAAAGTTAGTCGTCCATCCAGAACCTGTAGACAAACTTGTGGACAAAACTGTGCCGTAATGTGTAGTGTAGTAAACTTACAATTATTCATATCTGACAGGCCGTCCTTCTACCTTGGATGGAAAAAAAAATATATGACTACTGTTGAATTTCTTAAAAAAAAATTGAAAGTAACACTTCTGCCCTTGATTGGACGCGAAATCGCGGATAAACTGAAGCAACCAAGCTCTCTCTCTCTCTCTCTCTCTCCTTTGCCACGAGAGAGACAAATATCGAGGTTGTGAAGCAACCGGAAGCGGAAAGAGTGCGGCGTAGTCCCTTTTGGGGGTGTGGGGTGAGGAGGCATGGATGTGTCCCCTTCAAAAAAAGCTCCGACAAAAAGAAATGGTGTTAATAAAAAAGAGAAAAGGGAAGAACCAAAAACTAAAGAGGATCAAGCGGAAGATAAGGTAGGGCTGTTTTATTTTCAGTACGGCTATGATCTTCTACGATGCTGTGGTTTTAGACCGTAACGCTAATTTCAAGAGAGAGCGCGGCAAACAAACATTCAACTAACGGTGTATTTATTTAAATTAAGCTAATATTTTGTTTAAAATGTGGAAAAGTTGTCGATTTACTTCAAGATTTGCAGACAAAACACCAGATTAACACTGATTGATATGCTACCACAGCCCAAAGCTAGGATGAATTAAAAGATTAGTCATGATTAGTCCGTTAATTCTCAGGCAACGAGAGAAAAAACGCAAAAAAAGCTTTAAAATCACTGTATAGTTAAGTGATCATTACATGTAAGTGGATGTTGCATGTTTGGATGCTGTTGGAATTGAATCGGTGTTCTAGTGGTCAAAGGTACCCGCCATCCTTCCCTACAATAGCTGATTCCCTTTGAAACCAAGGACGGTATTGAAATTGTTTTTTGACGTATTTTGCTCTCATTAATAAAGCAATCGTAATTTTGAGTGACGGCGAAGAATTTTGTAAACCTTATTTTCAAAACGACATTTGTTCTTGAGTAAATATAGAAACCGTCGTTGATCGACTGATGACAAAAACATGTTCATCAGATCATTTTTCATTGAGAATGTTTTCATAAAACAGCGGTTGTCCTATAACATTCAAATTTCAACATTTCAACAAACTCAAAATCTAATCGATTATAAACGCCACCGGACGTATTTTTCAAATTTTTTGTACACAATTTTAACAGACCGTGACAACATTAAGTATTGCTCAGCCATGCAGTTCATCGAATACAAAAGCTCGAAATGAAAAACGAATGAGACGAAACTACGAAAAGCTTTAATTGAACAATACCCTTTGGAAATTACATTAACAAAAGCCAGTCAAGCGGGAAAAATAACTTTAATAGCTCAAACAACACCGCTGTTTCGTGCAAATAACAATCTCAGCAAGGTCTCTAACGGTCTGACAAAATCGGTATAAAAACGCGTAACTGAACATGATAAATCATTTGCGACTTTGCTCGTAGAAGAATCATCTGCTCGCATAGCGAATGATATTCAAAATGAAACGCTCAAAATTACTGTTAACGAGCTCCGTAATTTTCATTCTCTTTACTTTGTATGTCAAGTACTCTTGTGCGAGGTCATATAAGGTAAAAAATGTTAATAATATTGTTTGATTTCATGTTACGAGCAGTGTAGTTAACATTTTTTTTTATCGCGAAATAGGAAATCCACCATTTGTTGACGGACGACGAAAGAGAGGAGATTTTTGGACATCCATTTGCAGAATATGGTAAGGGCTGTAACAGAAACATTGCTATTACATATGTGGGTTTAATGTACTGGACACCGTTTCCCAATTAAAACACTTTTTCAACCCTTGAATTCAAACAGTTCAGTCAGGGTACAGCTAGCAAATTCATTGAAAAATGTTCTCAGAAACTTAACTTTCTCCCTATAATTTTAACCAGAGTTATGTCTTTTCTAGCTTTCAAAAATTAGATAAATTTAGTGTATTGTTTTTCTGGCAACAATTTTTTCAAATCCACGAACAATCAGTCGGCTTATTTTCCCGCCTAAAACAGTTAAGCAGCATTCACAAGCAACTAACGGTCAGAACTGGTCAACCAATAATAGGACAGGAAAGCTGTACACGTGACTTTGCACATGATAATGAGAATTAAAACAGTCGTTGCGTAATCCAGGCTAACAAACCGTCAGCATTCCGTTACACGTAAACTTAGCATAAAATGTCTGAAGCAGCCGTCACTCGTCACGGTCTAACAGTCCACAACCACATGACGTCGACCATGGCCGTTAAATTTTTCACCTTCTTAAGTCAACCATGAAATTTCTGTAACACAAGAAATTTGAAATAAGGTATTCAAGCGTGTATCTAATGGTTGTCATACCATCAAAATAAGGGAAAAATGCAAATTCGTACAACATTACTCCGGCAGAAAACCGGAAAATGAGTGGAAATTACGCCACTACAATTGTTTGGAAAAAGAAATAATGAAGTCAATAAGTTTAGTAACGTTTTAAAAAGTAACAAAACAATGGAAAACGCTACTATACAGAGTTGTTCAGATCACCGGTAGAGTGCTGCTATAGGGTCCTATAGGTTTTAGGTATGATTACGTAACAGGTTCAAAATTCACCTTCAAGCCTCGTTTGGGCGAAATTTTCTCAAACGTCTGGCACCTTCATGTCATTTTCACTTGCAAATTCTTTTCATCTTTGCTGCTTTAAGAATTTGCTCATGATAAAATTTTATCTGCAATTTCAAAACGAGGTTTCCTAATTTTAACTAACTCTACATTTCTGTTGTTGTTTTTTCAATTTTTTTTACCCACAGTTCCAGAGTATGATGTATTGCATCCAGTCCAAGTTGACGCGAGAGGCAGTTTCATGTCACGTGATCTGGCTAATGGCAACGCTCGTCGCAAGAGAGATATCGGTAGCACTGGAGGTTTTAAAGAGCCCGTCTTTTTCAAGCTCTCCGCTTTTGGCCAAGATTTCCACCTAAATGTCACGATCAACGATGAGCTATTCTCGCCCAATTTTGAGATCGAGATTCGCAGCAACGGTTCCTCAGAATTCCATTATGAAATTGACCACTGCCATTACATTGGTCAACTGCTGCCTGCAGAAGGGAACGAGAACAAAGTGGCGGTCAGCAATTGCGATGGATTGGTAAGGAGTTTTGTTTTTGGAAATGTGTTCTCACAAAACACCCCTCTTGAAAAGCTGTATAGCTTAAAGTGGCTACAACTTGTAGTCCGTGTCATTCCTTTTTTCTTCTTTTTCCACAGAAAGGTTTAATTCGCACACCACAAGACGTTTTCGTGGTACATCCACTACCAGATCGTCTGAAACTGGGGAAGAACAACACCCGCGCCCACGTAATACACAGGAGGTCTTTATCGCCCATGCGTGTGCAGTCACTTGTAGAGGCTCTCGAAAAAGAGAAAAGATCTGACAGCTGGTGTGGAGTGGAAGGTATGAAAAAGAACTCACTTGAACCTTTGTTATTGGACCAAAATTTCCCGGATGTGTCGTTGAATAAATAAGATTTTGCTCTGGTCTTTGAGTTAACCGTGCTGTATATTTGCTCTAAAATAAGCAATCGGAGGAGACAAGCAGTTTTTTCCAACAACTAGAGCAAAAACAAAACATTGACTTCAGCATTTTTGACAGAAAAGGCAACCCTCTCGCACACTTTACATAGAAAATAGTACCCCTCCCACACACCTACAGTAAACAAACTGCGTCCTTTTCTTTAACCTTGGAATGATTATCCCTTAAAATTCTCGGATGAACTAGCCTGAAAAACGTACGCTGATGAGCGGAGCCTTCCCCCTTCAGGGGCATGAGAGAAAAATCTGTTACTCTTGGTGGTAAATGTTTTGGTTCATTTTGTTTTCTAGATGGATCAGCCGTTCAGCAGTCGGACGAAGGCGAGTCCCACTTGAATTTTGCTCGCTCGTCAGCCAACCAAAAGAGAACGATTGAGTCCATGATTGTGGTGGAGAAAATGATGACCAAGTTCTATGGTGTTGATCAAATCAAGAAATATGTGCCAACTATTGTCAACATGGTAAGATAGACGAACAATATAGGATGTCATTTAAGTTCTATTGGTAAATAACTGAGCTACTACGCGCGCTCTCATTGGTCAATAGGTGTGGTTAGATGAGAGTATGTAAACATAGGCTCGATTACCAGCCGCTGTTCGGGAAAGGAGCCCGCTCTCCTCCCCCGAACGTAGACCGGACACGAGAGAGCGGCGGAAATCAAGCCTAATGTAAACACGGTTGTGACGTTTTAGATTCGCGCGTATTTTTGAGAATTTTTTTATAAAAGCAATTGAGCACCTTTCCCATGTTTACGTAGCCTCATCTAAATACTCGGGGGAGCTGGGAGAATTCTCGAAAGTTATGCAAACCCGAGACGTATTCGAGGGTTTGCATAACTGTCTCGAACTCTCCCAACCCTCCTCGTGCTTAATTAGATGAGGCTATGTTAACATGGAAAAAGTGTTCTTCGCTTAATTATATGTATAGAAGCCACGAGAATGACAAATTAACTTTTGCTTGAAATTAATAAATTAATACGTGGCGCTAGTGATACTGGTTAAAGCAACATGTTAAAAATGTATGAAATGTATAGCACGGGTTGTTTTAATCCCTTTAGGCTCATGGAATTCTGGCAGATGCTTCTATTGGTGCAAATATCAGGTACATGATACACAAACTCTTGATCTTGGAGCAAGACATGGTAAGCTGCTAAGTCCAAGTTGAAGTCTACAAGGGGTCGTTTCATTGCGTTATTCTCTTGTTAGCAGCATAAATAAAATTCTTTATCGCTTAGCTCAGATCATACTACGGAAATCTGTGGAGCCATTCCGCTCCTCTGATAGCTGGAGCTTAACTATCATTTTTTTTTTTATGACATTTGATCCTCAGCTGCAGCAAGACCCCTTGAGAGGGAGGGAGTACATCCGTTAAGTTTGGATAGGGGTGTGCTGCGAAGGGTCTTTAACTCTGACACTAAAGCAAACGAAAATTGATACTCTATTTAAGGATCAAGAACATCTAAAAACCCTACCCTATCCCACGGCACATACCTATATAGCCCATATATGGGAGTACCCCCACCAAAGAGTAAGTCATAACGTAATTTTTTCTGTTTTGCATTTTCACACAGAGAGGCCTTGTGATCAGCCCGCATGCAGCCAGTACTCTGACAAGTTTCTGTAAATGGACAACAGGACAAAACATACAAGATGACAAGAATCCCCTTCACTTTGACCATGCAGCTCTAATCTCTAAGTAAGATATCTAAAGTCTGAATACGAGCCAAGTGGCCCATCAGGCCGGAGCTTGTCCAGGTTTCTGTAGCATTGAGCGACTAGTAATATTTCTACCCCCTAGATGGAATGGTAGTCCATCGCGGGGCTACTCCCAGCATTAAATTCGCCAGTACCCATTGGTGCACGTGGGTGGAGAAAGGTACTGTGAGGGTAAAGCATCTGGCCCAAAAACACAACACAATTTTCCCGGCCGGGGCTCGAACCCGGACCGGTCGATCCGGAGTCGAGAGCACTAACCATGAGGCCACCGCGCCTCAGTTATATGTGTGGTAAGGGTTAAAATTTAGACGGTTTGCAATCTGTTTTCCTCTTCAAAGGCACGAAGGTTGTGCGGGGCGAGATATCAAGACGAGAGGGGATTGGGACGAGGCAGCAGTGCGGTCCTAGTTAAGTTAAGACCGTTGACAACAGCCAACAGTCTAGATCTTTAGAATGAAGATGGGAGTTTTAAGAAAAAATTGAGCCTTTGATATCGCATAGGTTTTAGTGCATATTCCGGCAGATATAAATACAATTTTACATTTTTGCCAACCAAGTTAGTGAGCAAAATACTGCCATTACATAAAAATCAATATTGTTCTCCATCATCCCCGGGTTATTGGGAAGACTGTGCTTGAATAGAGACAAATGTTAGAAAGATGAGTATTGAAATATGAAAGAACTATATTGAACATGTCAGTGCTTCATCTTTACTCCCTTAAGTTTTGTTTTCCCGTCTGTCCCAATAGAAAATTCCTTTCTTTTCATTTTTCTTAAGCAACTTCAGTAATCCATACACGGTCTTTTACAGGTACAACTTTTGTAGAGACAAAAATGCAAGAGCGGAGGACTGCGGAGATATACTAGGTAAGTAGAACGCTGATTTGTGGGTACTCTGACGTAAAAAGTGAAGGTCTCGGCCTCGAATAGACGTCAGAGGCTTAGCTACCATATACTCAATTGGTAAAGGTAGAAAACAAAATAAATCTTGGAATTTGCAAATTTTCTTTGGCCATAGTTCGTTTAATTAGAGAGCCAGTTGACGAGCTAGAGGAGATTTTGGAATGGCGTTACAACTGGTAAGGCCATCATAGATTTTGCAAACGCTGGGCGAGGCAGGTGTTGGTCTCACTCTCATTCTCCTTTTTTTTAAAAAATATCGTTTGTATGGCTTCGAATAGACAGCTGATGGTCATCTGGATGAAGCCTTCTGTTTAAAATCGTTTAAAACCTATGGTTTCCTGTTAGTCTTCTTATAGCGGCCTATGGAACTGACTCGATGCTACAATTCTGGCCTTTTATTATATCAATAGCAAAATTACTTCATTATGATTGGCTGAGAGCAGGCCAATTTTTCGTTAATTCATAATTTGTACTGCAGTGCAAATTAACGCGCCCACATTCACAATTTTCTCAGTCATATAATAAATAAGTAATCGTATGAAAGCTCGAGCAATTAAGGATTTACACTACTCGTGATATTTGACAATTCTTTCAAATTAAACTCGCCTACAGGCTCGTGAAATTTTAAGAGAATTTTTCAAATATCACTCGCATTCATACGATTACCTATACTTATAACCACACAACAATTGCTTCACTTATCGTTTTCGCGGTTTTAGGGCTCGCAGACTTGAAGGGAATGTGTAAACAGGACACAAGTTGTACTCTGAACAAAGACACTGGATTGGGAACTGCGTTCACACTAGCTCATGAAACAGCTCATAAGTGAGTCACAATTCTCCAGATCAAGTGCTGTTTTATTTCTCACTAATTTTCAGACACACTCAATCAGTCAGTCAATCAGTCAATCAGTCAGTCAATCAGTCAATCAGTCA
>Ga0126339_10000894_pt1 | contig 18599 bp, 18 predicted proteins | sample OrbTmetagenome_2_FD_92532 | JGI IMG/M metagenome (GOLD analysis project Ga0126339, IMG submission 92532) | Coral microbial communities from Petempiche,Puerto Morelos, Mexico - Orbicella T R C metagenome | ecosystem: Host-associated > Invertebrates > Cnidaria > Coral | place: Petempiche,Puerto...
GCAAAGCTTGCAAAAGACCACAACAAATGGAGAGATTTTGTTTATACCCTATGCACCTCTAGGCACGAAGGGTAATGAGAGCAGATTATGTCAATGTTGGGAAACATCTACATTTTCCTTGGAAAGTGTTTTTGGATTGTCAATTTCTGAAGACTGTAAAATTACAAAAGAAAATTTTGGGGAGGATTAAAAAATAGTGCTCACCACTCAGATACAAGAGACTTCTAATCTTTGATTCCTTTAATCCAGTGTTGAAAATATATGTTGTTTCTAATTTTCAGTCAGGAGTCCCATCCAGTGATATGTTGATTGTTGTCCACCACTGAGTTAAAATTTTAAGTGATAAAATTAACAGTTAGGAAGTATGGCTAGCACGTCTGCAACTACTGTTACTTCACAACCTATTTGTGGACGTAAGTCAAATGAAAATGCTACAGATATCAATATAAAACAATTAAAAATAATGCATTCTTTTAATAGTAAGGGACAAACTTAGAGGAAAGAGAGTTATCTAAGTTGCCACCGTGCACAATGAATACTTTGTTTTACTGAGTGCAGTGTTATCTAGGAAAGTGTTTCTTTTCTCTTTTCAATTCAAGCAGCTACATGTGGGCTCTTTGACTGCAATGGCAGCTTTAAGCAGTGGCAGTAATGTTACAACCCCCGCAAGATAGTGAGCAGAATCAGATGCTATTATTCATTTATTAATTTGGGTGTAACTTCATGAATTTATGAGTATATGCATTATTTTCTTTAACATGGTCTGGGCAAATTACATGGACGAGTCAAATGCTCATGAAATTCAGCCTTCAACTTGGCCATAGTACTAATTCGAACATTCAAAGTCAACTCCACTTCAGTTTAGTGAAAGACCTAATATTAATGGTTCTGTAAAAGCTACAAAATCATCAATATTCGGGCTGGCACGATGCATGCATTGAGTAATAACTGTGCAAACACAACAGCGAGGCTCGCACTGACTGCACGGTAACTATTCCAATATGGCGTTGGGCTCGGTTACTATTCCAATGTGGCATCAGGCTTGGTTACTATTCCAACATGGTGTTGGGCTTAGGCACTCTTGTTCAGGCGGATTAATTATGAACAGTCTCTCCACCTGAGTGAGTGAGTGAGTGAGTGACACATTTGCATATCGGAGTCCCCGCAACAAACACTTTTCTGGGCTTTACGTATCCACGAGTTGAAAAATGAAATTATGACAAAAATGAATAAGTTCAACCTATATATGGAAGATACTCTGACTTTTAATCTTAGAGGTTGAAAACAGCCAGATCTAGCCACAATATTTCCAGGAGTGAGATATTAATTATACCTATCACTCTTTTAATCCATTGAATGAAGTACTGCTAAAAATGAAATTATTTTGACATAAAATGAATCTCAACCTAAATGGAAGATACTCTTAAGGGGGAGTTACACCAGAATGCCACGTCTTTGACGCATTTTTACTTTTTATCCTTATTGTTACCTCAAGATTTTATGCTATTCAAAAAAGCCATCATAGGTTTGTAGCATATAGCTCCATAAAAATCTCAGAACTTTTGGGTGATTTTTGGAGTATTTATGAAGAAAAAGGTGGAGGGGGAGTGGTTTTAAGGAAATGTGAGAAAAATAAAGATTTTAAGGTGATCAAAACTTGATTTTGGAGGTTAAAAATAAATGGACGAACACCAAACAGTCCGCCCTCAAACTGACGTGCACCCACTCTGTAGTGGACTATCTGAGTGTTTGGGTATGTCTTGCCTCCAAAAGAGCTTACTCGTGCACTAGTTCTCAGGAGCACACCCCCCTGTCGCTGGCAGTCAGTGCAAGCATGCCAGGATCCGAACAATAGTATTATTACCCACAACCCACTGCACGGTTTCTGACACTGCACTGCATGATCCTGCGGACAAGTAGACGGAATTCAAAATTAACTTTGTGTTGTACTTGTAGCAACCCTTTTTTGCTGTTAAGTAGTATCGGTCAGGTTGCTAAAAGGTTTCACTAACGGCCACAGACCTGGCATAGTCCAAAATTAAGCCATTATTGCCTACCGCCAGTTAATGACTCCAGAAAAGAAGATGCTGAGAAAAGAAGTGGATGAGGAAAACTCTGCTGACCCAGCTGTGGCTACCGTTTGTCACATCCAGTTTGTCACATCTGGGTTTGTAGTGTCACGTGACATTTCCCCAGGGTATCGCACGTGGGACGTTTTTGAAGGGAGCGAGTTTTTGTTTTTGCAGTTTGGACCGTATTACCAAACAGTTCTTCAACGTGCCTTACACGGTTCTTTGGAATTGTACGTTTTATTGTACCCCCTTTGGTACGTTGATATTAAAGACCAGCTTACGGAAGCTACACCAGCAGACTTCGCTCGGATTCCGAGGCAACGGCTTATTGGAAAGATTGTTGCCAATATACAAGCTAACGTACTTCACAAATTGTTGGATTGTAATGAGTTGACTGTAATCCACAAATTATTGGATTGTAATGAGTTGATTGTAATCCACAAGTAATCATTATTGGATTGTAATGACACAACTGTAGCCCACAAATTATTGCACTGTAATGAGATGACTGTAACCCGCAAATTATTGGATCGTAACGAGTTGATTGTAACCCACAAATAATTATTGAATTATAATGAGTTGATTGTAAACCACAATATTGGATTGTAATGAGTTGATTGTAATCCACAAATTATTGGATTGTAATGAGTTGATTGTAACCCACAAATTATTGGATTGTAATTAGATGATTGTAACCCACAAATTATTGGATTGTAATGAGTTAATTGTAACCCACAAATTATTGGATTGTAATGAGTTGATTGTAACCCACAAATTATTGGATTCTAATTACATGATTGTAACCCACAAATTATTGGATTGTAATGAGTTGATTGTAACCCACAAATTTTTGGATTGTAGTTAGGTGATTGTAACCCACAAACTATTGGATTGTAATGAGTTGATTGTAACCCACAAATTATTGGATTGTAATGAGTTGATTGTAACCCACACATTATTGGATTGTGATTGGATGATTGTAACCCAAATTATTGGATAGTAATGAGTTGATTGTAACCCACAAATTATTGGATTGCAATGACACAATTGTACCCCACAAATTATTGGATTGTAATGAGCTGATTGTCACTCACAGCCTGTTGGATTGTAACGAGATGATTGTAACCCACAAATTGTTGAGTTGTCATCAGATGATTGTAACACACAAATTACTGGATTGTACTCAGTTGATTGTAACCCACAAATTACTGGATTGTAATGAGTTGATTGTAACCCAGAAATTATTGGATTATAAAGAGACGATGGTAACCCACATATTATTAGATTGTAATGGGTAGATTGTAGCCCACAAATTATGGGATTGTAATGAGGTGAACTGTGAGTAGTGACCACAAATATGTGCACTAAATGTAACCTGCATATTATCTGTAGATTGGAATGTTTACATTCAGTGGTCACTTGCAAATTAATGACCAATAATCATTGGATTATACCTGAGATGATTGTGACACACAAATTAACCTATTGTGAAGGAGTATAATCAACGGCTCATACTGGTACTTGAAATCCACAAATAAATGGCCCTCATTAATTTATATGAGATGCATGATTGCTGGATAAGAAATATTGCGACGGGTTGCTTGTACCTATCAACCCGTGTATTTCTTTTGGGTAAAAATGACTTAGAAATGATAGATGATCAAACGCCGCCGTACATACCTAAAAGAACAAACGTTAAATACCTTTAACCGCACGATACTAACCTTTAAAATGAGCTAAACCAAACTGTTTGACAAGGGTCTGGTAATTGGAGGTTAAGCATCTGAGATTAGAGAGTTGATAAATTTGAAGCTGAAGGCTGAGGCTGATAACACTAACCGAGACCTTGATTATTTCGGATATCACAAAAACCAAATCTCATGTTTTATTATACATTGTTTCAAAGAAAATAGTGACAAACACATTATCACACCGAACACAGTTTATTATGGACAAGCCATGTTCTTATGTGAACTGTTTACTTGACATTGCCCCTGGAAATCATGCATTGTGTGTGCAACCTACGGATTATTCACTAATCTGCTAGCAGATTAGTGAATAATCCGTAGGTTGCGCAGTTTCCCAGAATTAACTGTAGGCTTTTAGCCAATGAGAAGACAGATGGTGACTGCAATGTATAATAAATAAAGTGATTTATTTATTTTTATTTAGGTTCACATCAGTAAAGACTCCAGCTTCCCTGATCAATGTAGTGTATATGGCCCTAGTGATCCCGCCGATGAGTCCTTTAGACAGAAATGCGACCACCCCCATACCGATCGCTGTGGTCAGTGCAATGCCCTCAATGAGCTCCTGGATGATATTGAGAACGCCATTCAGTGAGCTAATTACACTTCGCATGAAGATCGAGACGAGGCCCTGTACCTCTATCAGCATGCCAGAGATGCTTTACACCTGTGGAAATGCCATCAGATACAAACTGTCAGGTAGGACCTAGCCCAATTGGATATTTTAGATCACCTAGATGAAAAAACATGCCTCATAACCAATGACTGGGCAATGAAATTTTTACTGCAACACTACAGGGAGACACAGAGCAACTGGTTTGGCAAGTGTGGGATATCATGGCACATCAGTGTGGTAGTATGGTGAGTCAATGGCCAGTTCTAAACAGACGTTTGTGCACATATTACAATCATGCAATCAGGGAAGTTCCACTGTCATTCTTCTTCTGGAACATGTTTTGCGGACACTGAAGACTGACAATCCTGAGATCCAGTACGGATACTTTCGACAAGACAATGCCGGATACTATCACAGTGCAAAAACTATTGTCGCTTTACCTGCCATCCAGTTGTCATCTGGTGTTTCTGTCCTTGCAGTAGAGTTTTCAGACCCCCCAGGGACGCAATTTCCATTCAAAGATGAGAAAGCTTATCAAGCAGGTTTTATTTTTCAAAATCGAACCCTGTTTGGCTATCATTGACCTTTTGTGATGGTAACTTCAAAGCATCTGGTAAACCTACAAAGTCGTGTGTAGGAACAAGTAAAGAAAGCCTAGTTGAGGTCAAGGAGACTCGTGACGAACAAGAAGCAGCAAAAAAGGCAATATACAGCTGCCCAAAAGACGGCTGCACTCATACATTTTAGTGGCATTCAGCATTGGAAAGGCATTTATCATTTGAGAAATGCACAAAATCCGTGGAAAGAGGAACGATGCTTGACTGAGCCAAAAAACAGTACACAGCAAGAGTTTTGGAGGGAGTGGGTAAGATACCAGCTTAACTAGCATTTCCGTGAGCACGACTAAAACAACAGGATTAAAAGAAGGCTGGGCATTAAAGCAAGTAAAAAAGCCATATTGTTTTAACGAGAAGCAGAAATCCTTCTTAGTCTCCAAATTCAACATCAGACAGGAAACTGGACGCAAAATTGATCCTCAAATCATTGCTAGAGAAATGCGCCAAGTGAGGGATGCACATGGCGAGCGCCTGTTCTCTAATTCTCTAACGCCGGGCCAGGTTTCTTCATTTTTTTCAAGGCTTGCTGCAAAGATCCGAAAGCAACCAGTGGGAGAACCATTGGATGAAAACGACCTGGCGACCGTGACAGAAGAGGAAAACTTCATCACTGCTAGAGAGTCTGTTTTGGCTGCACTTTAGCTGGTCCACCCAAGTATTTGTGATCAGCAAAATGTGTGTGAAATGGTCGAAGGCAGGTTCCCTTGCAAAGCAGAAAGTGGAGCAGCTTCAGTTCTTATGCAGTGAACTTGGTCTAGATGTTCCACGTCCACCAGTAAGAAGGAAAGCTCCATTTGTGACCCTGCTGCAAGAAATGGTGCAAAAATGTGGTTGTATGGACTAATATTGATTTTTTCCCATTCCATTAACTAAATAATGTCCAGTGGGGCTATTTGGGGCTAGTATGGAAACAGTGATTTTGAAGCTTAATGATATAATTTTGGTTGTTATTGTTTACACCCAACACTCTTTGTAGCTAGAGCAGAAAAACCAGGTGGGAGTTAACCCTGCTTGTGCCTGCCTCTTTAAATCTCCTACCTAAGTAGGCTCGATTTCCACTGCTCTTTCAAGCCCAGTCTATGTTCCTCCGGAAGGGGAGGAAAGGAATGTGGGCTCCTTTCGTGAACAGCAGCACTAGGTATTGCGTGAATCACAAGGATTTTATAACAGAACAATGGAAAAGGCTAAGGTCAAAGTAAACAGTATACATCAGGAACAGGAAACATCATTGTTTGAAAATCAAAGCTGTTGTTTATTTTAACTGCCTATGTCACATAACTCTTTCTATTGATTTGTCCGTTGCTTGCCTGACAAATGAGGAAGTTTCTACCAATAAAATAATGAGAAGAGAATTGCACTTGAGTGGGTATGTATGTGCATAACTTCTTACAAAAGTTAATGCCTAGAAAATATGAGTCCTGAATGCCTTAGAGCAAATGTTTTATAATTTAGTATATTTTAACTGAATTAAACCGTGATATTTATCATTTCGTATCAGTATTATTATCATTATTATTATTATTATTATTATTATCATTATTATTATTCGCACAATGTCAGGGTCATTGTTGGACATGATTTAAATATGGCATGACCAAACTTAGTTTATAATATCTTACTCTCGTTCAAATTTAAATCACAGCAATTTAAGCATGCTATTGGTATGACTAAAATGATTTTAATGGTAATATCGAATTAAGAGTCTACAAATGTAGAAGTTAAAGGTAAAGCTCGATACGATCATTTCAAAAATTCCCATTGCATTGCACAAGTTGTTTACCACAGCTTTGACATGGCTTTACTGATTCTTACGCAGCAAGTAGCGAAAGACTTTCAAAAGTGCCATTTAATTAATATAATACTGTTGATGATAGTAGTCAGTCCGAAATGTAGGATCTTCTTGTTTTCTCTGTACCTGATGATTTTGTTTTGATGCCACATGTGGATATGACATGACACGACACTTGACCTTTCCGTATTTTCAACATTGTTAGTGTTTGATCGTTGCTGCTAAATATCGATAATTGGAATTGATGTTCAGCTTTAAAAAACAACTTACTAGTAAACCGTTGCAAAGCTGTTTGCAGCATACGGTTTTTATGGTTGAACAAAAAAATCCTTAACTTTGGCGACATGGGTTTACTTGTGTTAGCGTGGCTATGACACGACACTTCACCTTTCCATATTTTGACCATCATTAGTGTTTTCTCGTCGCTAGATAAAAGATGTCGATAATTTGAATTTATGTTATAATTTGAATTTATAAAACAATAAAAGGGCTTTGCAAAGATATATTTTTTCTTAAATTTTTCATGTATCAAGGTACAAAAATCGCCTTCAAAAATGCCCCATTATTCGTGTTTTTTCAAAGCGCAAAAACTAGCAATCTTTGAGCGCTTTTAATCTGAAGTGAAAGTGCTCTTCTTGGCGATATTTTTCCAGATTTCTGTTGCAGTTGTGATACCAAAAATACACACAAAAGATAAATTAAGTACACCGAGTGGTTTTTCTCTGAGAGCGATGTGAATATGCACAAGTTTTCAGCTGAATTTAATGGCAGCCGCAGGGGAAAACCGCAATTCTAATTTTGTTGGATTTCTCAAAATCAAAAACTCTCTGGCAAGTTTTAGTCTTATTTTCGAAAATAGTTCACCAAAGGGTTTCTCTTGGCAAAACATGAAGAAATTTGTAATTTCAGTTTTGAAAAAAAATTCTCGATATTTACAGTCCCATCGCCTTAATCCAACTTCACAACCATTACCAATTTCCAGCCATAACCAAAGACTCACAAGAACCTCCAACACAGGTGAAACTACTACTAAGGTCCCTCCACACTGCAGAAAATGCCACCCTCCTTTCATGGACACAAAAGATCCAACGGTTCACAGGTTAAATGTAATTTTTGTGCCAACAATGTCTGCACAGTAAATTCAGGCAATAGTTTGTCGATATGCAACTGTTCCTGGCACAGGGAAAACCACACACAGTAACACTCCACCAGCGCCAACATACCAAATAACTGTAACCACAAACCAGCATGTGGATGTGAATGAGTGGCTCTTGCCTCCAAATATTTGCCTATCAAAAATCTCAGGGAGTCTGATTGGAAGTAATGCCTGTACAGGCATAGCTATGCTAACTGTATGCCATTTTCTTGAAGGTAAATTTTCATTCCTTAACAACTTCAAGATCTTACGAAGGTAATTCCTCTCTACAGCCAGCTAATTCTCAGAGGAAACCATATTTACAGCTTGTTTCATGTGCCTGTGCAACAACCAAACCTGGAAGTCAAGGAGGTCCCTCAGTACAACAAAGAATTTCAGAAAATTGAACTAATTGCAGACTTGGGTTTTTTCACTGTCAAAGACCTTGAATCTTATCTTACAAGCTACCATTGCCAGCATCAAACATTTGCTGCAGTCCTGATTGTACCCCCAGACAAGACGATGGTGTTATGCTTCAGAAATGCAAGTATTTGCCTCTTTGAAAGTCACAGACATGGCCACTAAGGAGGCATTATAGCCTCAAGCTCTTCAGGAAATGCCCTCAATTTTGTGTGATACGTAGAAAGGATGGCAGTGAGAGACTTGGAAACACAGTTGCAGGGATCAAACATAGCTGTACTAGGTCTAAAGTAAACTCTGAAAACTTTACTTTAGACCTAACACAGCTATGTTACTCTGAAAACTTGAATACTATAATTGTTCTACATTTTCCAAGTAAGTTGCTCAGCAGGTGTTTTATTTATTTGGTGAAATAATTTGCAAAAATCATGGCTTAAGGCATACAAGTGAACATGTACGCTGGTTAAATTATTTCAAGTGCTGTATTCAGCTTAATATAAATTAAATGTTTTCTTCTCTATGCAAGCAACTATGTAGAGATTTTAGTCAAAATAAAGCAGTCGTAAAGCTCTTGTGATTAGCTGCTAACCTATAAGCTTAATATTTTCGATAAAAACAACTATCATTTCGCACGATGGACCTAAAGTACTACAAGTGTACTAAACAGTACTGTGGGGAGTTCAAGAACTGCACTGAAGAACCGAAACATACAAGATCGAGACATGCCATTTTCGACCGCAAATACATTTAAACAAATCTTTGCAGTGAAAAGCACGCATTTTTTCCAGTTAAGGAACTTGCATAGCTCGGAAAAGGGAAAAATAAATTATTTGCTAGACATATTTGAGTTGGGGAAACATACCATAACAAAGTTTTTTTCAATTTTCTGCCGGAACACTCACTTGAAGGGCAAAAACACCGTCTATGCCGTACATAACAAAAAATGATAAAATAAAACACCATAAAAGATCTACTCGGTGAGACTATCATAACAATGAAATGGGCTCCAGGAGTACCTCTAAAGCAGACTTGAATGGCATATCCCATAGACGATCACTGCGATCTGTGACTTGGAAAAACTACCATAATTTGCTTGGTTGAAATGCACCAAAAGTGCTCGGAAGAAATTTTTAATCCTGATGGCTGTACATTTTTTAAAGACTGCAATCCTTAGCGGCTGTAAAGAAAAGGAAGACACTATTAATAGCAATATTTTTAAGTTCGGGCACCAGTGAGATTTTATAGAAATTTGACTCAAAAGCTAATGCAAATTCAGAATAACATCAAAATTCTCCTGTTGAAAGGAGCCTTCTATCTTACAATCATCTTAAAATACACACACCAAGTTTGTCACAACACAAATTTTAAGGTCTTCAGACTCACCTTAATTGCTTTGCCACTTGTGGAAACATCTGGAAATCAGCTGATGTTAATTTAAATCCCGTTGTTTTGCACATTTCCTAGCTGTTTTTACGCAGATTGACTGTAAAAAATCTTTTCACAGGAAGTTAAAGGAAGCCCCAGAAGTACCCAGAGCGCTAGCAATGTATGTAGGCATTTAACTTTCTTTCATCTCGTTCCATATCTCCTAAAAGAGTGCTAGATCACCCAAATAAACCCGCAATCACACGCTTGAGAAATCAAAATGGAGTCATGATTCTTTCATTCCAAAAGATTTGGCACATGCGCAGACAGAATGCCCCTCTGCTTTTTAGTTGAGAATTAACTTTCAATGAATGAAATGGAATTTTCCAGATCAATCAGAGGAGCAATAACTGTAGAGATCTGTAGATGCAGATGTACATGTAGATGCAATCTTGGTCTACATTGTTGACATTGTCTCGTCAATCTCTGCGATCTGAATGTAAACAATGCAATTCTAGTGTAGGAATTGATACTTTCCTGGATTTTTGATCATTGCTCTGATGAAAACAACGAAACTAGCCACCCTCGTTTATAAATAACAAAGGCTTACTTGCCGAATTTTATAACTTCCATGTCTTCTCAAGTTAAGCTTGTGTGTGAAGATTTTGTAAGTTAAGCTCATGTGTGAAGATTTAGCCTTCAGGACAACATGCAGATGCATAGCAAACCTTTCCTTACATGTAATGTTAACTATATCTTATTTTAGAAACTGATTGCTTGCATGCATGTATAGTTATTGTGATATGTGGGCTAAATTCATTTTACATCATTTTTTAGATTTTTTAGAATCAGAAGAAAAAAGGCAAGCCAATCAAGACTGTCATGATCAAGGCAAAAAGAAGCCAAAGAAAGCAAAAATGATGAACCAGAAGAAGCAGGCAAGTGAAAAAGAAAGCACAGACCAAGATAAGACTAAGAAAAACAGAAAAAAACAAGAGCAAGAGGCTAAGAAAAGAAAGAGGCAAGAAGAAAAGAAGAGAGAGGCAAAGCAACAGCAGCAGAAAGAGCAACTGCTGGCTCTTCAAAAACGGCATAAAAGCGCTGGTTAACATCAGTCATCGGCTCATGAGGAACCATCTGATAGTGATGATGAGTATCTCCCTCTCAGTGTAGACGAGGGTTTTACTCACAACGAACACCAAGAGAATCTGCACATAGCTAGCAAACAACCCAGAAAAAGTTGTGGCACTTCAGCCCCTGGATCATCACAACTAACTAACTCAACTGTACCTGGCAGAGACCCCCACCTCCTACAAACCTAAGTTTTCCACCATCACCTAATAACAACCCCCAACAGAAACAGCCACCTCCGACCAACCTTCTTAGCTCATCATCATCCAATTTCAATCCTCATTGAAGACGGAAGCTTCCTGCAAACCTCAGTCATAGAACATCACCTGCCAACTCTGCTGGTCATACACCATCAAGTCCTGTCTACCCACGTCATACACCATTCGATCCTGCCAACTCTAATAATGCATTATCACCTGCCAGTCCTCATTGTACACCTTAACCTCCTGCCAGCCCTGATCATATGCCATGTTCCAACCCCAGCCATGTGCCTTCATCTGCTGCCAGTCTTGTTCTTATTCCATCATCTATCAGTTATCACCATACACCTTCATCTCCCAGCCTTGATCAAGAGTCACCTTCTCTCAACTGTCAGCATAGAGATGTATTCATTTTAGGTGTTTAATTAGGTTGCTTTGTATTAGTTCCCACTGGGATAATCAGGCCTTTATATACCAGTCCTTGTGAGTATCACACCACTTGACACTGACCAGTTTACTCGAGTTGTACATTATTTTATTAGTGTTGAGTTTTTTCATTCAATTCTGGGCAATGAACAAGAAACGGTTACTTCACAGGATTTAACCGAGTTCCACACTTTCTTTCTCAAGCAGCTCAGGTCCCATACTTTTGAGCTCTCTTCTAAGTTTGAGAAGACTTCTACCGACGCCGAGTGTGCATTATCTGTCTCTCAACAGCTCAAAAGTCGAGAGTGAGCTCAAATTTTCCTATCCTGGAAACGAAAGGAACTATAAGTTCAACCTTGAAGTTTGGATCATCTCGAAAATGTTTCGAAGGCACTTCACAAATTACTGAGCGAGAATTTGTACAAATCGCTGAGCGAGAATTTGTTACCAACCATATACAAGAAAAATCCAAACAACACCAACAGCATCTGGAAGGCCATTCGCCTCTGCCTTCCCAACAAATCAGCTTCTCGGAGAACTTTTAGCAGAGACGAAAAAACTGTTGCCGACGAATTTAACAAATTCTTTGTCTCAGTTGGTCAAAATACCGTAAACAAAGTTAAATCCTTGGCTAATGTATGTAACTTCGAACTCAATGAAAATTGGTTTACTCTGAGACAATACTCATTGTCTGAACAGTTTTCATTTCGTGTCAGAGATGGTAAACATATAGAAGATATAATGACATCTATGCCGTCTAACAAAGCCCCTGGTAATGACAAGATCCCTATCCGCGTTATCAAAGACTGCCTCGCCCCTATTCTTCCTGCAATCATATCCTTTGTTAACACCTCTTTTGTTACTTCAACCTTCCCTTCTGTTTGGAAAGTAGCTGAAGTCACACCTATACCTAAAGACAGAGATCACAAACAAGCAAACAATAACAGACCCATCTCATTGTTACCTGTTCCATCAAACTTCTGTGAAAGGGTTGCTCATAATCAATTCACATTGTATCTTCTCTCAAAGGAAAGGCTAACAAAGAACCAGAGTGGAAATAAAAGATGGCACTTAACTGAAACATCCGTAATTCAAACCACTGACGCCATACTTAGTGCTATGGATAAAAAAGAGCTAACAGCCATGGTACTATTAGATATGAACAAAGCCTTTGACAGCATCAGTCACGAAAACCTAATATCAAAGTTGCTGGATGTTGGTGCCTCTTACCCTTGTCTACAATGGTTCTGCAGCTACCTAAGCGACAGGCAACAAGTTGTATGTATAAATTCTACTTCATCTGAGCCCCTGACCGTGACCAGTGGTGTACCGCAAGGAAGTATTCTTGGCCCGCTTCTTTTCAGCATCTATGTAAATGACCTCCCCGCTGTTCCGCAAAAATGCAGTTCACAGTGCTATGTAGACGATACAAAACCCCTGTCTCCTTTAAGGTCGAAGATAAAATAAATGCAATAACCAATATGAATGAGGATTTACTTAGCATGCGTAACTGGTGTTTTAATAACTACCTACTGTTGAACCCGGATAAGACTAAACTCATGGTATTTTGTAGCAGACAAATGCTTCCCAAACTACAAGATTTCATGTTATCATTGCTAGGAAAGGAACTTGTACCTGTCCAGGCGGCAAAGGACCTAGGCATGACACTGGATCTCCACTTAACTTTCAATGATCACATTGTTAACACTGTTTACTCCTGCATGTCTCGCCTTGGACAAATTAATGGAGTTAAACATGCTTTTGATAGAGGAACTCTTCTCACAGTTATTAATGCCCTAGTTCTCAGTAAACTGTTTTATTGCTCAAATGTGTGGGCAAACTCTTCCAACTGTAACACTGATAAACTGCAATCTGTACAGAACTTCGTATGTAGAATTGTAAGCGGTGCACGAAAATTCAATCACGTCACGCCCATACTAAAAGAATTAGAATGGCTGCCAGTATCAGGACAGCTTTACTATCGAAGTGCCACTTTAGCCTTCAAGTGCATGACAAGCTGTGCTCCCCACTATTTGACCTCTATTTTTATCAAACGTGCAGATATAAGCACGCGCACCACTAGGAGCTCTCAACAATTAAACATTCCTCTATTCAGAACTGCCACTGGCCAAAGAACATTTTATTATAGGACAACTACCATCTGGAACTCATTGAACCTTACTTTAAAACTCAGTAGAACTATTTCAATTTTTAAAAAAGCATTGAAACGTAAATTAATTGTAGAGTTTTTAAATTCGTGATTATCTAAATTAGAATGTAGTATTATTAATTTTAGCATATTAGTATTTAATTGTAGTATTGTACCATATTGTCTTCAAAAAGCCCCCATGGGGAAAGATAATAAAGGATGTATGTATGTTTGTTGTTGATGAAACTAAGATCAACAATATTGAGGCAGCCACAAGAGATCAAGCATCCTCAGTGCAGTGGAAGAAGGAACGGAAATTCAGATTCACTGCTTTGAAATTTGACCTCATCTCAAAAAGGCAAAGGAACCACGAAAAGTTCTCAGTGAATCTCATTAATCCAAAACCATTCACCTCAAGGTATGTGGAGCATGGTATAAAATATCAACCAATTGCAATCCAAGAGTATGACAAAATAATGTTCACACAGAAGACACCTGTAAAGGTTCTCAAGAACGGGTTTGTTGTTTGTCTGGACATGCCATTTTTGGGGGGCTCACCAGATGGCAGAGTTGTCAATTTTGGATGCCACTATCATTTTGGACTGGCCAATGTAAAATGGCCAAAAACAAAATTTTAAGTAACCCCACTAGATGCCTGCCAAGACCCCAATTTCTTTTGTGAGGATGTCAATGGACATTGTAAACTGAAAAGGAATCATGCCTACTTCACTCAAGTGCAAGGCCAGATGGGTGTTAGTGGAGCATCATGGTGTGACTTCATTGTTTACACAAAGAAGGGCATTTCAGTAGAGAGAATTCTCTTTGATGCTGCCTCCTGGGAAACTCTGAAGCTAAAGCTTGACACATTTTACTTTAACCATTTTATTAAAACTGCAGCAACTGAGTTTGCAAAGTGCTAATCTACCACTTCTACTTCTATTTTCCCTTGTTCCTGTGTTAAGATAATGACTATAAAACAAGGGGAATACAAATCAAACTAGTTTGAAATCATATTGACCAGAAATGCCTTTTAACTTACAACATACAGTATACATCTAAACAGATGCTTGAGATTCAGTTGTATGTAGATTGTTTGTACTTGCATCTAGTTAACTGAGTACATATTGTCAATACTTATTTTGCATCACTTATCAGTTGAACTATAAGCTCCAATCTAGAGATCAGCAATGAAATTTTCCTGGTGGAAATATAAATACTGAAACAAACCCAAGTCTTGAGAATAAAGATCAGCAAAGTTAGACTCAGGTTTTGCAAAGAATCTCTCTCAACCACACGACTATAGGAAGTGTAGGAAAACCTAGGAAGGAGAATTTGTGATCCTGGTAATCACTGGAGCTTAATAGGTTGAAAAGAGTTGCAGTTCCTAACTAAAACTGATCAGAATTATGCTGCAGGGTTGTCACAAGGTTTTGAAGTAGATGACCGAGTTTTTTTTTTTTTGCTTCTAATTTTGCTTTAAATCTAGATTCAATATAACAGCCCTGCAATTTTGGCATACAGCCGGGTACTTTGACTTCCCCGTATTTTTTAACTACCATGCTGATAATAGTGATCAGGAGCTTATTTTTACAAAAAAACTCACACGAACTGAGTAAAATATTCTCCAAATGTATTGGAATACATGGCAATAGCTTTGGTTACACTACCTAAGGCAAACATGATTTCTCCTGTATAATTTTCCCATTGTTAAAATACCTGCTTGCTTTATTTGCTTGAGTAAATTAAACTTTCTGATTGGCAGGTTTACTTCTGCTACTGATAGATCCTACAGTCAACAGAAGTTCTTGCTTGGGGCAGTTCCTTTTTTCTGAACTTGAAAATTATTTTACCTTAGTAGGTTTTTACAGAGTAAATTTGATAAGAAAATCTCACTTTTCTCGAGCAAACAGCAATTTGTCAGCATCTTTCAGCCTCTCCACGACAGAAATCGTACTTTAACCCAACAATATCCTGTTCGGAGACTTGAAGAACCTTTTTATCCAGTTATATTCCAAAATATTGACAATTTCAACGAATTTTGTGAGAAATTTTGATAGCAAAGGCGATTTATAATACAGGTCTAAGTGCTCTACAAGGATTCTATGGCCTGCCAAGCCCTGTTTTCATGCATTCGAAACCAGGTCGTTCTGTGCAGCCGCCATTTATGAATACGGTGTATTTGCCGACACATGAACACGTGACCTCTTAGCTTTAAAAAAGGCACCATCAAACGTCAGAAAAATCCACGAATACCAAATATACTCACTGACAGTTGTTTGGTGAAGGACAAATTAACCTTCAGACAACAGGGGACAGAGGACAGACAATCCCCGTACAGACTCGAGCCCGCTGAGTTATCAGCGGTTTAATCAATTGTAATCTTTATTTTCTCCGTCTCATTCATGTTATGCTCACTTAGCACAGCGGGTAGTGGACAAGTCCGCATTGGAAAGTAACTGCAATCGACTCTGGGTACATGTGGATTTTAATTTTTTTTTTCCTTTCTTTTTTCAGTGTTCTTAGCAATACAACAAATGCTCAGTGTTTATATCATTTCGCTCGCAATATGTGCATTTACCATGCCATAACCATACTTTAACGACTTCCGTTTCTGTAAAATCCATACGAAGTCGGCATCCAGTGAGAACTTGTGCTGCTCATCGAGTCTTCTTTAACTTATATCTTTTAATTTAGACCTTTAAAACAGCTTGTTATAATTTAAGATGGACAGCAATTTAAAAGTAAGCCGCAAGCGTACCTCATTTGCATAATGTTTCCAGCCCATCGAGTGAGCGACACATTTCCCCATAACTCACGATAACTCATGTTGCACATGCGTAATTCACGAGTTAAAAATGACAGCGGTTTACAGGCGTTAGCTTATTTCCTCGACAAGCACCCGCTACCTGAGCCCCCAACTTCAACACTAACCCATTTAGCTGAGCTGGTACTCATGTTAAATGCGTTCTCCTTCACAAAAAAGTATTACTGGCAAGTTGGTGGGGTAGCCATGGGTAGTAGAATGGGCCCTAACTACGTATGCCTCTTCATAGGATACAAGGAAGAGTGCATTTTGTCCACCTATACAGAGTTCATTCCTTAACCCTACAAGCAGTACATTGATGACATTGTAGGAGCAGCCTTGTGCCGTCAAGAACTGGAGGACTTTATAACATGCATATCCACTTTTCATCCTGCTTTGCAGTTTACCCATACCATTTATTTAACTCATATAACTTTCCTGGACATCACACTCAACATCTCAGGCAGCACAATCAGTACCTCAGTTCACTGTAACAACACCAACACCCAAAACTACCTATACAACCCCTATTCTCATCCTAAGCACTGTAAAAACAGTATTCCGTATTCCCAATTCTTGTGCCTCCGCCGTCTCTGCTCTGAGGATGACTACTTCCTGCAAAAATGCCAAGAAATGTCTGCCTTTTTTGAAAGTCATGGCTATCCCTCGGATTTATTGCAGAATGCTTAGGAAAGGGTGTCCTCTGTTACCCACCAAGAAGTGCTTTTGAAATGTGTGTGAAAACAAAGAAAGGATTCCTCTGGTCTTGACATACCACCTCTTTAGTTCGTTCATCAAGCAAAGTTTGCTTTACAACTTTATCATCCTGACAAGAGACCCTGGGACTGGAGCAATCTTCCCAGCTCCACCTGTAGTTGCACCTCAACGCATTTGCAGTCTGAGAGATATCCTGGTACAGACCTCTTGCAGGTCCCAGACAGAGGTACCGAGGAACTTTCGCATGTCGACATCCCCGCTGCCACACCTGCCTGTGCACAACATCCAACGTCCATGTATGTGGACCCAAGAGTTCAACCACCATCCGTGAACAGTTTACCTGCAAATCAGAGAACGTTGTGTACTACATCTCGTGTCATCAATGCCCCCACCTATACATCAGAAGACCAGTCATACTCTATGTGAATGATTCAGCGAACATCTTCAGAGCGTCCAAAAGAACACTGGTGGTTTCCCAGACACAGAGCGCTTAACTCTCTTGGGCACAGTCTATCAGACAACTGTAAAAGGTCTAAGGAAGTGCTCTGTTGCTGTTTTCAGACAGAAGCAATTATTACAAATGGAAATCATTTTTGGGCTCAGCACTATGCAACTAGAAGGCCTAAATGCTTTCCATTTCATGTAAACTGCCTGCGTGCACATCTCATTTCCGTGCATTTAGTTTCCGTATGTTAATTTCAAATGAACAGTCGTGCGAACCAAACCTTTAACCGTTTCACACTGAAGAAGAGCTATGCCCAAAACGCTCGTGATTTGTCACAAGATGACACTGACATATTTCTACATCATCAGTTCTTATTTTTATTTTCTTTTGAATGTTTGTGTGTGTCACGCATCAACCATGGATAACAATTTCTACCGCTTTTGTTCATCCCACATGTTTCTTAGATATATTACCTATATTATTGTCCTTTTGGGGGCACAATATTTGATGTGTTCCACTTTGGAAATTCTGAATTTCTGTGCTAAGTGATGAGTATCTCTTGTGCAAGTAGTATAATTTAGTATTTATTTTCCCAATTAATTTGAATTAAAAACCTAGTTTGGAAAGCAATTTTGATATCTAGCACTAGAAACGCACCTGCCACATGACAGGAGAGCTCAAATGCAGCAACAAACCCTCAAACATCTCAAGGAAGCACCTGGAAACTTCCAGACCAGGGCTACTGGAAAAAGCTCAAGACTACTTTATTTTCATTCATGAACCTCATCTTTACATCCCAAAAGACCTGGTATGAAATGGTATGAATTTATTCAAGCATTAAAAAGCAAAAACCAACATACAGCTGATTCCAGCTGGCTGTAAGCTGTGCTCCAAGGTCACACATGGACTGTATAGCGGCTGCCAGAGGTGCCAATGTATGCTTTCGGTTCGACCTTGTTGAGCTGC
>Ga0126339_10000895_pt1 | contig 18594 bp, 8 predicted proteins | sample OrbTmetagenome_2_FD_92532 | JGI IMG/M metagenome (GOLD analysis project Ga0126339, IMG submission 92532) | Coral microbial communities from Petempiche,Puerto Morelos, Mexico - Orbicella T R C metagenome | ecosystem: Host-associated > Invertebrates > Cnidaria > Coral | place: Petempiche,Puerto...
CACATGAAACACTTATTATTTATTGATGTATAGTCTCCCACTACTACCAACATTCAAAGGAAAACAAGCATAAAGAAGTGGGAGATCAAAAATAATCAGCCATAGACGACTGAACAATAACATACGATCCAAGAGTAGTAAATTTCTGTTAGAGATAACAATTCAAGACAGGCAGTGGTGGGTATATATATAAATAAAAAATTTGCATTAACTTTTTTCTATATATATCAAAATTTTTTAGCCGAAAACTTTTTCAGTAAACATATATAAAAATTTATCTTTTTATTATACAATGCGGAACTTAGCCATTAACTAAGGGCTAATTATTTTTCCAAATACTTACAATTGCCCAATTTAACCGTAAATTAACTTATAAATTTTTTCCATTTTATGTAGCAATACCCATGTTTAGCCGTAAATTAACGGCTAAATTTGTTTCATAGAATATAGTACATTTGTTCCATGTTATTTGCCGGTAACAGCAGATAAACACATGGAGACACGACGAGCACATGGAGGCGCGACGAGCATGGACATGATGTCATTCGCCCCTGAAGAATTTATAGATAGATAGACAGACAGACAGATAGACAGGTCTCGAATTTTTATGCAACCGCGATTAGAACTGCGTTCTGTTGAACGCAGCTACACATGAAAACTCTGTTAAAGATCGAATTTTTGTTTTTGCCACAATTTGAATCTTAACTGAGGGTATTAAAGTTTCATTTTGAGAAACATTTCTGTTACTGTAAGTTCGCGTACAGTTATGTGACAACAGATGGGTTTTTTTAAGCGTGGTTAATGAATCGGATAGGGAGGGGAGGGTTCGTGAACTTACAGCGGCATTTTCGCTTTCCACAAGTTTTGGTTTGCTGCGTTTTCCCCCCACAGGGCTGGGTACCCTGACAAGTACGAGTCCTAATCTTGATACCACCTCCCCCACAAGTTTTACTACAGGCGCCCTTTTTGGACCGCTTGTTCCACTCTAAAAAAAACTAAATTAAATCACAGAGGTTTATGAACCACTAGAACCCACTCACATCGTCTACTTTCTGATTTCCCCAATTATTAGTGACTAGAAATTTTGCTACTTGATTTTACTGTATATATTGTGACGCTGTTCCTTAGCATTTTTTTACGTTGTGCCAATAGTAGGAGCCACGTGACGGTTTGCGCATCTTCAAAAATCTAGCCTAAATCTTTCAAGTTTGTCGTTTCTAGTCCATGCCAATCTTCCTCTCCCTTAATCATCCTTGTTCCTTTATGGTTTGCTATTATCTGTTTGGTGTTTTTCTATCTTAGCAAACTACTGTTTTCAGGTTTCTTTCAATTAAAAGGTAATTTTGTTCATGGACAAAATACCGTGACTGACCTCCTTTAAGTTCATCGTTTTTGTGGGATTATCCAATTATTGCATAATCCCATTTATAATATAGATGGGACCCTGCGCGCTCTCTGATTGGTCAAAAACCCATGTTTATCAGAGTATAAAATATAGAAAAAGCGTGTCTTATTGTTTTGCGCGGGTAAAATCTATATCATTATTTATTAACCTCGAAAGTTCGATTTTTACGGGAAAATCTCAAACCTCGGCCTGGCCGTATTGACCTCGTTACCGCTCAGTCGATACGCCATATTTTATTTAACAAATAAAGAAGCCAAAGCCGTGTATTACACTGTGATAAAACACTCAGGACATTTGAGAACATTCGAGAAATGTAGAAAACACTCGCCTGCGGCTCGTGCTTTGTCATTTCCCTCGTGTTCTCAAATGCCTGTCGTGTTTTATCACAGTTTAGAAAACAGTCCAAAGAAAATACGCGCGCTGATTGGTTAAAATCGTGATTCTATTAAACAATTAGATTATTCGCTCTCGATTTCTATCGCGTGATAGTTGACGAGGACGCAGCCCGAGTCAACTATCACGCATAGAAATCGAGAGCGAATAATCTAATTGTTTTAGTATAAATCTAGCTAGTCGTTCAAAACTTTCATCTAAATCCTCTTCACAGACACTTCAAAAACACAAAGAAGCAACCCCCAGCGCACGCTGCCACACTACTCACTATCTATCACAGAACAGAACGTGAGTAGCATAGCCAATCAGAGGACGGCATTCGTGATAGAACGGTAGTAGATTTATACTAAAACTCGATAGAAACACAGAGTTAGCACGAGCTGTTGACGTAATGATGACGCGAGCAAAGAGAATTTACTTAAGCAATAGACCACTGTTTTTATGGTTTTACTGGCGCAATAAACCACTTGGGATGTTGGGAGAACACGAGAAAAGCTTGTAAATCACCAGCCGTTAGGCGAGTGATTTACAAGCTTTTCGAGTGTTCTCCCAACATCCCAAGTGGTTTATTGCGCCGGTAAACCCATGGAAAGAGTGGTCTATCGCTTTTATGAAATAACTATGGAAAAAAGTCTGTCAATGAGAGGAAAATTTATTGTACTCTCGTGATCAAGTTGCTTATTCTCATCAAATTCATGAGATGACGCGACAAACCAATCAGAGCGACTGAAAGAATGAAAGCACAGCGGACTCCGCGCCAGACACGAAATCCGCAGAGCAAAGCGATGAAAACATTTCACGCTAAGAGAGTTTTAAGAAAGGAAAGGAAAAGGTTATCGGTGAAAGGCAAAAAGCATATTAATTAACTCAAAAGTATTCTGACGGAGAAATGCAGGGATTCGTAATTGGAATCGATCATCACGAAAGTAAAAGGCTGTACGAAAAGTGTGCAAGTAGTCCAAACTTCATGTGCTTGGCAAGCTAAGCGTACCCGGAGTCGGCGTAAAAGTTTTGCCGTGGAAAAAAAGATAAAGTTTTATATGACGACCAACTTCTAGTCCTGTCTTTCCTTGCAAATTTCCATGTATATGTTGAATGAAAAGATATTCGTGTTATTGACATCTCAGCCAGTGAAAGGCAAAACTGTCTATTACATTTGTTATCGCTAGAGTTCCGAGTTCTCCAGTTTCCGCCTAGAGCTGCCATAGATCGTGAACCGTGGTTTACCGGTACAATAGAACATAGGTTTAGCAACTCTGTTGACCAATCAGGGCGTGCGTAGTATCTCAGTTATTTTGTAAATTTTGATAATCAAAGTTAACAAGTTGTTTTCTTTTTTTTTCGTCGCGGTGTCTTCTAAAAGAAATAGAAAATATGTTCTATTTAAGTAATACACGGCTTAAGCTTCTTTATTAGTTAAATGAAATATGGCAAACAGAATCAAAACCACAAGCTTGTCGATCAAGCCGTTTCATTAATACCCATGGTGATTAGGCGATCTCTGATTGGCGGGTTTTCCACGTACACCTGTCTGTCTGTATAAACGAAATTCGAATGGTTTCGCCCGACCACGAATATATTTACATTTTCACTCGCGAACGATGATTCACTGCAATAAAAGAAAATGCGAATGTACAGCGTTATTTAATAGTCGGCCATTGTGAACTCACAGAGTGCGAACAATGTTCCCTCTACGATTAACTTTGAGTTGGTATGGAAGATTATCGTTTATTTCTTGGCTAGTTATTGCTGTACTTCTTGGACATGTCGAGAGTTCAAAAGATCGGAAAAAAGCACAGCGGGTTTTAGAACATCAAGCCAAAGATTTATAGTAAGTCGCTAGGATTTTATTCTTTACTGTAGAAAAAATTGTGTGTCTCAATTTAGTATTGGTTTGGTTTCGAAATGAGCCGCTTCCAAATTCAGTAACTAGTGAATTTTTCTGATTTCATTCTCGATGTCATCAGATATTTAGTAGGTTCGTTTTACTGCTTGAAAGCCTCCGCTAAGAAAACAGATTATCAGTACCTGCTTTATTCAAATAAATTGATTTGTAAACAGATGGCATGATTCTGGGGTTTTCGTTTTCATCTAGTTACGAGGCACAGAACGTTAAAAGAAGTGGTGACCACTCACTCTGTTTAATAACTTTTTCTATTAGGGATCACATTTATGAATAGTCTCGCGGGAAGGTCGCGTTTACTTAAGAGGGTTTCGAGTAAAAACCGAAAATAAAATTATAAGTATGCGGTTCCTGCTTGTAGCCTAGGTTGTTGTGTGGTTCTCTCCCAATGCCCGTGGGCCGATTACGGGCCTGCAATTTATTAACCTCGAACGTTCGATCTTTACGGGAAAATCTCAAACCTCGGTCTAGCCGTATTGACCTCGCTGTCACTCGGTCGATACGGCAAGCTCTCGGTTTAAGATTTAAGATTTGAGACCCCACTCTGGGTTAATAAGTATAGTTATTATATGGCTAAGTCCTCAAGCGGGTATGATGAAACAAGTTGACATCCTGCATTGTAACTGGCTACCCGAACGGGCAAATCGACGCTATCTTTTAGTATTAGAAAGTTCTTGGAATCTTGGCACACCATGAGCACTGTACTTTCCATTCGATGAAAAATTCCAGTTCGAGTTTCCGAAAATTTCCATTGGCAAACGGAGCAGCTTTTTCTAAATTTCTTCAAAGGACTGGACAAGCTCGCGAGGTAGTATACCAGAATTTTCGGAAATTTCCGTCCCAGTTGATTTCCCTTTTTGGTTGAATGGTTCGCCTTTCGGAAATTCAACAATTTCCGGATTTTCTGGAAAATTTCCCAGGAAATTTCCATACCATTTGTCACCATTTTTTGGTTGAATGGACAGCGCCCCTAACAACCTCCAGTGCGAACAATAACTCTTGTCCAAGGACAATACAGCATTCTTTTTTGGAAAAATTCTTAATTTTATTTTACTTAATTTTATTTTGTGGTATTGTTTTTATCGCAGTAATTAAGAATTCTTAGCGCCTCTTTCATCATTTCACCCGTTGAAGAATCCAGTTACGTTTAGGCAGTCGAAAGCTTGTGTTTTATAATATCTTTAGCCGGGAAACGTTTTTAACTTTTATTATGACGCTATCTTATCTATCTTGACCGCTCGGGATTGCCCGCTGTCTCCCGTAATTGGTATTCTTTACTCATACAATAAATCCCAGGTTTTTTGACCAAGTTTGTGAGGTCAAGATGGCTGCATATTTGCCGGTTTTCAAAGTGCAAGTATCGCAGATATCCGGCTGTACTCCTTGCGTTAGGTTTGCTCCGCTAACCACTAATGACTACCGGCCCTTCGTTGACAACTTTTTCATGAAAAGAGTTTCAAGGAAGGAGAACCTTCTTTGTCGCTAACATCCGCCTTCGACACTCGTACTGCTTCACCGCGTCAGTGATGCTGCGCTGCATGTTTGCTCAGGATTTGTAATAACATGTAAGATTTAGGCTTTGTAACTTTCAAGATTAGCTTGTTGATGTCGTTTCATACATATACAGCCATGTCAAGGAACATTTGATGGAACAGCTGGGAATGGATGACGAAGCAGCTACTAAATACCTCAATGTAAGTATATAACTGTTAAAAATGGAGTAATCAGCATTATGAATCATTTGAGTAAAAACGTTCCTGGTTTGAAAGGATTTTAAAACGTAAGCATTCGGCTTCCAGTCTCAAGCCTCCAAAAAAACTGAAATGTAAAAGCGTGAGATGAAAATTATGTGCGAAAAGAAAATGTGAAAAATGTAAGAAGTAAATTAATTAAGGAACAAATGTGCTAATTTAAAAGAATAGAGTATTGTTTTCGTAATGGCCAATATTTCAGCCCTCGCATGGTCTAATAATTAACCATTCTATTGATTTATTTGGCAATGGCTACGTAATTGACAAAGGAAACTTTTGAGTTCGAAAAATTTTAGAATCATAGCACAATGCAACCACTAACGAAGCAGGCAATATTTCCAAGCTGTTGCCAAAACAATACTCTATTCTTTTAAATTAGAATATTTGTTCCTTATTCTACTTTTTTTTTTCACGCTTTCTTTTGGCACAATTTTTTTCACCTCGCGCCTTTACATTTCAACATTGGCTCATGGTAGCCGTTGGGGAGGGATTCAATTGTATTTCTCTTGTTGTTTCGAGTGGTTAGGCAACACTGAGCACCACTGCATGGTAATAGAGTGTGTGCATTGTCAAACAAAAAATAAAATCAAAAACCATTCAGAAGATAAAGTGACGAAATTGTGATATTAGAGACGATATTTAAAGAAGACAGTTCTCCAAGTTTAAGGTGTGTGCGTTGTCCCAAAGTTGAGATATTCGTCGAAATGTTCCGCGCAAAATTATAGAGCCTAGTATGGAGCCGCCATGTTGGAGGACCTCCAATATGGCGGCCGGAAAATAGTGTAAACATCTGGAACTTACTTTGGTTTTCTAGACAACTGATTATCTGAACCGAACCAAAACACATTTACACAAGTACTTTTCCTAATACTTTAACTCCCAAAATGGCTAAAAATCACGAGATAAGTGTATATTTTTCGACAAACACGGATAAAAGTAGTCTCCTCCGCAGCCGTTATCAGGGTCGTCACGCAACGCTTCTCCCCCTGGGGGAGAAGCGTTGCGTGACGACCCTAATAACGGCTGCGAAGGAGACTAGGATAAAACCGACAAATGGGGATAAAACCTTTAGGGGCTCTTTAGTTTGAGAATTTGATGACGTCACGTGAACACATTCTGAGAGAGAGCAATCTTTGTTTTCCCCTGTACCCGCCTTGTGGCCTTGCGCCGGCGCGCGAGAAACTCGAAACAAAGAGCGCGTCCCGCGCCGCACAATGTTTGATAGCTAGTACAGTCCCACAACACCACGGGCACCGCGTTCCAATCGAAGAGAAACGCCTGGGGGCGAGGCAGCCTCAATACCGTGTTGCTTTATTTCATCTTTAGCAAAAACTTGAGAACTCTTTCCTTTCGAACTTTATGCTGAAACTGAATTTTCTGTGTTCTTGCTATGACCCATGAATGAGGTGAACTTCTAGCAATCAGTCGGCCGTACTGCACGCTAGCTATTGTCAAAGTCCGCTAAAATAAATCAGGACATTATATCCATGCATGGTTAATTCGCTCACCTTCTTGGTACAAAAAGTTATCCTGCCGGCTAGAGAACCAAACCTCTTTCTGTGTTTATGGCTTGTGTGCAAAATAGATCTTAACCGACTAACTTTGTGTCTTTTTCTTGTAGGAAACTAGAAGGGAAGTTCAGTTTTTCCTGATGCATGATTTTGACAATAACAACAAGTTAGACGGACTGGAGATATTTCAAGGCTTCTCACACCACGACCATTCTGAAGACGAAGGTAAATATCCACCAAGTGCGCTGATTAATGCATCAATTCTCTGCACTGTTGCATCTAGTTTTTAAATTTCCATTCTCATATTGTAATCCAGGGTATATCACTAAGGTATGTAACTTTTCATATGTATTTTATAAATTGGGACAAATGACTCATTACACATTATAAGAATGAAAAATTTATGACGTGAGCTTGAGTACAACTTGCAAATTGAACAGAAAACGCTTACGAAAGGAGTATACCTCCGTTCTGTGGAAAATTGGCAACGACCAAACCTCCTCATACTTACTCACTTACTCAAGGGGATCTTTTTTTAAAAAAAATATTTTTTTAAATTTATTATTAAAATCCCCTTGACCATCACATTATTAAAATGATGTAATCAGTGGTATAATGGCTCATAACCCAGGATGGCCAAAGTGTCGAATTGCATTATCCAATGATCCACTTTTTGATAACAAGTATTAGATCAAGATCAGATTTTTTAGAAAAAATACTCACTTTGCACTGGTCGTATTTGCATCCAAGGTCACCATGAATCAGATTCTTTTAATGAGGACGATATGGCAGAGTTTGTTGACACTATCTTAGAGGACCAGGACCGTAATGACGATGGCTATATCGACTACCCCGAGTTTATGGCCTCTTTCAAGCACACACAAGCGCGCCCTATCGATGATACCCGTACTGGAATCTAAGATACGCTACGGCGAGCTACTGCTTTGGCTTCTTTGGCCGTGAGGGACTGGGTTGACAACGCTGTTTTCTCCGCAAAACTCAAACGGATTAAGATTTTGCTGTGTGGCAACGGCGTGTGCGGCCTCTACGTGTCTTAAGAAAAATGGCTTCGTTCAAGGAAACCAGGGACTTAATTCTACTTTCCGATACGATATAGGCTTGATTAATGACGAGGATTTCCTTCTTTTGTATTTGTCTTACATCTCCAAGAACTTAGATTTGCCTCTCAGCTGGCGTTTTAGAACCGCCTGCAATTCCAACCAAAAAAAACAAAATATCACTGATTAAAAGCTCGATTTCAGCACGGGCTGGGTATTCTTACAACGTGAGAAGTCCGAAAATACAAAACTTTTGATTCTAATAAAATACATTTTGAACAGCGATGAACAATCATTGCTCAGCTTAGTACATGCGCAGCTTTCTTATTTGCGGCTATTCGGCCCAGTACTAACATGACTGTCGCTCACGGTAGATGTTTAAATCGTTCACATTTTCTGTCATTCTCGTCCCCAAAGGCCGCGCTCGTTTTGGTCAGCACCAAGAATCGCGACCTCTGGTCTAGTCCAACACCAAAAGTCCGCGATTCACGGACTTCCCGTCACTCTGCGCATGTTCAGAGTCAAGTCTGACAAATCTGATTGGCTGAGAATACGAAACGATTACTCTGCCCATGCTCAGAAAATTGGGCCGTCCCAGAGGTGGCGATTCCTGGTGCTGACTAAAAGGAGCGCGGCCTCTGGGGACGAGAATGATTTTCTGCACAATTGACAAGAAACAATTGTCTTCGAACAAATTTTTGCGATTGAGTACTTTATCTTCAAACTAGTCTGTTCAAAGAGCGAAAAAAGCGTTAAAATGAGAAATAAACATCAGGTTTATCTTCATGTAGTGAAGAGTACGTCAGACCAGGCACTTTCCCATAGTAGAACGCAAAGCTACGGCGTGAAGCAGTACCGGAACGCATGTACGTTCATGCCGTCACCGAAAGAGATCTTCACTATTTGCCGCCATACTAATAACAACAATGTATCAGAGAGCAGAAAGGAAAAAAGTGTTCATTTTAGAAAGATGGGGTGTTAAAAAGTGTAGAAGATGGGTAGGTTTGTTTCAGCAAGAGATCGAGGCAGTAGGCGGTAGTACCCAGGATCCTCTCGGATTTGATCGTCGACGCGGACCTGAGTTCGACGTTTTGACACAATAACACTATCAAATGATTAATGGTTATATGAAGACAGCTGTATACGCTAACTAGCGAGTACAAACATGTTATCGTTGTCGTCGAGCTTTTAAGGAGCTCAGTCGCGGCATTTTGAGTTATTTTGGCACATAAAAAATTTGACTACCTTTTAATTGAAGGAAATAGTAGTTTACTAAGATTTTTAATATAGATAGGACCCTGCGCGCGCTCTGACTGGTCAAAAACCCTTGTTTTATCAGAGTATAAAACATGGAAAAAGCGTGTTTTATTTTTTTTCGCCACTTTACCTCTATATCATAAAGCACACGAGCTCCGGACATTTGAGAACACTCGAGAAATGTAGGAAACACTCGCTTTTCTACGATTTCCCTCGTGTTCTCAAATGCCCGTCTTGTTTTATCACAGTGTGATACACGACTTAGGCGTCTTTATTTGTTAAAGAAAAACACCAAAGAGATAATAATAAACCACAAAGGAACAAGGATGGTTAAGGATGGAAAAGATTAACAAGGATTACAAACGTCGAACTTGATACATTTAGGTGCACACCGTCACGTAGGCCCATTAACTGAAATGCTTTGGGAGCAGTTGAAAGTTTACAGTTACTAGCGTCCGTAAGATACTCTCCACAACAGCCATAAATTGGCATTTGGTCGGGACGAAAAAATCCTGGCCATTTTGTAGAGGTGATCTCTGTAGCGAGGTTCTCATTATTGTAGTGTGACGACGGGCTTTTCCACTCTGAACTCTAACTGGAAAAAAACGGGCGATGAGAGACCTAACTGGCTGGAGGACTGCGCTTGACTCGGGAATTAGCTCGGGGCAACTCGCTTGCTGCGGGAAAGGAACTTGTCACTGTTTCCAAAGTACCGTCGGATCTGCTACAGCTGAAATCAGGACAGAGAACTTGGACTTCACTCGTTTATTCTTCGTACTTCGCTGCAAGTCTACGTTGTACAACTCGTTGATGTGAAATCGTAAATCGTCGAGATGTAAGTCGCCAAGATGTAAATCGTCTTACAATGAACAGAGTACTTTACTTATACTAGCGCAATACACGATTGCATCATGTAAGGAACAAAATAAAGACGGCTAGATAAAGTCAGCTCGAAACTAATGACAACCTAAAAGGCATGAATAGACATCTGAATAGAGTCGGCTTCAATGAAGTTGTCAACTAACTAAACTCAGTCTACAAGATAAATGTGCCAACAAGACTTAACAAAAGTTTTATGCGTACGCTGTATATTCAGCGTGAAAAGCTGCATAAAGATACACTACTTTTGAGCCGAGGCCAAAAGGAAAATTGAAACTAAAGCCAAATAGCTTTTCTTTATACTTTCTTACTGTACAAAACCGAAGTTTGAACAACGACCATCTCTACGCGACTGTATTGAAACTTATTTACTTAAAACAAAATACAGATTGCTTTATCGCAAGTCACTGTTTGTTTAAGTTCCGAACCTAAAAGATGTTTGACAAATTTTAGCCAAACAATGCTCCAACAAAGAAGAAGTAGTATTTTTAACACCAGTGCAATATTTTTCCCCTGACAGTAGTTTGGACTGTGTAGTTAGCCAGTATGTCTTCAGAACGTTAAACTACAGTAGTTTACTGGAAATTTATGAATATTCATCAATTCAAAACGAAAATCATAACCTATGACATTCTTTTTGGTAATTTCATTTCTCTTCGTTCTATTATACGACTCGTTAAGCGGCTCAAGAAAACACATCAAACACAGGGGAAGATTACAGTGCGATTTCCTGCCACTCGTGATCAGATAGTTTTAAGTCCTTGGAGCTCATTTGTTAATGTTGGATATCGCGTTGAAACCCTCTCATGTTTGTGGTCATCTCAACAGCTTTACAATAAAATTAACGCATCGATGACAAGAAAAGTCGAACAGAAATTTTTGTCTTCGTTAAGGCGTTCTCGCCCCCCGCACGTCGCCCGCCCGCTTTTGCGATCGTCCCCACTAACCGAGAGCCTGGAACAGGCTAGCGTTTCCCAGTTTCTTCGCTTCGCGCGAAGAAGGGAAGGACCACATACATCTCCAGGCTTTAGAAAATACCGTTTATTAGTTCTTGAAATAATGGTTTGAGGTTGTATCAAGGTTGGACTGAGTATGAAATGACATTTGGTCCGAATTATGAACGTGTTTGTGCGTGGCCGAGTTCACGCAGTGTTAGTTTGAAATTCTGCATGTATTTTTGACTTTTTTTTTTAGTTCTGTAGATAACAACATTGTTCCACGAACACCTCCTAAGTAAAAGCCAAGCTAACGTTTTCTTTCTGGCGACATACATGCTACAGAAACTTGAGAAAGCAGTCGTAATGTTTATTCAAAGCTCTTTTCTGAATGAAAGTGGCACGCCGAAAAAATGCATTATTTCTTAACGGAGTTGAGGACGTTTTTCTTGACAGTATCTCCGACATAAACCAACTTCTCATCCTTTTAAAACAATCTTCAGATTTCGATCTATTTGTGACAGTTCTTATTCCCTGCTAAATCCATCATGCAGTTGAGGCACGCACTCATTGAGGCTTGTCAGAACACCATCACAAAACCCTTCCACGATTCTAAATGAATTTTGGTGCGGACTCATTGTGCCCCTTTACGTGACGTATGGATCTTGAATTCGTCGAAATACAGCCACAAGTTTGACTCCTTTGTTTCTGGTCACTTTCTGTCCTTCTTCCGTGCTCTGGTAAAGTTTTTCCACGACGGGATCCTGGGCCTTTGGAATTGAAGAGAAAACAAATAAGTCCACATGAACATTTATGAAAATAGTATGCGTGTACCCTGGTATAAGGGTGATCCGAAATCCCTACCCTTTTATATACCTGAAGCCTGAAAAAGGTACCCCTTTTGCGCGGAGTCTCCCCGTATACGCCATTATAGAAAGTACCCCTCGGAGGCACTTATAAACTTCTCCCTGGGGGCGCTTACTGCACTTCCCTTCATAAGCGATATGATCTGAAAGGGCACCCCTAGTCCCCACCCTTCCTCGGCTTGACACCTCACTCTTGAAGCTATGCTATGCCGTCAATCCACACCCAACCATTACCAAAGAAGATCTATGCCCTAACATGGCATTAGATTGTAGATGGTGAGCACATGATAGTCCTTATTATCTCTATAGCCTTGCAAAGGTCTTTACCCCACAGCACCTGTACAATGTTGAAGTCCATAAAAAGTACAAGAGACCTGTTTCAGAGATGTCGGCTCATTAACAAGCCCAGCTGGCTTTTCTGGTCTTTGGCAGCTGCAAAGTTTAACTAAGTATTCATTTTCGTGTGAAATTTCAGCTGGGTGTTAGTTACACGTATGGTAAAATTTGCCCACAACCGGCCCTTAGCAACATCCCTGATGTTTGACTCCTGACACCTAGCAATGTCCACGCGTAGGGAGGGTAAAATGAATTGCTGTTTCTTTTTTGTATGCAATGACCATGATTGTAGTTTGCCTCAGAGCAATAGTTAGCTTGTCACAGAGATCTGAAATAGTTAGTCCATTTTATTAACGTGGCTTAAACTATTTCCAATCATTACCAGTTCCTCTTCGCTGACTGCTTCAAACAAAGGATGCTGAATGAAATGCTTTTTCATCCAGTCACACAAGTCAGGAACATCAGTTATGGTGTAAACAAGACCCTTTAAAACAGAGAAATATAACAGCGTTGTTACAAGAAGCAAATATTCCAAAATTAATATTCTGTACAATCAACAGTATCAAGTTTTAAGAAGCTTAAATTAAGTTTAATTGACTTGTTGCTTGGAAACTGCGCATATTAGCTAGTGGTGTAATGATTAATTGAATTTTCGATTCATCGTGAATATGACCGTTCGGTTCGATTCATGATTCTTGGATTCCACGTTTTGAGTTTGGTTCGATTTATGGCGGACCTTTCCTTGGGTGCGCTCAGTGGGTTATTATATTGTGAAATCAGAATCCAGACCTCTTTAGAATGTGCATTTTTGATTGACAATCAAAGATGTTTGCATTCCGTGCACCATTTTGTCATGCTTAGTAAAAATGTTGCCCTTCTATCGCCCCTAGAGAATTTCCAAATAAGGCAAACCATGTATGACACACTCATTGTTAAGTTCTCAAATATGGCAATGAATGACCAAGCGATTGTGAATCCACCTGCATCTTTTAAATTAATAGTTTGCATAATCAAATTGAAGTAATCGAAATCGAAAGGCAATAATCGAAATTGAATCGCATTGCAAGGAATATGAATCGTTACACCCCTAATATTAGCCTCTGGTATGTGTGATTTCCCCTTGCTTTGTTACGATCTTGTGAATTAATCTAGCATTGACAGATCCTACACATTTTCTAGACTACAAGTAGTCCCTCTTTTGCCTAGTCCGTTATGCATGACACAAAAGAAAATGGCCGCGCGAAATCCTGGGGGTGAGGATTCCATGCGACCATTTTATTCTCACAGTTTTTCTTTCATGTCACGCATGACAGACTAAGCAAAAGAGGGACTACTGATAGTCTAACACATTTCTGTTTTGTATATTTAACTTTTGCACCCATCAAATGCTTGAAACACACAACAACGGGTTTGAAATTTATATTCGTACATGAAAAGCAAAGTATTTGGAAAATTGCCAACAAATATATGGCCCTCACAACATTTTATTTCAAAAGTAGCATGTCACTTACCCCAACAGCTAAGACGTAAGCATACTCGGCCAACAGGGTAGGGCTGTAAGAGAGTAATGTGAACATTGAATTCAAGAAAATTGATTAATTTACAAAAGCAGAATTGACATGCAATGTATGCTGATCAGTCTTGAGAGCAATTTAATTAATAATAGCTTGAATTGAAAGCCAGAAAAGATAAAATCATTAGTTGTCAAGAACTCTCACACTTATCTGTCCTTTACCAAAACCATAATGAATTTAACTTCTAACCAGCATAGTTTATACATAAAAACATTACCTTATTATTCTCCATTTGTGTTTCTTTTGTTTAAAATGTGGATCAGGAAAAAGGAAGAACATCTTTTTTAGCTGTAGGAGTGAAATGATTAAAACATTTTACTTCTCTAACAGATACACATGATTGTGTGATTTTCTTCTGTTTACTAAAATTAATATTTTAGGGATTAAACCTTCATTTCAAACAGAATATATTAATTCCTTTGTACTCCAACAATAAAGATCATAGCACTACCATGCTCCTGTGATGGCATAGAGAGGGTCCAAGCACATTAGCAAGGCTTCTCTCAGCCATTGAAGAGGGCAAAGTTTCCTTTTGTAAAATTGTGACAGCATAGAAAAGCAAAGAAAGCCAGTTACTGGATGTGTTCAAAGACATTTTTAATTTGTGCACATGTATGCAGAAATGCAAACCTACATTTTGTACAGTGTGTGTTTAATTCATATTCTCAATTAGCTTTTCCTTTAAGAGAGATACCTGCGAGAATGTCACCTATTTCGTGTGTAATAATCAAGCCCACTGGGAGCTGGTCACTTCAATTGCAAGTTAACTCTGTAATATACTTACACGTAGGCCAAGAAATGCAAGTAAATACATGAAACATGATAAATTGAACTGCACAACTTAGGCTCCTCAATCTTATTGACCAACTTTCAATCAACTTTAATTTGTCACTGTTTTCTTTCCTCAAAAAATCACTTGACGTTACAAATAAAGCCTGAAACTTCAAGATAACATAAAAAATTTCACTTTCCACAGATGACCTATGAGTTGATACGTCACTGTGTTAAACTACAGAGAGACTTACCTGCCCCTTGTGAAAATAGTTGGGTAGGTACTTCATGGCATTAGTCCTGATAACATGAATGTTCTGGTACTGTCCTGGGTGAGCTGTCCTTAATGCCGTCACTCTGTCACTTACATAATCACTGACCTACATGTAGGAGAGCCACACACTAGTGAGATGTGGGAAATAATATTTTTATCACCTACATGTAACATTATGGGGATGCAATATGACCAGGCAAGTGCAAAGTACAAAGAGGGCTAACAATGTTCATTTAGCTCTAGATCTTTGCCTGCACTAGGTTATAACAATTATTTTACAAACACTGCAAGTTGAAGTTCCCGAATATAAACCTATAAATAACAAGAGTTCATTCTTCAATTCTGTGCCTTTCAATTGTCAATTGATTTAACTTGTCAAGTCATGCAAGCTGGCAATGCTGCATTGATAATATGCAACACTGACAAGCATTTACAAATAAATGACTGAAAATGACTGCGATAATTCAATTTCATTGGAACTAGAAGATCACCCTACCTTTAGCCTTATTTCCATTCCAACCATGAGAGTGTCTGGAAACATAGGTGATAAGTCAACTGCAAAACGAAAAGACACTTGCAACTACTTGACGTTTAAAAGTACAAAGAGAAGTCTTGCATTCTACTTGTTGCCATTTCAACAACTTCACTCCTTTCTGAGAAGAACGATATCTCAATGTGGACTTTATGCATAGGACGGGATAGGGGAGAGGGTCAGAATCTCCCATCCTGTACCCTGCTCTCTCCCCTCCTGCCTCCTTATCCCCCTACCATGATGAACCTGGTAAATTTATAACTACCAGTTTGTATTTATAAGCGAAATCCACTATTTAAAAGATCATAATTTTTAGAGATCCAGGCTACCCTTTTTCAGTCCTGTTACCATCATCAATGAATAAAAATAAGAGTGGAATATTCAATATTTAACACTACAAAAAATTATTTGATAGGTCAAAATACAAAAGGAAATGATTACAGTCATGATGATAATTTTTGCATGATTGATTTATTGATTGAGTGATGGTTTCTCCCTATGGGTGTGGATATCTTCTGAAGCTTGTGGCTTAGATTAATTTTGTACGATGATCAAAGGAAGCTATTCATATTGAGTCTATTACTGTCTATAGAGTATGTCTACATAGAGAAATATGTACTTTAATTTGATAAAAAAAAGAACAACTGAAAAGTAACAATGTAACCATTGCCTGAACATTATGAGTACTGTTACATGTACATTGTAGTATGCCTCTTTAACTTTTACATATTAAATAGATTACCAAGCAAGCCACCATATCCACAGCCAATGTCTGCAAACTCCACTTTGGCACTCCTCTCATCTGCAGTTTTACCTTTGTCATCCTTCTCAGGGTAAAATGCGGGAAATAAAGTCCTCCAATCCATTTCATCTGGCGATACAGGACTATACAACACAGAAAACATCCAAGGATAAATACATTACTCAAGGAAAATTAATAATTGCAACAATTTTCAAAATTATGTGAGACCTGAGTACGGGATTCCAGAATCCATTCAGTATTGGTTTCCGCCGAGAGATAACAAGCAAATAATGCCTGATTTGCAAAGAATATAAAATTGCATTCAAATCAAGCGAGTATGCTCTTCAAAGTTCCAGATTATTTATGACTGCATGGGCATGGTGCTTTATCAGGGGCAAGTCGTTTCCCCATAATATAAGCTCATGTCCACATGGTCAATCCCCAAAAGCTCCTGACCCCGCCCTACGATATTCAAAAGTTCTTCAAAATTCTCTCTTTGTACTTACTACTCAAGAGTGTGATCTGCCATAGGGTTAGCATGGGCTCGCTGCCGGTAGTACTTTTTCTGCGGAAGTGCCGCCATCTTGAATATTGTCGAGGACTATTCCCACAATCCCTCGCCTTTTGAAAACAATAACCCAGAGTCCTTTGAGTGCGTTGGATTCTTCTGAATCCAATATGGCGACGCTAGGCGACGAAGATAAAAGCAGTTCTGCTTCTAGTGAAAGCCGCTCTTCCAGTTGGTATCTGGTACAGGTAGGCTGGCAATCTCAAGTTAACTTTCTACTGTAGTTTCTCTAATCGAGACTTCTAAAATTAGTTATGTTTGTTGCGGATTTGACGCCAAAACAGAAAATAGAACTGGTTGATTTCGCCTACGTGCGACAAGCATAACACGTATCTTATCAAGCTCATAGTAAGCTTAGCGTAGCTCTCTTAAGCTTTAAAAGCCTTAAAAATTTAGCTTAAATATTGGTCAGGTAAACTGAAATATCAGGATTGAAAAATGTCATGCTGAAAGCATGTTGTCGAATCAATTTGCTGTAAATTAAATGAAGCCTTATTTATATTCAAATCAAGCTTAAATTAAAGAAAAGACTAAATATTTATTTAGATTAAACTTATGCAAACATTACCTTGTGTGATGTTCCTTTAATTTTAACCTGTACAGACAGCATAATTTAATTTATTTTTATCCATGTAATTATCCATTTATTAATGCTAATAATGATAACCTTTATTTTATACATGATATTTAAAGCTAATAGCTAACGTTGGGTCGTGTCTGCAACAAGAAAGAAAAAAAAGAGGATATACGAAATTTCCACCTTTCTAGCTGGCACAAGTTTAATTCCATTCTTGAACAAATCCTTTTTACCTTGTAATGGTTACTTTTTTATATGAGGCCAGGGGAAAAATCATTGGTCAGGTTCATTGCTAAACTTGCATATGTGACAGTGACTGATAAGTTTGCATTGGGTTATTATGAGATATACTAACATAAGTTGTATATATAATCATAAACTGACTATAACTAGTCCAATATTTATTGGTCTAAGTTTTATCAGGCGATGCATTCATTTACCTTTTGTCATACCAGTATCATATACATGTATTCAGCAAGGGTTTCCGACACCAGAAAAGTATATAAATTTTATGCTGGGCTGTCATTAAGGGCTGTAACCAGTAACACCTGTTATGATATGGTTGAGTATGTGCAATGAGCCATTGATGTTAGGGGTTAAATTGCCCATTGTTGATACATTGTACACTTCACCCAGAAAGCAACAAGTTTGCCATCGGTGTGAAGATCACATTAACAACTGACTCATAACCTAGTGGCAGTTGTGTTTTATGTATTCCTTCTGTTCTGAGTTGTTTTGTTTTTGTCCTGTCTTGCTAATCTCATGACTGTAATGTAATAACCCAGAGGCCCATCACATGACCATGTCAATCAACATATTGCTGTGTGGCAAAGAAAATACATGTAGCATGAGTGCGTGCTGAGCTTATTAAGGCGCAAGTTTGAGACAATTGATATCTTAGTATAAATGCCAGTTTGAAGTTATTGAAAAATATGACTTGTGTGAATTAAAAATGTTGGATGATCTATAGTATATAGAGGGTACAAAAGGTCACAGAGGCAAACTTTCATGCTGCTATGAAATCTTGCACCTAAACATTGCTATCATTCTATGGCCTTATTTTTAGTTTGACAAGATTATGTAACAACTTGGTTCTGCAAATGGCCTATTATCAAAAGTGCAATTCAATCCTATGTGTATATATGTAGACCAGATAATTATGATAAATATTTAATAATTAATAATTCAATTATCTTTTAGGATAACTCCTCAGCTGTTATTGATATTGCTAACACTGATGATCTTCAGTCAGAACCAGGAAA